>FLOH01000567.1_pt1 | contig 75034 bp, 63 predicted proteins | sample 756751 | NCBI WGS metagenome assembly FLOH01 (sample SAMEA4026879, study PRJEB14308) | marine metagenome | biome: coastal water; material: water | depth 74 m
TGACCCAGCCAACCCACAGCCCAGCCGGTCGCGTTCGCGCCGGAGAAAGCGCCCTTCGTCCGGCCGGAGGCGCCCGCGGCGGAAAAAACGACGCCTTTCCCCCGAGGCGCTCCTGCGCCGGAGAAAACGGCGGATAATTTTCTGCACCGTCTCCGCCTTGATTATTCTTTCGTCCTTCGTGGCAAGCTTCTTCTGGCACCGGCTGCAACTCAGGCGGTTGGCGGCGGCCTCGGACATTCCGCCGGCGACCGAAGAGCAGCGGGCCTCCGCCTTGCGGTCGCTCGATGAGGCCGTGAGGGCGCGGTACGAGGAACGGATGGACGACGCGATGGAACACTTGGCCATGGCTCAACAGGCCGATCCCCAATTGCCCGGGCTCGAATTGCTGGCCGGCGAAATCGCCCTGCAACGAAGGGACACCGACGCCCTGTCCCGAGCTTCCGCCAACGCCTCGCAGCGCGGGGACAGCGAGGCCTCGGCCAAATTACTGGCCGCGCTGGGGGTGTGGCTGCGGCGCGGTGAGTTGGGCGTAGCGCGGGCCGGTCCGCAGGCCAGACAACTTTTGCTCGAGGCGGCGGAAAGCAGCCCCTCCGAAGCCTCCGTCCAGTTCTTCCACGGCGAACTCAGCCGTCAACTCGGGGAAGGCTCCGCCGCGCACGCTTATTTGCTCTCGGCCTTGCGGCGCCAGTCCCCTTGGAGAAGTTCCGCCTTGCTGCGGGTTAAAATGCAGTTGGCCGCGGCCGAGGCTTCCGAGGCCGGGGAGGCCGTCGAGGTGTCTGCCCCGGACTCCCAGTCCGCGGTTGCCCTTCGCTGGCGCGAGGCCGTGCGCAGGGGAACCGACGCACCGGAAGAACTCAAGGCCATGATCGCGCTGGCCCCGAGCCTTCAAACGATCGTTTTATTGCCTGACCCTGCGTTGAGATTTGGGGACGACGGGCCGGCAGACCGAGCGCTGCGCCGAGAGTTGGGCTCTTCGGTCCTGCCCCGCGGCTCCGTGAGCATTTCGAATCCTTGAAAAGGGTCTTTTTTCAAAAAAAAAAAGATGATGAGGTCGAGGATAGTGCTAACTTGCAGGTCATCAACAAGATATGCAGATGTGACAATTTCGCGACAACCGCCAAAAACTCTTTGACAACTGGCTCCACTCCATTATCTTTGCGGTGTATGAACATTACTCGTTTCTCCCTCGCGGCTGTTTTCGCCTCGTCTGTTTTGCTGACCGGCGCGAACGGCCAAACAACCGCAACGACGGATCCGGTAGGCTATGTCACCGTTGGCATCACTGCCGGCACCGGGACTACTAAAAAGAACACGCTCTTTTCGGTTCCTCTCATGGAGACCGAAGAAATCACCGGCCAAGTTGCTGGTACCATCACCGGAGTCACAGCCAACACAATCTCTAACACCGACGCTGGGTGGACAGCCGCTGCGCTCTCCCAACCTGCCACGCCCTTTTTGATCCAAATCACGAGCGGCGCAGCGGAGGGTCGTCTTTTCCTCATCTCTTCCTCCGCCAGCACTGGTGGTGCGATTGCCGGGACTGCCAACACCGGTACTACGGTCACAGTGAGCTCGCTCGACGCTGTTCAAATCGATCTCACCACGCTCGGAATTGTTGCCGGCACGGACACCTACAAAATTTACGCTTGCGACACCTTGAGTTCATTCTTCGGCACCCCTGAAACAACAGGAATCATTGGTGGGCCAAGCTCCTCCACCGCCGACTCCGTTGCTGTTGTCTTGAACGGCGCAGTGCAAACCTACTGGTATAGAACAGATGTGACCCCAAATCGTTGGTCCCTCGTCGGTCCGGGCAATCGGGATTCTTCCAATGTGGCGCTAATCCCGAACTATGGCGTGCAATACGGTCGAATTGGTAGTTCGGCTCTCAGCTTTGTGGTGACAGGTCAAGTGCCAACTATTTCCCGCGAAGCGGAGATCAAAAACTCGGGAACAACCCTTCTTTCTTCATTTTGGCCCGTTGATTCAACCCTGAGCCAGCTTGGTTTACAGGCACTTCCTGGTTGGGTCGCTGGTGCTACAGCTGCCGTGTCGGATACAGTTGTTTTGACCTCCGGCGGAAACGCTTTTACTTATTGGTACACTGGTGCCAATTGGAGAAGAGTTGGCCCTGGTAGCTCAAATTTCGACACCACCGTGATCAGCCTTGGCACTGCGATCCAAGTCGGGAAAAAGGGCACAGCGGCCGGTTACACGGCACTAAACCAAGCGGTTCCGTATGATCTCTAATTGCAGTCTTCAACATCAATCACACTCCCAAAAACAAAACCACTACATACCCATGAAAAAAAGCCCACTCCTGTTGTTAGTGCTAACACTAGCACTTGCCTCACATTTAAATGCATCGTCAGGTGTCGATTTAGTTAACTTTGGAAGCTCAAGTTTCATCGTTGACGCTGGTTCCACCGCAGTTTACACGCAGGACCTACTGGGTATAACGATGAATACAACACCAGCTCTGGGTGACACTTGGTACAACAGTTCAATGACCAAGCTGGTTGATGATTGGAGCGGTTTTACTGGCTTCCAAATCACAATGAGCGTAACCGGCACAAATCCGAATCTTCCGTTTTCACTCACTTTATTCGACACAAGCTTTGACTCCATCAACACATATGGAGCCAACACTGCTACCGCCGGCCTCACCTTAACGGGTGTTCCCCTTGCCGTTTCACTGCCAGGTAATGGTAACCTTGCCGATGTGCAGTACGTCCAGTTCACCTGGGGCGGCGGTGGTAGTGCCGTGAACGTCACGACAACCGGATTGCACGGAGTTCCCGAGCCCTCGACCTACGCGCTCTTGGGCCTCGCAGGTCTGGCTCTCGCAGGATACGCAGTGCGTCGCCGGCGCGCCTAAATCCCAATTGTTCATACTCGCGAAAGGGCGCCTTCGGGCGCCCTTTTTGCTTTCTGACTACGCTAGGAGCGAAACCGGAACAAAGGCGAACTTATGCCCGTCGAAGAGACCCTTGTCGCTGAGCTTCAGGGCCGGGATGACGAGGAGGGCGAGGAAGCTGAGGGTCATGTAGGGGGCGTGGAGAGGGCTGCCAAGGGCTTGGGCTGCTTGGCTCAGGCGGGCGTAGGCGATCGCCGCATCCTCGGCGTAGCCGTCACTCATCAGACCGGCCACGGGGAGAGGAAGCACGTCCTCGAGGCCACCATCCCCGACGATGGCAATACCCCCCTCGTTTTGGATCAAGAGGTTGACCACCCGGGCCAGCTCCTCATCGGAGGTGCCGATGGCGACGATGTTGTGGCAGTCGTGGGCCACGCTGGAGGCGATGGCGCCGGACTTGAGCCCGACCCCGCGGACCAGGGCCACGGCGGGCGGAGCGTCCTTGTAGCGGTTGAACACGGCAATTTTCAGGATGTCTTGCTCGGGGTTGGCCACGATTTGCCCGTCACGGAGGAGGGCTTCGGCCTGGCCGGCGCCGGTGATAATTTGTCCGTCGAGGGCTTCGATCACGCGGATCCGGAGTGGTGACGCCGGGTCCATTGCCGCGGCCGGAGCGGGGAGGGCAAAGTCGGAGGCAACCTTTGCCGTAGCGTGGAAGTGGTTGACCCGGGGGGACTTTGATCTGGGAAGGAGGGATTGGCCCCCGCGGGCCACAAGTTGCCCATCGATCCAAGTTTCAATGACCTCGAAACTGATGAGGTCGTGGAGGCGGATGAGATCGGCAGGGTCGCCGGGGCGGAGGAGTCCGCAGCGGAGTCCATAGTGCTCGACCGGATTCACGCACGCGGCGCGGAGAACGTTGAAAAGCGGGACGCCGTGGGCCACGGCTCGAGCGCAGAGTTGGTTGATGTGGCCCTCCATGAGGTCGTCGGGATGTTTGTCGTCGCTGCAGAGCATGCAGGACTCCGGCGCTTCATTGAGCAAGGGCCAGAGCTCCTCGAAATTTTTCGCCGCGGAGCCTTCGCGGATGAGGATCTTTTGCCCGAGGGAGAGCTTTTCCCGCGCCTCGTCGATCTGAAAACACTCGTGGTCGGTCTCGATTCCGGCGGAGACATATTTCTTGAGATCCTCGCCGCGGAGGCCGGGGGCGTGTCCGTCGATCCGTTTGCCGTATTGCTTGGCGATCTCGATTTTTTTCATGACCTCGGGGTCGCGGTGGATGACCCCGGGGAAGTTCATCATCTCCGAGAGGTAGAGCAGTGATTCGTCGCGGCAGAGTTCCTCGATGCTGTCGGGGCCGAGGGTGGCGCCGGCGGTTTCGAAGTTGGTCGCGGGGACGCAGGAGGGGATGCCGAAGTGGATTTTGCAGGGGGTTTGGGCGGCCAACTTCTGCATGTAGCGCACTCCTTCGATGCCGAGGACGTTGGCGATTTCGTGGGGGTCGGAGACCGTGCCGACCGTGCCGTGGATGACGGCGATGCGGGCGAATTCCGGCGGGGTGAGCATGGAACTTTCGATGTGCACGTGGGCATCGATGAAGCCCGGGCAGAGATAGCCGGGATCGGTGACCGATTGGTCTTCGCGGAGAGCGACAATTTTGCCGTCGGCGATTTCGATTACTCCGGGGAAAATGCGTTGGTTGGGGATATCGATGATTTGGCCACGGAGGTGCATGGAAGGGAAGTGTTCAGTTTTCAGTGTTCAGTAGGGGCAGAGTTTGAATGAAACCGGATGTTATCGGCGGTCATGTCAGTTGGCCACGCCTGTCTCGCTGGGGCTCGGCTGTCCGCCGCGACAAAATTGGGGAGGTTAGCGGAGGGCGCGCCGGGGGTCGGAGAGACGACCGTTTTCGAAGATGATGCCCTCGGTGGCGAGGAGGCGGAGTTTCTCGGCCAGCGCTTGGCCCGAGGTATGGCCTTGGAAGCCGCCGAGGGTCAAATCGGACGCGATGACGCGGTGGCAGGGGACTTGCGGAGACAAAGGGTTGGCGCGGAGGGCTTGTCCGACGGCCCGGGGGGAGGGGGAGAAGAGGTGTTCAGTTTTCAGTGATTTGGCTAAGGCCCGTCTCGAAGACTCGGCTCCGTGTTCAGTGGGATTGAAGAGGGCGGAGACGGCGCGCGGCGCGCCGGTCAATTTTTCGAGGCGTCGTTCGGGGAGTCGGCCAGCACGCGATACATCGGGCCCAACCCGCACATGATGCGGTGCCAGGTGCTGTCGTCGGCATCGGCGCCAAGCAATTCCGGGTGCGGCTTGACCACGAGCCACGAGTTGATCGCGATTTCCTGCTCGAGTTGGTTCTTCGACCACCCGGCATAGCCGAGAAAGACGCGGAGTTTTTCATCATGGCCGGCGGGCAAGTCCAATTCGCCTTCCGGTCGCTCCATGGGTTGAAATTTGCAGGCTTGGGCGGCCGAATCCCACTCGAGGGTCGCGACGATGACCTGGTTGCGATGGACCGGTCCACCTTCGTAGATCGGCACGTGGGGGATTTGCTCCAGGGTGTCGCCGATGTCCAAGTCGGCGGCGTTTTGCCCGAGCGGCCGGTTGAGAATGAAGCCGAGGGCGCCCTCATCCGCGCTGTGGTGGGAAAGGTAAAGGATGGTCCGCCGAAAATTCGGGTCGGCCATCATGGGGTGGGCAACGAGCAATGAACCCGACAGATCCCCTGCTGTTGGTCGGCCTTTCATCGGAGACGAATCTAATACGCGCTTCGGGCCGGCGCAACTGCGGGGCAACAGTGGTCTCGGCCTGCGGCCGCTGATCGTCAACGGTGAAGGTAGGTTTCCGGCGCGTCGGGGACGCCGCGCCCTACCCAGGAGAGGCCCCGCCCTACCTTCGTGAACACGACAGGACCCGCCGCGCCCATGCGATATTCTACCGCTTTCTCCGCACCGCGGCGAGGCCGAGGAGGGCGAAGGTGGCGACAAGGCAGGCCGAGGAAAAGGCTTCCCCATATTTCATGTAAAAGGTGGTCGGGGGATTGACCGGCACCTCCACCTCGGCGAAGAGAACACCCTCGCCGAAGATGTCGCCGTCCGCATCGGCGAAGCTGTGCCGGACGCGGCCGAGGTGGTCGACGAAGCAGGTGACACCGTTGTTGGCACTGCGGACCATGGGACGGCGGTTTTCCGCGCAGCGGAAGACAGCGTGGGCGAGGTGCTGGTGTCCCGCTGCACTGCGCTTGAACCATCCGGTGTTGGTTACGGTGACGAAGAGCTGCGCCCCGAGGTTGGAGGCGCTTCGGGCCAGGTAGCCGAGGGTGTCCTCGAAGCAAACCAGTGGAGCCAGAGCGAGGGGCGGATGGGGCAGATCAAATAGGACCGGGCCGTCCCCCGCATCGAAGTCATCCGGCACCATGTCGCCGACAATGATGGCAAAGAGCGGGAAGCTGTAACGGAAAGGAATGTATTCGCCGAACATGACGAGGTGAGACTTGGGATAAAACTGCGGCGGGTTGTCAGGGCCGGTCAACAGGACGGCGGCGTTGTAGTCAGCTTCGTGGCTCAGCCGCAGGGTGCCGAAAAGGAGGGCATGGTCGCCGGCGGCGGCCCATTTGTTGACGAACTCGCGGGCCACACGGTCCTCGAAGAATCCCCGGGGGGTGGCTGCTTCGGGCCAGAGGAGGAGGTCGGGCTGGAGGGCTGCGGCGATGGCGGTCTGGCGCTCAAAGGTGTCATAAATGCGCTGTTCGAAGGCAGGGTTCCACTTTTCATTCTGCGGGATGGAGGGTTGCACGGCCGCTACGCGGAGGGGTATGACCTCGGACGGGCGTCCGATTTGGTGAAGCCCGTAACCGAAGGCCGCGACGATGAGGGCGATGGTGATGGTGAAGTCAAAGTGGGCGCGGATTTTCCCGCCACGGGCTTCGATCATCAGGCGGCGTACGGTGGCCACGGCGATGGCTGAAGAAAGGACGGCGAGAAAAGAGAGGCCTCCGACACCAGTGAGCGAGGAGAGTTGGATGAGCGGGATATTGCGGTGCAAGGCGATGCCGAGCGAGTTCCAGGCAAAGCCGGTGAAGATATGAGCGCGCAAGATTTCCAGCGCGACCCAAGCGGCCGCCGCGATGCCCGCGGTGGCGAGATTGTGCCAGGAACTGAGCCAGACCGAGCGCAGCGGGTCACGGTCCTTATCGCGCGGGGTGGCGATGACAAAAACAATCCCGGCCCAGACGGCAGGATAGAGTGCGAGGAAGAGGCAGAGAATGAACCAACCGGGAACGGTCAGGACGGTGATCCAGTGGAGGGAGCCGAGGAAGTAAACCAGTCCGGTCAGGTAGCCGAGTTCCACTTTGCGGAGCAAGGGGTAGCGCGGATGGAGGGGGCCGAACCAAAGGGCCGCCAAAAGTGGGGCCAGGGCGATCCAGACGAGCCAAGATTGATCAAAGGGGGCGAAACAGAGGGTGAGCAGGCCCCCGCTCAAGGCAGCGGCCAGCCAGGGCCAGAGGTTGCGCAGGAAGGACATGGGACCAAAGGGAGAAATGCTATCCGCTAGAGGGGGTCAAGGGCACGGAGAAAGCGGGCCGCTTGGGGCGGCATGGCCTTGGGGTCAGGGGGCAGCGGGCGACGCCCCGGGCAGGACACGCTCGGCCAGGGCGTTGATTTTTTCTTGGGCGAACTTGCTCGGCGGATACTGACGGTGGGCTTCGAGATACCAGGCGAGGGCGGCGCCAGATTCGCCCCGGGCCTCGAGTTCGTCCCCTTTGTTCAGTGCCTGGACGAAGGTGGCGGCCCCGCCGCTGGCCAGGTCGGCGCGCAGGCGGTTGATCTCGTTGTCTTCGGGATATTTGGCCGCGGCCAGCTGGATGCTTTCCCAAGCACCAGCCGCGTCTCCGCGTTGCTGGATTTCCCGGGCGCGCTGCAAGGATCCCTCGATTTCGGTCATGGCCTCGAGGATCGGGCCGAGTTTTTCCTGCCATTCGGGGTAAAGCGCAGTGGCCGCGATGAATTTGGCGTTCTGGCGGTAGATGGCGCGGTGGTCGCCCTGCTCGATGAGGCGCTGGAGTTCGCTCAGGGCCTGCTGCTGCAGGTCGGTTTGTTGGAAAATGTTTTGCCCGACCTCGGCCAAGGCGGGGTTGCGCGGCCAGATTTCCATCGCGGCCCGCAGCTCGGATTCCATCGCGGCCCGGTCGCCGGAGACCGCGGCATTTTTCGCCTTGGCCAGGTGCATCGCGCTGATTGTCTTGGCCGTCTCGATCTTGGCCAACGGCTTGCTCGGGTCGAAGTCGGCGGACATTTCGGTCATCTCGTTGAGCAGTTTTTCCGCCCGGGTGAGATCATTGACCTCGAGCGCGGTGAGCAGTTCGTTCCTCATCTGGGTGAACTTGAGGGCCCGGCGCTTGTCCTCGCGCGAGAGCAGGCGGACGCTTGGCATGAATTCCCCGAGGGCGAAAGTTTCGGCCAGGCGTTCGACGGCGCTGTTGAGTTCACCTTGCTCGAGAAGGAACTTGTAAGCCTCGACACCCTCGTTGACGTCGCGGATGGCCTCGTTGGCCAGGCTGTCGACCTGGCTGAGTGAGCTGACCAATTTGCTCAGGGTCTGGGCCGCGACGGCCGCCCCGCCGGTCAGGCTTTCCACGCTGAAGTTTTCCAAACCGAGTTTCATCCCGCTGGCGGCAAAAGATCCGCCGTTGCCCCGGCTTCCCTCCGCGCGGTTGCTCACGCCGGCGGCCGCGCCATCGGTCCCGGCCCTTACCCCCGCGCCCTGGTCGCCGGAGCCTCCTGCGGCGGCCACCTTCGGGTCGAATTCGGCATTGATCCGGGCCTGACCAGCGTCCCGGTTGACCGGGAGCGATTCGACCATCTGCTTGTAGACGTCGATCGAATTGTCGCCATCTTTATAAATCGCGCGGTAGAAGCGGTTGGCGATGAGCACGTGCTCGAAGCGGCGCGTGGCGAAATACTGCATGATGAGGGCCTGAAGATGCCCGCGGGTGTTAAGTTCGGTCAACGCGATGCGTAGTTTGTTGTTTTCGATGGTTTGGGCGACGTCCGAAAGGATCCGTTTGGCCGAAGTCATTTTGGCGTCTCGGGCGAACCTGACATTCTCCTGCTGGGCGGCAATGGCCGCATCGCTCCCGCCCTTCACTTCGAGAGCCGAGGAGCGGGCCGCCATCATGTTGTTCCATTCCGCGGTGGCGCGCTGTTTCTCGAGGAGGGTGTTTTCCCGCTGGAGGTTTTTGATCTTCTCGAGGCTGACCCGCGCCGCGTGGATGGCATCCGACATGGTGCGGCAAAGGTTGGCGTCGTCCCGATATTCCGAGGCCTTGGACAAGAGGGCGAAGGCTTGTTCGATATTTTTTTGGGTCGCGTTGCCCGGGGCGAGCAACTCGAGGATGCGATCGATCGTCTTGCGGTAGGCCACGTCGGCAGCGCTGGTGGCCGCCGGGGCGTTGAGATATTTTTCGAAGCGCGCGCGGAATAAACGGTTGTTGTTGATGTTCCAGATTTTACCGTCGAAAGAGGCAACCTCGCTCCCCGGGTCAAAGGCGGGAATGTCCCGGCCGATAAACCCTTCGTTCATTTGCGGAGGACGCGCCCCCCCGGTGGCGGCTGCGGAATCCCCCGCGCCCTCGGTGTTTTCCTGCGCGCTGAGAAAAGCCCCCGGGAGAAAGACGAAGAGTGCGGCCAGAATCGGTCTCATGATTTGGTGAGTTCCTTGGCGTAGACGATGCCATTTTCGCGGATTTCGACCAGAAAATGGAAGCGTTGACCCTTCTGCATGGCAACCTCGCCCGGCCACGGCGGAACAACCACCGGGATGGGCGAACCCGAGCCGGTCGGTTCGACCGAAATGAGGCGTCCGGATTGTGGTGACCAAGCGATGGAGTTGAGGATTGCCCCGCTCAGGCGGTAGCTGTTTCCGCGCAATGAACTGGAGGAGGAAAGATATTCCTCGACCGGGAACTCGGGTGCGGTGCGGTAAGGTGTTCCGCCGGAGCCGAGGAAATAGCCGCCGAGGGCGACCAAGAGCAGGGCGGCAACCAGCGCGCCGGCCATGATTCCGGCTTTCGGTGTGCTGCGGGCGCGGCGGGCCATGGGTCAATACTATCGATCCCAAGCGGACCGAAGGCAACCCAGCCATGCTATAAAAATGCCGAAGATGATATGCAGGATGAGGACCCAGGCGCAGAGCGAGGCGGCGGATAACGTGGTGGGTACGACCAATTCAAGCACGTCATAGTAGCGGGTCTCGCGGAGGCTCTGCAGGGCACCGCTCCAACTCCAGTAAGCGGCGATGAAGGGGCGCAAAGCGGCGTCCAACCCCGCGGGCAACGCGAGGACGGCACCGGAAAGCGGCAACTGGAAGCCAACGAGGTAGATCGAAGCGAGGGAGGCTTGGTCGGCGTTGCGGACCAGGGCAGAGATGCCGAGGCATGTCGCGGTGAGCGCGGCGTTGACCAAGAGGAAGAAGAGAAACTGTTGGGAGCCGTCGCCCGGAAAGCCGGTCACGGTGCGCACAAACCAGGTCATCCACGCCGATTGTAAAACAACGAGCACGGCGAGGAACACGGTTTTCGAGGCCACGTAAGCAGCGGGTTTCAGCCCGGCAAAACGTTCCTTTTCGAAAATGGCGCGTTCCCCCGCGATTTCGCGCGCGCTGTTGTTCGCTCCGAGCAGACCGAGGAGAATGACCTGCAGCAGGACCAGACCGGATACCACGCTTCCGGCCTTGCTTGCTCCCTCGGCGTAGGTGCGCGCCTCGATGAGTTGTCGCACCACATCGCCGCTCAGGCCGGCATCCAAGTTGGGTACGGCGGGTAGTCCGCCCAGTGCGAAGACGGCCACGACCAGCGGGAAGCCGAGGACAAGGCCGATTTGCAGGGCGAAGTTGCCCTTGTCGCGGGAGAAAATTTTCCAGCGGGTGGCCGTGAGGGTGAGGAACTGGCTGAAGGCGCCGGGCAGCAAAACGGGAAGATCCGCGGTGACGTCCGCTGTGACCGCCGTTTCCGGAGGTGGCCGGTCCGCCGGTTCAAAGTGCGTGCGGTGCTTGTTCCAGGACGCATGCCATTCCGCGGCGCTGCGTTGCGGGAGGCGCTCGAAAATTTCCTCCGGCCGGTCGACCCGGAAATAGTGGGCCAAGGTGTCCGGCGGTCCGAAGTAAGCGAGGCTGCCGCCGCTAAGGACAGCGACTTTGTCGAACGCGTCGAGATCGCGCAGTCCGTGGGTGACAACGATGACCACGCGGTTGCCCTCGCGGGCGATGCGGCGGAGTAAGTCGAGGATTTCGCGTTCGGAGCGCGCGTCGAGACCGCTGGTTACCTCGTCGCAGAGGAGCAGGGGCGGTTCGCCGGCCAATTCCATGGAGAGGGCGAGGCGGCGGCGCTGCCCGCCGGAGAGATGTTTCGAGAGAGTCTTCGCGGCGGAGCCAAGGCTGGTGAGATCGAGCAACTCGGCGGCCCGCGCTTCGAGTGCCGGCCCGGAGAGGCCGACGACGCGGAGGCGGAGGGCGAGGATGATATTCTCCTCGGCGGTGAGATTTTCTTGGCTGATGGTGAATTGCGGAACGTAGCCGATTTGCGATGGCGGAAGGTCCTCCAAGTTGAGATCGATGCCTTTCCAATGCAAAGACCCTGCGCTCGTTCCGGCGATTCCGGCGACGGCCCGCACCAAGGTGGTCTTGCCGCTGCCGCTCGGACCAAGCAGGGCGCAAACTTCGCCGCGCGCAAAGCATGCCGTCACCTCGGAGAGCAAGACCGGTGCTTCCGCCGCGCCGCTTGCCGTAACCGTCACTTCTCGCAGTTCCAACATGGAGCGAATCATCGCGCCAGCGGCGGGTGGCGGCAAACGCAAAGGGATCTACTCGACAGCGGAGAGTTCCTCCCGGGTGGGTGCGCCCTCGGGATTCATGAGGTCTTCGGTCCGCTCGGTGTCCACGGCGTCTTCCGTTTCCCGAGGTGCAGCTTCTTCCTCGGCCGGCTTTTCCTCTTCGGACTCTTTCTTTGGTGGTTTGTAGTCCTTGAGGAGAAGGGAAAGGACCTCGCCGATCACGGGGGCGGCGTTCGAGCCGCCGGAGAGGGACTCACCGGGGTTGCCCTCGACCACCGCGGCGAACGCGTAGAGGGGCGGGTGGTTGGCCGGCGCGTAGCCGGCAAACCAAGCGGCGTTACGGCCTTTGGCGACCGGTCCCCATTGGGCGGTGCCGGTCTTGCCGGCGACTTTGACCCCTTTGACCGTGGCGGCCCGGCGGCCGGTCCCGGAGCCGTCGCTGGTCACCATCACGAGGCCTTTGTTGAGGTCTTCGAGGTTTTCTGGCGCGATGTTAAGTTCGGCCCGGACGCGGTCCGGATAGGCCGAGACGACCCGGTTGTCGAGGCTTTGCACCTGCTTGACCAAACGCGTCTGATGGAAATTGCCGCGGGCGGCGAGCACGCCCATGGCCTGAGCCATTTGCAGCGGGGTGACCAGGATGTCGCCTTGTCCGATGCTCATGTTGGCGACATCGCCCTGCAGGATTTTGCGGTTGTGGACGCGGCGCATGTATTGATCGGTGGGAATGTTGCCGGCCGATTCGGCCCGCAGGGGGATGCCGGTGCGGCGACCCAGGCCCAGGGCTTGAGACCACTCGATGATGGGTTCCGCCCCGATTTTCAATCCGGCCTGGTAGAACCATGTGTTGCACGATTGGGCGAGGGCCTGGGCGAGGGTGAGTTGCCCGGAGTGACCGGAACGGTGGTTGCGGAAATAGAAGTTGCCGACTTGGAGACCACCCGGACAGCCGATGCGGGTATCCGGCGTGATCAGCCCGGTCTGCAGTGCGGCGAGGCCGACCAAGGTCTTGAAGGTCGAGCCGGGCGGGTAGGCCGAACGAAAGGCCCGCGGGTAGAGCGGAACGGCGGGGTCTTCGTTGAGTCGGGCGAAAACATCCGGTTTGATGATGGGAATGAAAGCGTTGGGATCAAAGGACGGACGCGAGGCCATGCCGAGGATTTCCCCACTATTCGGGTCGACCACCACGACGGCACCGCGGCGGCCGGTTTTGGCCAGGGCGTCCTCGCAGGCTTTTTGCACCGTGAGGTCGAGGGTGGTTATGACATTGTAACCCGGGACCGGTTGCTGGACGATTCTCTCCGTGGTGCGCTTGCCTTCGGCGTTGAGGGTGAGGTTGAGCACGCCGGGTGTGCCGCGCAACTGGTCGTCGAAAACTTGCTCGAGGCCTTCCCGTCCCTCGGCATCGGGGAAGACCAGGTCCCGGTTCTCGATCGGTTTGATCGAGAGGGGGGCAACGCGGCCGGTGTATCCCACGATATGCGCGGCCATCGCCCCGAGCGGGTAATGCCGGAAGTAGGCGTGCTGGAGAACGAGGCCGGCACCGAGTCCGCGACTGACTTTGGCCATGTCCTCGTTGGTCAGGTCTTCGGCCAGAATGAAAGGGAGGATGCCGCGGTTGTTGTAATGCTGGACGAGGGATTGGTCGGTGACATTGAAGGCGCGGCCGAGAAGGTCCTGCGCGGTGAGAATTTGCCGGCGGGCGAAGTTGACCGCTTGTCCGTCGGTAAATTCGAGCGGGGTGGGAAAGCTGAGGCCGAGATTGAAGGCCACGCGGGTTTGGGCCAGCGGGGCGCCGTGGCGGTCGGTGATCTGTCCGCGCGGGGCCGGCACGTTGAGGAGATAGGTGCGGGCCTGTTTCTGGGTTTCCCAAGTGGGCCGGGGCACGGCCACCACATCGGTGAGGCGTTGCTGGGCGGAGGCCGGGAGGGCGAGGACCAGGAGGATGAGGAAAAAACGCGGCATTTTCACGCGAGGGCGAAGGGGCAATGAATATACATCGGTGGGCGGTGGCAAGTCACGGCCGGGGCGGGGTGATGTGTGGCGGCTTGAGATAAATGGGTCCGAATCGCGTGGGATCGACCGGGGTCAAGCGGGGGGCGAGCAAAGCGAGGATGGAGGCATCCGGTCCGGTGGCAGGCAATGATGCGAAGCCGGGCAGATCGCCGACGCGGTAAACGGCAAGGTCGGCTCCTTCGATCTGGAGACGAAATTCGTCGGGGGTGAGCAGGGCGATCGCGCTGTTCAGCCGGCGGTGCTCCACGCGGGCCGACCAAATGCGGCCGCCGCGCGCATCACCTGCTGCCAAGTAAGCCTCTTCGGGCACGTCGAGGAGACAACAGGATGGAGCGGCGACCAACTCGACCCCGAGCGCCATTTGCCAAGAGCCGGCGAGGGCACAAGCCACGCGAAGTCCGTTGTAGGAGCCCGGACCGAGGCCCACGGCAACGCGCTCCGCGCCATGCCAAGAAGCGCGCATCTCGGCCAACACGGAGAAAACTTCCGCCCCGCGTCCGCGCGGTGCCTCGAACCGGCGGAGGGCGGTGATTTTCCCCTCTGCCGCCACGGCCACTCCCGCCGCGGCCGACGATATTTCGATGGCGAGGGTTTTCACTGCTCGATGTCGATCTCGCGGCGACCTGGGCCCGTGGCGGTGAGGGAAACCCGGCAGGCGTTGGGCGGCACGAGTTCGGGAAAGCGGTCGGCCCATTCGATGACAACCAGGCCGGTCGCGTCGCTCAGTTCGTCGTGCGCGGCATCCCAGACCTCGGCGGAGGTCTTCGCCCGGTAGAGATCAAGATGAAAGACGGGGCCCCGGGGGGTGGCATATTCGTGAAGAAGGGTGAACGTGGGACTAGTGGCTCCTTCGCTCCCGCCCCATCCGGCAACGAGTCCCCGCACAAAGTGCGTTTTGCCGGCCCCGAGATCGCCAGCGAGGGCGACGACCGTTCCGGGGGCGAGGCGAGCGCCGAGGTCACGACCGGCCGCGGTCGTTTCGTCGGGGTGGGTTGAAACGATGGATTTCATGGCGACCCGTATCTATAGCATCGCGGCGGGGACGGGGCCAATGCACGCTTGCCTTTGCCGCGCGGGCTTTTGACCATGTGCGGCCGCCCCGATGGAGTCCACCGAAGTAACTTTTCGCCGCCGTCTGTTCAGCACCCTGATTCTATGGGTGCTGGTCCTTGGCACCATCCTCTCGGGGTACGAGCAGCTTTTTTTCATCACCATTGCCGGGATCGGATTGCTCGGGCTGTGGGAATACTTCGAAATGCTTGACCGGCGAGGCGTCCCCAATTTCAAACTCACGGCCCTCATCACCGCGGTGGTTTTTTTGGCCGGAAGTTTCCTCACGTTCCGGTCCTACGGTCCGGAAAAATCTTACGATTTCGAGATCGCCGTCCTGGTGGTTTTTCTCTTGGTCGTTTTCGGGCGGCAAATGTTCCGCGGCACGCGCGACCAGAATCCGCTGGAAACCATGGCCTACACGCTCTTCGGGCTCCTTTACATCGTCTGGCTTTTCAATTTTCTGACCAAAATCGTCTACCTTGCGCCACGCGAGCCTTCGGGGGAAACGATCGGGCAATACTATGTGCTCTACCTCCTCCTGGTGACGAAATTCAGCGACATGGGTGCCTATTTGACCGGCTCGGTTTTCGGCCGCCACAAACTTGTGCCGCATATCAGCCCGCATAAGTCCTGGGAAGGGCTGGCCGGTGCGATCCTTTTCGCGGTGGGGGGAAGTTTCGGTCTCTGGTATCTCATTCCCGACAAGCTGTCTGTTTTTGGCACCGGTGACCTGCTTGTGCTCGGGGTGCTGCTCGGGTTGGCCGCGGTGATCGGTGATCTGGCCGAGTCGATCGTCAAGCGTAGTGCGGACGCGAAGGACTCGGGCGGACTCCTGCCGGGTATCGGCGGCGTGCTCGACCTGATCGACAGTCTGCTTTTCACCGCCCCGATTCTTTTCTTTTACATGCGTCTGGTTCTCGGGTTGCCCTCATGAGTTGCCGCAACATCGTGGTCCTCGGCGCGACCGGTTCGATCGGGCAGAGCGCATCCCGTGTGGCCCGCGAATTGTCCGGGCGGGTGCGCATTGTCGGGATGTCCGGGTTCCGTAATATCGACCGGCTCGCGGCGGAGGCGAACTCCTTGCGGCCCGATGCCCTGGCGGTGCCCGACGCGGCCGCAGAGGTGGAATTGCGGGCGAAACTCGATTACAAACCGGTGGCCATTTTCACCGGCCCCGGCGGCTTGGAGCAACTGGCCACTTGGGAAGGCGCGGACATGGTGCTGGTCGCCATCGTGGGCACGGGGGGGCTGCGTCCGACCTTCGCCGCACTTGAGGCCGGCAAGGACATCGCGTTAGCCAGCAAGGAAGTACTCGTGGTAGCTGGTGAGCTGGTCATGTCCGCCGCCCGCCGCAGCGGCCGCCGGATTTTCCCGGTGGACAGCGAGCACAACGCGATTTTCCAGTGCTTGGATGGCCGCGACCCGGTGCAGGTGCGGCGCCTTATTCTCACCGCATCCGGCGGACCTTTCCGGGACTGGCCGGAGGACAAGATGCGGGCGGTGACCCGGCAGGAGGCGCTGCGCCATCCGACGTGGCGCATGGGCGAAAAAATCACCATCGATTCGGCTACGATGTTCAACAAGGGTTTGGAAATGATCGAGGCCCGCTGGCTTTTCGATGTCGACATCGCGCGGATCGATGTGGTCATTCACCCTCAAAGCATCGTGCATTCGATGGTCGAGTTCGTGGATGGATCGGTGCTCGCCCAAATGAGCCATTCGGATATGAGGTTCCCGATCCAATATGCGCTCACCTGGCCCGATCGCATCGCGGGCTCGCTGCCGCCGCTGGACTGGGCCCGTCTCGCCCGGTTGGACTTCGAGGAACCGCGTTATGACGTTTTTCCCGCCCTTGAGCTGGCGCGGCAGGCCGCGCGACGGGGCGGCGCGGCGCCGGCCGTGCTCAATGCGGCCAACGAAGTGGCGGTGGCGGAGTTTCTGGCCGGACGGATCGCGTTCCCGCGCATCTGGCAGATCGTTGCCGCGGTGCTCGGCAAGTGCGGTCATCGCCCCGGTGGCGACCTGGAGACACTCTTGGCATCCGATCTCGAGGCACGGGGACTGGCTTTGGCTGAGGCACGTTCCTAGGAAGGCAGCTTGCGGGGGGGGCGGACTGCGGATAAAGAAGATCCAGCCTTTATGCCGACCTACGAATACCACTGCTTGAAGTGCGAGAAAAATTTCGAGGTTTTCCAGTCGATGAAGGACAACGCTTTCAAGACCTGCCCCGAAGCACAGTGCCAAGTGAGCCCGTGGGGGCACGGCGAGGTGAAGCGCCTGCTCGGCACCGGCGCGGGCCTTATCTTCAAAGGCAGCGGATTTTACACCACGGATTACCGCAGCGAGGGGTACAAGCAAGCGGCGAAGAAAGACAGCGGCGGAGGCGGCGCCAAGGAAAGCAAGGCGGCGGACAAGCCGGCGCCAAGCCCTCCGCCCTCCTCCGGGGGCAGCACACCCTCGTCCTCCGGCGGCACCTCTTCCGGGGGCGGGGGCAAATAGGATCCTCATGGGCTTGAAGTGCTCCAGTTGCGGATACGAAAACGATCCGACGCGGGTTTATTGTCATAGTTGCGGAACGCGGTTGGAGCGTGGGGCGCAGGCGCCGCCGGCACCGACCGGCTACATGCATCCGACCGATGTGGCGAAAATGAAGAAGCCCCGCGAGCCCTTCGCCTGGGGCCGCTCCGTCGCGGGCATCGTGCGTCTCCTCGTCCTGGCCGGTCTGGCCATTGCCGTGGTTCTCGCTTTGCTGCCGCCGCGCGATGTGCCGGTTGCGGTCACTCCCGACACCGCCCTGGCCGGACGCCTGACCACCTTGGTGGCCGCCTCTGCCCAAGCCGACGGCACGCGTTCCTTCAGTCTGCCTGCGGCGGACATCAACACCTGGCTGGCTTCCAGTGTCGTGCTTCAGTCGCAGAGTGAGGGTAGGTTCCGCCTCGACCCCCAGCGCGTTTACGCGGTTCTCGGGCAGGGCGATGTGCGGGTCGGTTTGGAAACGAAATTTCCAGTGGGACTGCGCCTTTATTTCGAGGGCCGTTTCGCCCCCGTTCCCGAGGGGGACGGGACGGCTTTGGTGGCGCGGAGTTTTTCGGTCGGTCGGCTGCCCTTGCCCGCAGTGGGCGGAGTCTTGGTCCAGCGCCAGTTCGGCAGCTTGGTTGATGCCCTCGCTGGCCCGCTCGGCGACTTGTCCGCGGCCTCGAGCATCGTGATCACTCCCCAGTCGGTCATCTTGCGCTGGTCAGCTCGGACGCGGTGAAAATGTTCCGGCGATGGGTGTTGGTCTGGGTGCTGGCCTGCGGGCCAGCCACGGCGCAGGTGGCTGCCCCGGAGTTGCTCAAGCCGGAAAACCGGACGGTGAGCAATTCGAAGCAATTCACCGTCTTCGGCGGCACCCGCGGTCAGCGTTCGGAACTGGTGCGGCGTGCCGAGGAGTTGAAAACCGGTCTGCAGCGCGAGTTGCAGGAGTCCGACCGGTGGAAAACGCCCGTGCTGGTCGTGCTCACCCCGGGTGACGGAGTGAGGCTGAGGCAGTCCCCCGTGCTTCTCCAGGTCTTCGAGGCCGGCGAAGCGGGCGGCAAGATCCAGCTCGATCTGGCCCCCGGGACGGTTTCCGATGCCGCTGCGGTGGACCGCGGTATCCTGCGGGCCCTGTTGCTCGAGCGATCAATGCGCCGGCAAAAATTCGAAGGCGGCCGCTTCATCGAGCCGCCGGACTGGTTGTCTTCAGCTCTGGCCGCTTCGCTCGGGCGGGAGGCATCGCGGGACGCCTCCCTCTACGCGGACCTCATGGAGTCGAGGAGCATGCCGCGCCTCGACCGCTTTCTCCGGCAGAATGCCGCCACGATGAAGGGACGCGCCCGCGAACTGCACGCGGCGCAAAGTTTGGCCCTCTATAACGGACTGCTGGAGCTTCCCGACGGACGCCGCCGCATCATCGAAAATCTGACCTTGGCCGCGCCGGCCCGCGAGCCCGAACAACGATTTGCCCAGACTTGGCCGGAGCTAGCGGAGGATGAGGCCAAGTTGGCGCGGCTCTGGGCGTTGGCCGTGGCGCGGCTCTCCACTCCGAAGAAGCTCGAGTTTTTCGGGGCGGAGGAAACCGGGAAAAAATTGCGGCAAATTCTCGGAGATTTGGATACCTCGAACGACGGCGTCCCTGCGGCGGACGTTCTTGTGGTCCTTTCCCGCAAAGAGGACGGCCGGTTCCGGATCGCCCGGGCGGCGCAGGAAATGCAGAGGTTGGCTTTCCGCTCTCATCCACTTTACGCCCCGCTGGTCGAGGAATACCGCACCTTGCTCGACGATTTGGCCCGCAACCGGCGCCGCGGTTTTGTCGGGCGCTTCGAGGCCACCGAGGAGCTTTGTTTGGCCCTCGATGATCGCAGCCGTGAGATCACCGATCACATGAACTGGTATCAGGTCAACCAAGTGTCTGCCGATGAGACGGCCGGTACGGTGCGCATGCCGGTGGTTCCGGATTCCACCCTACGCCGCAACGACGCCATTTCGCGCCACCTCGACTCGGTGGAGCGGCGCGGTTGGTGAGCCTCAAGAGAAAAATTCCTTGGCCCGCTCGAGGAAACTCCTCGTCATAGGCGCATTCTGGTCGCCACAGCTCTCCGCAAATTCTTCCAGCTTCTCTCGTTGGCCGGCGGTGAGTTTGGTCGGCACCTCGACGACGGCACGGACGAGGAGCTGGCCCTGACCTGAGCCGCGCAGGTGCGGCATGCCTTTGCCCCGCAATTTGAACACCGTGCCATTTTGCGTTCCGGCCGGGACTTTGATTGAAGCCTTGCCTTCGAGGGTGGGAACGTTGATTTCCCCGCCCAGTGCCGCGGTGACAAAGGAGACCGGCATTTCGCAGAAAAGGTCGTCTCCATCGCGGGCGAAGACCGCGTGTTCGCGGATGTGGACGACGACGTAGAGATCGCCGGAGGCGGCCCCGCGCACGCCAGCCTCGCCGTTGCCGCCGGAACGCAGGCGCGAACCGTCCTCGATGCCGGCGGGAATTTTCAGTTTGATCCGCGTTGTCGTCTCGGCCCGTCCGTCTCCGCGGCAGACTTTGCACGGATGGTCGAACATCTGTCCGGCGCCGTGGCAGCGGGGGCAGGGTTGGGCAACTTGGAAGAAACCACGCGAGGCAATCACCTGCCCGCGCCCGCGGCACGTCGGGCAAGTGTGAAGGTGCGCGCCCGGTCCCCCCCCGGACCCCCCGCAGGCCGAGCAGCGGCCTGTCTTGCCGATTTCGATTTCCTTTTCGACGCCGCGGGCGGCTTCTTCGAGCTTGATTTCCAGATCGTAACGGAGGTCCGCGCCCCGCGCTTGGTTGGCCCCCCCGCCGCTCCCGCCGAAAAAGTGTTCGAAAATGCCTCCCCCGCCCGAGCCGAAGACCTCGCGGAACAGATCGAACGGATCGTGGAAGCCGGCGCCCGGCCCGCCCCCCGGACCCTGGAAGGCGGCGTATCCGTAGCGGTCGTAGGCGGCGCGCTTGTCGGGGTCGATGAGAATGTCATAAGCTTGGGAAATCTCCTTGAAACTCTCCTCCGCCGCGGGGTCCCCCGGGTTGCGGTCCGGGTGATACTTCATGGCGAGCTGGCGATAGGAGGTTCTGATTTCCTCCATGGCGGCGCTGCGGGAGACCGCGAGGGTCTCGTAGGGATCGCTGGGATGGCGGGACGACATGAAGGATCAGGCGGCGGGACCTTGGGAGACAAAGACGCTGGCCGGCCGCAGGAGGCGGTCGCGCAACTTGTAGCCGCGGCGGGTCGAGCGCAGTACCTGCCCTTCCGGCACAGTGTCGCTGTTTTCGTGGCCGACTGATTCCATCAGATTGGGATCGAATATTGCCCCTTCGGTCGGGACTTCTTCGAGGCCGGAGGACGAGAGGAAATCGCGGAATTGCCGGGCCACCATGCCGAGTCCCTGGAGGATGGCACCCGCGTCGGGTGCGGATTTCGCCGCTGCAAGACCGAGTTCGAAATTGTCGATGAGTGGAAGCAGATCACCAAGGAGGGAGGTGTTGGCGTAGCGGATGGAGTCTTCTTTTTCTCGTGCGGCCCGCTTGCGGAAATTGTCGAAATCGGCCGCGGTGCGCATGGCGAGGTCGCGGAACTTCTCCGCTTCGGCCAGCGGATCGGGCGTGGTCGGGGGTTCTGCTGCGGCGATGGGCCCCGGGGAGGGTTCGTTTTTTTGCTTCTTGCTCATAGTCTGCGGATGGAAATCAAGGTGATGTCGTCGTATTGGGCGAATTCGCCGGCGAATTCGCGCAGTTCGGCTGCGATGTTCGAGACCGTCGCAGCGGCGCCTTTGGAAGCGTTGGCTTGGACGGCTTGGACCAGCCGTGGCAAACCGAACTCCGATCCGTGCGCATCCAGAGCCTCGGTGGCACCGTCGGTGTAGAGGAGGATGCCGTCTCCAGAGGCCAGTGTAACGGTTTCTTCAGCGATGATTTTATCGAACACGCTGCCGCTGTCAATGCCCACGGCCATGCCCGGTGGCCGCAGGGGAAGCACTTCGCGGTCGGTCGCACGATAAAGCAAAGGAGGATCGTGTCCGGCCCGGGCCAGGGTCACATCGTTGGTCCGTGTGTCGAGCACGACATAGAGCATGCTGACAAACATGTCCTGCTTGATATCGGGATAAAGTCGCCGGTTGACCGCACGCATCACTTCGGCCGCCGAGGTGCAACCGGGAGCGGCGGCACGGAGCAGGCTACGGCACATGCTGGTGATGAGGGCGGCGGGAATGCCTTTGCCCGAGACGTCGGCGATGGCCAGCCCCCAATGGTGTTCGTCGATCCGCAGGTAATCGAAATAATCCCCGCTAACGTGCCGCGCGGGGATGTTCAGTCCGCTCACTTCATACCCGGCGATCTCGGGCGAGGCGGCCGGGAGGAGGATGCTCTGGATTTCGCGGGCCGTTTCGAGGTCGCTGTCGAGACGCCGCTTCTCTCCGGCTTCGAGATACACAGCTTCGCTGAACAGCGCGAAGGCGGACTGCTCGGCGATCGCTTTGAACACGGCGAGGTCGTCGGGACCGAAGGTCACGCTGATTGGTCCGTTGACCACAGCGAGGACTCCGAGTGTTTTGTCGCGGTAAGAGAGGCAGCCGACGAGGGCCGAAGTGGCTCCCTGGCCGTTGTCGGCCAATCCGGCCAGTTCCGGATCGGAGAAATTGAAAATGCGCGCTCCACCTTCTTGCCACATGCGCGCCACAGCGCCATCCCCCGGGTGGACCGGAGAGAGGCGCAAGTAGCTCTCGAGGGCGATGGGATTCGAGGCGGCCTGCAGGCGGATGTGAGCAGGAACACGGACGAGAGGGGCGCAGGTGCGGCTGATGTAAGCGGGCGAGAGAAACTCGCCCCCGCGGTCGACCAGGTAGAGGGCGCCACCGTGGGCGTTGAGGATGCGTGCGGCGCTCTCGACAATCAGGCGGTGCAAATCGCGGCGCCCCACGCCGCCACCGAATGCTTCGCCGAGGCCGCGGAGAAAATCGAAGACCTGCTTCTCTTCGGTCTGCAAGGCCCGCCATTCGTGCCCGAGCAATTGCAAGGCCCGTTGTTGCCGGGCGAGCCGCCAGCTGAGGAAGCCGACGAGCGCGACAAAAATGATAAGCAGGCCGGTGACCATGGGTTCCCGCACGGGGCGGAAAGGTTAGGGTCCGGCAGGCCGGGGCATCAAGGGCGCGATTCTCATGGTGCCTTTTGCTGGAGGAACTCGAGAACGTCCTTGAAACGGATGGCATTGGCCGGATTGGCCGCGACGAGGTTCTCGTGGGCTTGGATGATGGTTTCGCGGCGGGCCATCTGCGGGGGATTGGTCTCGGCATCTTCCATCCGTCCGGGGGCGGGGGCCGGGGCACTCTCCTCGACGGCAAAGATGCGGTCGAGGCCGAGGTTCTGCATGACGGCACGGTTGCGGTCATTGGCCCGGACGACGGTGAGCTTGCCCCCGGGCGGGAGGCCAAGCGCGATGCCGGTCAAAGTGCCGAGAAATGTGGAGTCCATCAGCTCGCAAGCGGCCAGATCGACGACGAATTCGCGGTGGCCCCGCCGCATCATCTCGGTGGCGAATTCTTTGAGTCCGGCGCTGTTTTGGAAGGTGCCGCGTCCGTCGATGCGAACCCATGCGGACGGTCCGGCCACCCCGACTTGTAATGACGAAATGGAGTTCACGCTTCGGGATTCAATAGAACGGGGCCTCTGCGACTCATTAAAGGCGGGACAATGGAGTTGCTACTTCCACAAATACGACTGGGTGAAGCCGACAATGCGGTTGTCCTCGATAAGAAGGCAGCGCCAGGCGGTGACCGGGCCGTTCCATAAATGGTCGTCGCCGATCACGGCGAAGGAAGTTTTGACCGAGCCCTTGGCTTGTTCGTAGCCGATCGCTTGGGCGCGCACGGCATTGCCCGTCTTGGCTTGGCGGTATTCAAGGCGCACCGTGATATCGGCCGGGCGGTTGGCCCGCCAGAAAAAATCGAAATAGGTCCCTTGGCGCTGGCGGCGTTGGTCCGCGGAAAGAGCGCCGAAGTTCACGCGGGTCCGCTCGAAGATGATCGACTGGTTTTGCGTTGTCTGGAAGAGCTCCGGTTGGTTGAGAAACCGGTGGATTTTGCGGAAGGTAAAATCCCCGTCGAGGGCGAGGGGCAGAACAGGCGCATCGACCAAATCCACGGCTTTGGGTGGCGTTGTGCAGGAAGCCAGAAGCAGGGCCGCGACCAACAAGCCGGAAGGCAAAGGCATGGATTGATCAAAGAAGGTTTAGCCGCTGATGTCAAACGGCGGCGGGCACGGGGGAATTGTCTTGCTTGACCGCATCGGTCATCCAGATGCTTGTTTTGGATGAAGAAGTTGGCGCCCATCAAGTTTTGGAGGTCGGGGTCATGACGCATTACCGGCGGTCCCTTGACGCGGCGTGTGCCGCCTTCGACGCGCTTGCGACCCTCGAAGAACCGCTGGTGCGCGCCGCCGATGCGGTCATTGCCGCCTTGGTCTCCGGACACAAACTGATGCTTTGTGGCAACGGCGGCAGCTCCTCCGATGCGGCGCATATCGCCGCCGAGTTTGTCTGCCGCTTTGCCGGTGACCGCCGCCCGTATCCCGCGCTCGCCTTGGGTGTCGACGGCGGCTTGCTCACCGCGATCGGCAACGACTATGAATTTGGCGACGCTTTCTCGCGGCAGGTCCGCGCCTTCGGTCAATCCGGCGACGTGCTCATCGGCATTTCCAGCTCGGGCAAATCCCGCAACGTGCTGGCCGCGATCGAAGAGGCGCGGCGCCGGGGCATGGTGAGTATTGCTTTGCTCGGACGCGATGGTGGTTTCACCAAAAGCGCGGCCGACATCGAATTGATCGTGCCGGGAGAGAACACGGCCCGCATCCAGGAAGCGCAAAAATTCCTCCTCCATGTGCTTTGCGAATTGGCCGAGGAAAAACTTCCTCGGGAATGAGCGGACTCTGGGCCTCCGCGGCGGTTTTTGTTTTCGGCCTGATTTGCGGTTCGTTCCTCAATGCCGTGGTATATCGCCTGCCGCGCGGCATCGGGCTGGGGCACCCCAAGCGTTCCTTTTGTCCGCAGTGCGGGCGCTTCCTTCCGTGGTACGAGAATATCCCGGTCGCCAGTTGGTTGTGGCTGCGGGGGCGGTGTGCGGGTTGCCGCCTGGGCATTCCGGCACGGTATCCGCTGGTCGAGTTGCTTACCGCGGGGCTGTTCCTTTGGCTGTGGTCGAGTTTCCCGCCGCCGGTCGCCGTCGCCTACATGATCTTGGCCGGCATTCTGGTGGCCGGAACCTTCATCGACCTTGAGCACATGATCCTGCCTGACAGCCTCACCGTGGGCGGGGCGGCGGCGGGTATCGTGCTGAGCATGCTGGTCGCCGGCTTGCAACCGGGCGGGGACTGGGAGGCTCGTCTGCGCGCCAGCCTCTTCGGGGCCGGGGTCGGTTTTGCCGTTCTTTTTGCGGTGGTCGAGTTGGGTAAACTCGCCTTCGGCCGCAAGCGTCTCGAGTTGCAACCGGCGGAGGCTTTTTTGCTGCAGGCCCGGGAGAAAGGTCCTTGTTTGCGCCTCGGGGAGGATGACTGGGATTTGGCGGAGATTTTTTACCGCCCGACGGACGTGCTCGAATTGCATACCGACCGGGGTGAGGTGTGGCTTCTCGGGCCAGACGGCGTCCGGCGGGGGGGCGTGGCATGCGACTATGCCGCAGCTGACGGGTGGAGCGGGGTGGCCTCTGCGGTGGTCGTTCCCCGCGAGGCCATGGGTTTCGGCGATGTGAAGTTCATGCTCACCTTGGGTGCTTTCTTGGGGTGGCCCGGAGCACTTTTCAGTATCGCCGCCGGTTCGGTCGTCGGTGCGGTGGCCGGAGTGGTTCTCCTGGCCACCGGGCGTCTTGAAGCCGCCGGTCGCATCCCCTTCGGTCCCTACCTTGCCGCTGGTGCACTCCTTTGGATCGCCGCCGGACCGGCCGTGGCGGGGTGGCTGTGGCTGCGTTGATCAGCGACGCCAGCGTCCGGCCTGCAGGAAGGCCTGCACGGCGAGAAAAAGTATGACAAAGATAACCACCGACAGTGCAGCCGACCAACCGAACCGGTAGTAAGCGAACGCCGTCTTGTAGACGTAAGAAGCGAGAATGTGGGTCGAGTCCCCGGGTTCACCGCCATCGGAAAAGAGCCAGATGACATTGAGGTTGTTGAAATTCCAGATGATGCCGAGGGTGGTGGCCGGGAGCATGACCGGTCGCAGCATGGGTCCGGTGAGGCGAACGAACTGGGTCCAAGCCGATGCCCCGTCGAGCATGGCCGCCTCGTAAAGGCCCGGGGGAATGCTGCGCAGGCCGACTAGCGCGACGATCATCATGAAGGGAAAACCCATCCACACATTGACCAGGATGGCCGCGGTGAAGGCCTCGACCGGGGAGGTGAGCCACGCGACGGGCGGGAGGCCGAAGGTGTTGGCCAGAAATTGGTTCACCGCACCGTTCTCCCCGTGGAACATCCCGCGCCAAGTCAGCGCGGTGATGTATTGCGGCATGGCCCAAGGGAGAAGAAGAAGGAAGCGCCAGGCCGGGCCACCGCGAATAAAGTCCTGGTTCAAGACGATGGCAAGCGCGACGCCGATGGCGACCTGAAGGAGGGTGCTCACTGCCGTCCAGACCACGGTTTTGCTGAAAATGATCCAGAACTGCTGGTCTCGAAAGACGTTGAGGTATTGTTGGATCCCGGTGATCTGCCAGTCACGGATGCGGTAGATGCTCGCGTCGGAGAGCGAAAGCATGACGTTGTAGAACAAAGGGTAGACCAGCACGAAGGCGAGCAGGATCAGGGCCGGAAGCAAACAGAGGCCGAGGAACGCGCGGCGGCGCGCGGTGGGATCCCATCCGCCCGCGGCGGCCAAGGCCACCGCTTCGGCCAGTTGGTCACCTTTTTTCACCGCTGGCCCTCGGTGATCCGCCGCTCGGCCTCGCGCGGCGAAAGGTTCTCCGTGAAGACCCGGCGGTATGGCTCGCGCCTACCGTCCCAGATGAAGCGCAGGCGGGAGTCAAGGGGCATGGGAATGGAATATTTGGCCTGTTCGATGGCCCGCTGCAAGACGGGGTTCTGGCGGACGGCCGCAGCCATCACGGCAGGGCGGAGGAGTGGCGCGCAGGACATTGGAGCCTGGGACAATTTCAAGGTGCCGCGGGCTGCTGGCAAGCACCGAGAGGAGCAAGGTCACCCCTTTACCGTTGCCGTGCGGCCCTATGGTGCACAGAATTCGCGGCTTTCATGCCCGCCAACGATTACAATCTTTCGGCCAATCGCAAAGCGCTGGATCTCAATCTCGACGGCAGCGTCTACGGGACCTTGGCCGAGATCGGAGCGGGACAAGAGGTGGCGCGGCGGTTTTTTCACGTCGGGGCGGCGGCCGGCACGGTGGCCAAAACGATGTCGGCCTACGACATGACTTTCAGCGACGCCATTTACGGGCCCGTGCAGCGCTACGTCAGCCGCGAGCGCCTCAGCGGCATGCTCCGGCACGAATACTCCCTGCTGGATGAGCGCCTTGAGACAAAGATGGGCGCGGAAAAGACATTTTTCGTTTTTGCCGACACCGTGGCGACGCGCAGCTTCCACGGGGACCACGAATCGCACGGCTGGATGGGTATCCGCTTCCAGACGGTCCCCCGCGGGGGGGTCAACGAGATCATCATCCACATCCGCATGCTCGACGCGGAGATTACCGCGCAGCAGGAAGCGATCGGAATCATCGGGGTCAATCTGATCTACGGGGCCTTCCGCCTCCATGGGGAACCGGAAAAGCTGATCGGCAGCCTGCTCGACGACCTCACAGCGAAACGCATCGAGGTGGACATGATCCGCTTCGACGGCCCGGATTTTTCCACGGTGGACAACCGTTTGATGAGCCTCCAGTTGGTCGCCCAAGGGCTGGGTCGGGCCGCCATGTTCCGCGCGGACGGCGAAGTTGTGCAACCGTCCGAGGAACTCTACAAGCGTGCGGTGCTGGTCGAGCGGGGCAGTTTTCGTCCCGTCACGCATGTCACCCACGAGATGCTGCGCTGCGCTTATGACGCCTTTGCCCCGCGCGAAAAGGAGGCGCCGCGCGGAGTCCTCACTTTGGCCGAGATCACGATGGAAAACCTGCTCAGCACCGGTCAGCTTGATCCGCAAGACTTCCTCGACCGCACCGACATCTTGGGAGCCCTCGGTCAGACTGTGCTGGTTTCCAGCTTCGGCGAATATTTCCGTCTGGTCGATTACCTCGCCCGTTATACCGACCAGGCGATCGGCCTCGCACTCGGAGTGCCCGCGCTGGAGGAGATTTTCCGGGAGAAATATTACAATGACTTGGAGGGTGGCATTCTCGAGGGGCTCGGGCGGCTTTTCAAAAAGAACGTCCGCCTTTATGCCTTTCCCCGTCGGGCCAGCGACGGGAAAATCATCACGGCGGATAATTTTCGGGTCGAACCCCGGTTGGCCCACCTTTACGGATATCTCCGCGAGAACGAATTCATTGTTCCCGTGACCGACTACCGCGAAGAAATCCTCGGCATCAAGTCGCCCCAGGTGCTCGCCATGATCCGGGCCGGGGATCCGGCGTGGGAACAATGCGTTCCCCCGGCAGTGGCCAAGATCATCCGAGAGCGCAAGCTGCTCGGGTGCGCAGGCTGAGATCCTGCTGATCGACCTCTCAGCCGAGAGGAACCGCGTCGGGCCAGCGCGGAAATTTTCCTACTGAACGATTTTGGCGTTGCTGCTCAGGATCGTGCCTTTTCTGAAGGACCGAGCGCTACCATCACCCATCACCGCATTGGCGCTTCCGCTGTGGCGGTAGCGGATCCAGGCGTTGTTCCCGGAGTCCTTGTCGGGACCGGTGCTGATCGCGGCGTCTGAGGTGGACGTGCTTGTGCCGCGGCCGCCTCCCTTGAACTCGCCGGGGTTCTCGATCGAATACGGAGACCAGCCTTTGTTGCCGGGGTTTTGACACATATCGGCACAAAGGATCAGGCTGGAGGCGTTCTTGACCAAGTCCAGCGCCATGGGTTCCCCGCCTTTCGGCATCAAGCCCCCGTGCATACCATAAGTGACGGCCACCTCGGCGCCGGTGCCGGTGCCGACCGGAACCTCACATCCCGGGCAAACAAAGATGCTTTTGTTCCGCTTGGCATCCACTCCGGTGTAAGAAGCGATACTGGTCGCCCATTCGGGGCTGCCCCCGCCGCCGGCCGCAGGAAGAACCATGTCGTTGTCCACCGCATAAGCAATGGTGGCAATGCCGATTTGACGAAGGTTCGAGAGGCAGGCTGCACTAGTCCCCCTTTTCAAGGCGCCATTGACCGCCGGGACAGCCAGCGAAGCCAAAACGGCAATGATGGCAATGACGACCAACAATTCGATCAGGGTGAAGGCGGCGCTTTCTTTGGAGGGGATCTTCATACTGGGTGTAATCTAGATCAGTCAGCGGATGGCACAACTCATTTTGCTCGCGGGCCGTTTGGTCTGGGCGCGGTCACTCGATGAAGTCTGTGCGCAGGCGGATGAATTTCTTCGATCCGGTGGCTGGGGTGATGGCCTGACGTTTTTCGAGCGTTGCGCCATTGAAGGTCACGGTGCTCAGAACTTGGACCTCCACGCCATCGGTAGTCCAATCGCTGCTCGAAGCCAGACTGGTCGACACCAAGGGGGTATTGTCCACATTATCGTTGGTTCGGGTGTAGTAAGTGAGCTTGAGGTAGCGAGTGCCGCCGATGGTGGTCATTTCGCTGCTCGGGCAGAGGTAGAGGGGGAGAGGGTCACTCCCGTTGCCGCCGAAAGAGTAGCGGGTAATGTCCGCGAAACCGTCGGCTCCCACATCCGTCCCCCCGTTCGGCATGACCACATTGACCGTGCGGCTGGCGTTGCCGACGTTGCCCTTGCTGTCCGTCGCGGTGTAGTAGACCCAATAAGCCCCTGGCACGGAGGTGTCGACTGCATTGCTCGGGACAACGGCCACATCGGCGTTGTCACCGGTGTCGAAGGCGGAGGCTCCGGCGTCATTGTAGGTGCTGCCCCAGTTCACGGTCACCGGGTTGTCGCCCGCCAGGGTGATAACCGGCGGCGTGGTGTCTGAAGGCGCAGACGTGGCTTGATAGACCCGCACGTAATCCACCTCGTAGGTCGCCCCAGTGAGGGTTTCATCGATCTCATAGCCATTGTAGGCGCCGCCCATGGCGAGGTTGAGCAGCAGGAAGAATTCCTTCCGGAAGACCTCGGCATCGGCCGCCGGCGGAGTCAGGGTCGCCACGTCCACGCCGTCCACGCTGAAGATAAAGGAATCGTGGTTCCAGACGACGGCGTAGGTGTGGAATTCGGTGGACGGGTTGCTCACCGGGGTGCGCTCGGCGGGCTCGACCGGGTTGCCTCCGTGGCGGGCGGGGGAGTGGAGGGCGTGGCCGACGGTATTGGCCTGGCCGAAGGTTCCGCGCCATTCCATCACGTCAATCTCGCCGCACTGCGGCCAGCCAACCGTAGAGATGTTGGAGCCCAGCATCCAAGCGGCAGGCCAGGGGCCGACGCCCGACGGCAGTTTCGCGCGGAACTCGAACTTGCCGTATTTGAAGCTGCGTTTGTCCTGCGTCTTGATGCGGGCCGAGGTCCAGGTGGAATCTTGGTAGTTCTCTTTGATCGCCTCGATGACCAAGTGGCCGTTTTCCACCCGCAGATTCTCGGGGCGGTCCGTGTAGTATTGCGCCTCGCCGTTGCCCCAGCCGTTCTCGCCGGTGCCGACCTCGGCTGTCCAGTTGGCAGAGTTGAGTGAGGAGCCGTTGAATTCGTCGGACCAGACGAGCTGGTAAGTGGTGCCGCCGACGTCCTGCGTGGTCGGAACTTGACCCAGGCCGACCGAAAGGTCGTCGAGGTAGACCGCGCCGGTGTCCGTCGAGTTGTATTGCACAAACTCGGCGATGAGTTGCACTTTGGCCGCGCCGGCGGGGATGGTGCCATTGGCCACCAAGGCGACCCACTCGTCGGGGACATCGGTCAATGCGGTGATGGTGGTGACTTCGTCGGTGCCCACTTGGACGTTTGCCGCGTCCATGTAGCGGAATCCGAAGTTGAAGGTGCTACCACCGGTCATCAGGTCAATGCCGAAGACCTTGGCTGCGCCGCGGGCGTGGATGGCTTGACCCGGTGACATCTCGGCCGTCCCGTCAACCGGCCACTCCTGGTAAACCACTCCGGTCTGGCTGGGGCCTACCCAGGTGTCGCCTTGGTAAAAGTTTTGCCCGTAGATTTTGGTCGCTTTGGTCCCGGCATAAGCCTCAAAGGGCACGTTGGCATCCTCCAAACCGGTGCTCGCATTGTAGACCAAGGTGCCGTTGACCACGAGGTTCTTGCTGACGCCCTCGACAGGGTATTGCAACCAACCGGCCGGTGTGGCGCCTGCCGCGAAGTCGGTGGAATCTTCCTCAAAGCCGCCGTTGACTACTTCGAATGGCTTGGTCACCAAATTCAGGCCGATGGCGTCCAGTTCGACGATTTTACCCGCTCCAAGATCGAATTCAAAGTCCGTCATGACCACGACGATTTGAAAGGCCGATGCGTCGGGGTTGAAACCTTGGCTGATGGCCTCCGAGAGGGCGGACTGCACGCCCGTGTAGTTACCACCCTCGGGGAGGAGAATGGCGACACGGTCGTTGATGCCGTCGGGAGTGAAGTGGCTGCCGACGCCGGGATCGGAGCCCGCGGTGGTCTCATCGACCCACTGCCCGAGGGAAACCCGGCCCGTAGCGGCTCCGGAGCTGCTCAGCGATTCGAGATAAACTTGGACTTTATTGTCCGCGGCTCCGTCGAATTTCCCGTAGGCCCGCAGTGCGGTCGCAATGGAACTGCGGGACAGGTCAATGCTGCCCGGCGAAGCAAACACTTTTTTCGCGCCGTAATACCAAGGATAGGTTCCCGCGCCTTGCTGCGAGTCCACCTCGAGCCGGAGCGCGCCACCGTCCACGGTGACCGAACCGTTGGAAGCGAAGGTCGTGCTGCTGTCATCGAAAATGGCGACCCACCCGAGCGACTCGGCGGTGCCGCTGGTGAAATCATCCGACATAGCAACCGGCGTGGTCGACAAGTTGACGGAGAAAACCTGGTCGGCGGTGTCCTTGTCGTTGCTCAGAATGGTGAGAGCGCCGACCAGCGGGGTGCGGTCGGTCGGTGCCGCCGTCGCGGTGAAAGTGCGGCTTTCTCCGGGTTCGAGGTTGGCGCTCGAGCCCCCGCTCCAAGCGAAGGACGTTCCGGAAAGTGAAACAGAGGGACAGACCAGAGTCTCGGCCCCGTCGTTCCGGATCATGATGGTGTAGGAAGTCGTGTTGCCGAGCAGAGGTGAAAATAGGGTGGCGTTTGCCCCGTTGGCGTAAGAAACGCCGGCCACTTTGACGGTGAGTTGCGGACCAACCACGGAAGCGCTCTGCTGGGAAAGAACCAGATCGTCGATCAGGGCGCTGGCCTGTTCCGCGCCGACCCGGCGGCCAAGCGGTTGGATTTTGACCGACATGAGGCCGTTCATCGCCGCGAGGTCGGCGGCAGAGGCGTTGTAGCGGACGGTGTAAGTGGCCCACTCACCGAGATTGGCCGCCACTTGGTCGTTGATGTCCACCGCCTTGAAATTCGCGGTGTCGTTGCCGTTCATGAAAGTGACCAATGTTTGTTCCGCAAAATAGTTCGGCTCGAAGCGGGCCCGGAAGGTGAGGTTGAAAAAGCTGCCGTTTGCTGGATTGAAGCCGATCTGGTTTTGCATGAAGCCGGCGAAGGGGAGGCCGGACCAGCCGGGAATGATGGCCGCATTGGCATTGCCGTTTTCGCCCCAACCATCGGTTGAGAGGTAGGCACCTTCGAAGAAGGTCCAGTTACCATCGCCCAAGTCAAAATTGGCATTGCGCAGCAACTGCGTTGGGGTCGAGGAGGGAAGAAATCCAGTGGTGGCGGGGTCGGTGACGACGAGTCGCACGTCGTCGACTTCAACCCGGACATTGTTGGCAGCGAGGTCGAAGCCGGGATTTTTGCGTCCGCCCGCCGCGGCGACTGTTGGATCGTTGGCATAGGCAACATAGCCCGGAGTGCCGGCGCGGTTGAACCCGCTCAGTTCGACCAGTACTTGGTAATTTGCTGCATTGGTCGGAAAGTTGTAACGCGTGCCTTGGGCAGTGGCGCTTCTCAGCGCGGCGTCATCCAAGGTGCTGCCAATGGTGACCCAGTCGCTGCTGTTGAGCAAAACTGGTTCGAACATGACACGTTTGTAGCCGCCCGGCACTGCATTGGGGTTGTCGCCCGCGGCCTGGAGTTTAAGGATAACTGTTCCGCCATTGGCCGGTAGGCCCCGGGCCCGCACGCGGGCGGTAAGCGAGATTTTGGCCAAGTTGTTTTGCCCGAAACCGCCGGCGGTGTAGGGACTATTGACCGTGGCCAAGGTGGTGTTGGCGGCCCAACCGCCGTAGAAACTGGAGGCGGTTACTGCGGAGGCATTCGGGGCGAGAGCCAAGTAGCCGCTCGCCGGGGCGGTCGGAAAGAGTCCACTGTTGTTGGTGGACGGCCGGAGGGTGGATACCCCAAAGCCGGGCACACCGGTCAAGGCAGTAGAGCCCCAAGCCGGATAGGTGGAGTTGGTATCGTTGAAATTAAGATCGAGCAGCGTGGTCGTGGCGGCCTGAGCTGGCGCAAGGACGGTGCAAAAGGCAACAACGGCGAACGCGAACAAACGGGTCAGTTTTCTCTGGGGTAACATAGCTGTATACCATATGCATGCCCGACTGGTTGTCAAACGGGTTGCCAGTCGATTTTTCGGATTTTCTGTTCGGGAGGGGGCGGGTGGATAAGGGGTCATGGTTAGGTTTGATTTAAACGTTCGACCTAGTTGCGGTGCAGGTCGTTCAAAAGAAGCTCCTTGCCTCTGTCGGAGGGCGCCCTTGGTGCGCCAAACCACCCGGCCGTTAGCTGCTCCGGAGCAACCGGCGGGCGTCCAAATCGACGACCACTTGGTCGACCTTTCCGGTGCGCTGGAGCACATCGCGGGAACTCCCCGCATCCAAGGCCAGATCGGTGGTCTGGGCGGCCGCCCCGTCTGCCCGGAAGATGGTGAGTCCATCCTGGTCCGACAACCGGTAGACAAACGGGGTCTGGCACACCGTGAAGGCGAGGCTGCGGGGCGGTAGAGCAAGGGTTTTCGCCTGGCCGTCCGCCCCGTAGTAGAAAAACTGGACGGCCGCTTCGCTGAATTCGGCCGCACGCAGGAGGGTGGGCCGGAGCCGGCTGGTTCCCTGTTCGACGAACACGCCGAGCTCGCCCAAGCGGCAAAGGATGTCCTCCTTGACCTGGCCGGTCAGTCCCGGTTGCTTGGCCCCGGCCTTGGCCGGGGTGTGCGAGTAGGGATCCATGGGGAAAGCCCCGTATTCCTCCGGCGTCTTCGAGTCGCCGAGCCCGCTGCGAATGTCATAGTAGGCGGCGGCCAGCCCGCGGCGCACCGCCGTCGGCGATTTTTCCCTTTCGGCCCGGAAAAAATTCTCCTGCACCGCGAGCAAAAGTTTCGAGACCATGTGCCAGTAGATGCAGCCGAGGCCCTCGTAGCCGTAGAAAGTGCCGGACCGCCCGGTGAACGAATGGTGGTCGAACAAATCCTCGTAGACGCGCTGCAGGCGGGCCCGTTCCGCGGCGACCAAGGTGCGCAAGGAAGGATCGGCGGCCAGCTGGTCGAGGACTTCGCCGAGTTGGCGCTGGTTGCCGATCCCGGTGCGGAAATGGACGCCGCCGCGCGGGTTTCTTTCCACAAGCAAGCGGTTGCCGTCCGCGATGAGTTGGCGCAGCAGGCGGCTGGCCCGCACGTCGCGCGGGGCGATGTTGTTGCGCTGGTGGAACCGCGGCAGTTGCCGCTCCGGGTAAAGCAGGTAGCTGTGCTGGTCGCGGCGGTACATGGCGCTGCGGCGTAGCGCGCGGAGCAGGTCGAGAGATTCCTGCGGGGAGAGCAGACCCGAGCTGAGGATGGCCACCTGGCCTTCGAGCATTTCGTAGAGGTGACGCACCGCGATGCGGTCCGCTCCCTCGAAGGCGATGAGATTGTAGGAGTGGTAAAGCCCGTCTGGGCGGCGGTTGAGTCGCAAGGTTTGGTCGGTCCAAGCCAGCGCGGTGTCGACAAAGCGGAGCAACTCGGCGACCGGCAGGGCCGTCTTCTGCCCGGAGGGTCCGCGGGCGTAAACTTTCGTGCGATAGCTCTCCCCGCTTTTGCCCAGCAAGTCGACCACTCGCCTCCGTTCGCGGTCCGTGACCTTGCCGCGCAAAACTTTGCCGTTCTTCTGCAGGACCGAGGCGATGGCGCGGAGCAAGGTGGCAATGTCGCCGGAAACGGGCACCGTCCCGCCGGGCGAGGCGGCGAAGAACGTTTGCAGGAAGGCAAGGTAGCGGCGGATGTAGGCCAGCGTGACCACGGAGGCCCCGGGTCCGACCAGCGCGTTGTTCGCATCATTCCATTCGGGCCGCTGGGTGTTGAGCCAGATGCCCGCTCCGGGCACGAAGTTGGTCAACTTGGCGAGGAGCGGGACAAGAAGTTTCTCCGCGAGATTCGCACGGATGACCCGCTCGTGCCCATCGAGGAGGAGCTTGCCCTCGGCACCGTGCTTCTTGACCCGGGTCTTGATCGTTTTCTCCAGGTCATGGTCGAAGACCACGGTGTCTTTCGGATCGGCCACCAGGCTGCGGTGGCCACGGATGCGGTAGGGGACGTTGGCGTAGGCGAAGATGTCGTGCTCAAGCAGACCGGCCAGGCCGCCGGCATCGTGCTTCTCGGCGTGCTCGAGCAACTTGAGCAGGTAGATGATCTGGTGGTCGCCCCAATAGCCGATGCAGGCCCACGGGTCATGCGGTTCCGGCACTTCCCAATCGATGCCCCCGCGCGTGACCCGGTAGGGGTTGTAGCCGTCCGCGGTCGAAGCGTTGAGGAACCGGGCGATCATGCCGGTGGTGAAACCGGGGAAGGACTGGGCCAAAGCCTCCCAGTTCTGGAAAATGTCCCGCCAGTTGCCCTGGTAATCGAGCACCCGCCGGCCCGCCGCGTCTCGGGCGGGGATGGTGAAGCGGTTCCACGGCCGGCTCGGGTCGCCGTGGCGCCGGCTGAAGGTCAGGGGCAGATATTCACGGCAGATTCGCTCGAGACTCGGGTCGTCCGCTTCACGCGCCGCTTCAATCAGCTCCGGGTAGGCGAATCGTGCGGGCAAGCGGCGGGCCAGGCGTTTCCAGCGCGGGACCACGGCGGGCGCGGTCGAACGCACATGCTGGTCGAGATCGCCGCGGTCGATTTTCTCCCCGTGGGCGAAAACACCCCCGCGCATCACATTGCAAAGCGTGTTGGTGTAGTGCCGGGCGGACCCCATGGGCCGCGCGGAAACTTGCAACCCGTCGGAACTGCCGACGATGCGTTTGAGTTCCTCGGTGCCCTCCCGGATGTCGGTCAGCACCTCCCGCCGGAAGGCGGATGATTTTTCTAGGGCGGCCCCGAGCCGGACGACATCCGCGGCGCTTTGCGACACGTCGGCGCCGAACATCCATTCGGCCGCCTGCCCCGGCGCGAGGTTCCTCCGGCCGTGGAGAAAATAGGCCCCGCGGCGACCGCAGACATCGTTCTCGGGCCGCAGGGTTTCCCCGCGGCGCAGGGCGTCGAGTTGCGTGGCGGAGAGCAGGATGGTGTCCGCCTTGACCGGACTAACCGACCAGACCGTGGTGGCCTCGAGCGACTCCGCGGGTTCGGGGCGGTCGGCCGGCACTGCGCTCAGGCGGAACAAAGCGAGTCGGCTGCCGGGAAGTCTTTCGCTCCGCTTGTAGGCGTCGAGCAGCGTGCTGTAACGCATTTGGAAATCGCTGCCGATGCCGGACGGCATGATGTTCTGGATGCCATCGAGGAAGACCACTGAGACGCGCTGGCGGCCGGTGTTGCTCAGCGAGCTCCGCCGGATCCAGCCGAACCGGCGGCTGTTCGACCAGCCCGTGCGGAAGACCAGTCCGAGGTCCTCGTTTGCTTCTTCGAACCAAACCTCGTTGCCCCAGACACTTTTCAGCAGGCTGCGACGGACGCGGAAACGGCCTTCGCCCCGGATGGAGAAAGGTTCCCAGAGCGCGTCCCCGCCGGCGCGGCGGACCCGGATGACCGTCTTGCCTCCGGTTGTCTCGGTGTTGTCGCGTATTTTGTCATCCGTGTCATAAGGAAAGAGCGCGTGGTCCGCATCCCCACGTCCGGCCGTCAGGCCGCCGTGGCTCGACAAGAACATCCAATGGTCCTCCGCGCTGACCACCGAAAGGAAAAACGGCGGCATCTTGTCGTGATCGCCGATGCGGTAGAAAGGCTCCCCGTCGAGTTCGACAAACTCCCCGGTGGGCTGTCGGGTGATGGTCGCGGCCGGTCTTTTTCGGGTGGGTGATCCTTTCACGGGGCGGGAACGCTACAGGACCAACCTGGTTTTAGAAAGCAGGAAGGCACGCGGTCTAAAGTGTCCCGGTATTCAGGACGTTGAAGGTGTTGAGGGTGTTCGGGGAGGCGGTCGAGGTGTGACCCATGCTCGCGGTCGACAAGGTCAGCAGGGCGGCGACCGAGAGAAAGAGAGAACGGTGTTTCATTGTTTTCACGGCATGGGCGGTTGGTGAGGCGATCGGTCGGAGACCAGCGCACCTCTACTCTGCCAGCGGCAGATCGCACTAAAAATCGTAAAAAATGCGACGAAACGGTCAAAAAGCGCGGCGAACTGGTCAAGGGGGCTTTTTTCGAACCGAAAAAGCGGGGAGGGAGCGCCATGACCCCTCCGCTCTGCTGCTGCAGTGTACGGCCGTGCGGCGAATGGGTGCTCAAGCCTCTCCCGGTATCGGCTCGGGGCGCATCTCGCTTTGCAGACTCTCGGCCGTCGGAAAGAACATCATTGGCTGGGTTGTTTGTCGGGTCACCGTTGTCGCCGGCGCGGGCGGGTAAAATTCTTCATCGGGGGTCGAATTTTTATTTGACACCCTCCAAGCCTCAATTAGGATGCAACTAGTTCGGCAAGTTTCACCATTGGGCCTTGTCCTACCTTCCAACTAAAATCCCATCCCAAAACAACATGAAAAATAAAATCCTCCCACTCACCCTCGCCATGCTTGGATGCCTCGCGCTTCCAGCGAGCGCTGCAATTCTAATCCCTAACGGCGACTTCTCCGATGGCGGCACAGGCTGGATCGCCAACAGCGGCTTAGGCGAGCAACCTCCGGTCACCTTTGCCACCGGTGGAAACCCTGGCGGTTATGGTACCGTCACTCCGAACGGAGGCTGGGGTATTCTTGTTAGCCCGACAGCGGCTGGCGCAACTGGCGCCGGTTATGATCTTGCCAGTTTAGGTTTGACCGCGGGCGGTCCAGTGACCTTTCGCTGGGATTCCATCCACCTCGGGGTCGGCAACACCGGTCCGTCTGCAGGCCCTGTTGGCGGAATGAAAGTCGAGGCCTGGGCCAACAATGTGCTCGTGGACAATACGGGTGACCAATATGGCGCGCTCGTGGGAACGGGTGCCACTTGGGAATCGTATAGCTACACCTGGACCCTCCCCGCAACAGCCCAGAAGCTCATCTTCGTCCCACTCTGGGCGCCATCCGCTAACACAGCCACGGTCGGCTTTGACAATGTCGGTGTGGTTCCTGAGCCCTCGACCTACGCACTGCTCGCTTTGGGTGCGGCGGGACTTGGCGCTCATCTCGTTCGCCGTCGGCGCCGCCAAGGCTAAGCTACTACGCCTAGTTTTCACCAAAACCCGGTCCTCGCGGACCGGGTTTTTTCTTTGCACCGAGTCGCGTGGGCCTGGCAGAACGGGCGGGTTTGAGGCAACTGGTCAAAATCCTCGTTGACAACGATTGAAAGAGCTTGTATAGGGACAGTACGCTTACTCAACAACACTGCTAACTACTCAAATCACCACTTAGCACTCCATCCTTATGAGCAAATCACTCCTTGTCATGCTTGCGGCAGCCTTCACTGTCTCAGCGCTTACCCCCATCACCGCCTCGGCCAACGGTAGCGGTGTAACCCTCGAGGTCGACCCCAGTGAAAACTGGGTTGGATACATGAACGTCTTCAATAATGCCGGAGGTGCCACGGGTTCCCCGGGCAGCTACATCTTCGGAAGCGGGTGGGGTCTAGCCGACCTCAGTTCTACCTTCGCCGACAGCACGTTGACCTTGACGCCGAACTTCAACACTTACGCCGATTCTTTGACTGGTACTGATGGTGATCGCGCGTTCTGGACTGACAGCACAGATGGCGGCGTCACAGCTGGCCCCCTCGGCAACAAGTGGATGGAAGCTAATACGTTTGTCGAGGACAGCGCGCTCATCGGAAGTAATGTGACGTTCCAAGGGAACCTAGATTCTTTCAATCTCCTTAGTCCGAACTACACGGCCGTTGCTTTCATCAAGGCTCTCGATCCTAATGCTGGCTACGCCACGGTGATCAATCAGTTCAGTGTGCTTTCCGCGGCGGGTCCTTTCAGTGTATCCGCGGACCTCACTTCAGCTACTGGACTCATCATCCAATACGGATTCACGGTCACAGGCCTCAACGCCAATCCCGCAGATGCGGGCGTCTTTGGCAGCGCCGTGGTGCAAACTGTTCCCGAGCCCTCCACCTATGCTCTGCTCGCTCTCGGTGCCGCGGGTCTCGGCGCCCATCTCGTTCGCCGTCGCCGTCGCTAAGACCGACGACAAGCAGTTTCAGCAAACCCGGTTCCGCGCCGAGCGGAACCGGGTTTTGTTTTTATCTCCACTGGGAGCCCTTCGGGGACCGGGGCCTGGAAGCCTGCATCCTCAGGTTCATACCAAGGGCCCATCGCCTTGGGACTTTGTCCTTCGGCCCCGAGGTAGGGTCGGACCTCCGGGCCGACCGCGAACCTTCTCTGGGCTTTTCGACACGGCCGTTCCAACCGGAACGCAGTGAAGATGGCCCCGAAGCAAAGGCCCGGCGCTTACCACTCGATCCATGGTCGAAAAGCAAAAGGACGTTGGTATCAGGCCAACAAGGGGAAGCGCCAGTGTCCTGCCCTTCCGGCCCAACCCATGTAGGATTTCTCCGCGCGGGATCAGAGCACCGCTCCGCGGCTGCGGATGACTCGGCGATACCAGTGGTAGGAATCCTTCGGGGTCCGCCGCTGCGTTTCGTAATCGACATGAACCAAGCCGAAGCGCTGTTTGTAGCCTTCGGCCCACTCGAAATTGTCGAGCAGCGACCAGTGGAAGTAGCCCTTGACCGGCACGCCATCGGCCACCGCGCGGCGCAACTCGCGCAGGTAACGCGAGGTGAAATCGATCCGCTGGGGATCGTGCACCTTGCCGTCCTGGGCCACCCAGTCGGTGTTGCTCAAGCCGTTTTCGGTGATGAAGACGGGCAAGCCGTAACGTTCGTGGATGAAGCGCGGGCCCCAACGCAAGGCGGGCGGGGTGATATTCCAACCGAAGGCGGTCCGCGGGTTTCCCGGTGCGAAGGGCACCACCTTGGCCCGGCCGTCGCGGCCCGCTTTGACCGGCGTTCCCTGATAGATGTTCAGCCCGTAGAATTCCAAGGGCTGGGCCATGATGTGCAGGTCGGCCTCGGAATACTTCGGGAGCAGCTGGCCGTAGGCCCGGCGCGCTTCCGGCGCCACGCGTCCGAGAATGACCGGATCGCTCCAGTGCGTGTTGTTGAAAAGGTGATCGCGTCCGCAGGCATTGGTCGCCCGCCGTGCCGCCTGCACGTCGGCCGGTTTGGCCGTCGCCGGATAATGCACCATGCCGACCGGTGCCCAGCCGATGCGAACCGGGTTCGGGCATCCGGCCCGCAGGGCCGAGACGGACAAACCGTGCGCCAGTTGCACGTGGCGCACCATCTTGAGCTGCGCGCGCATGGGCAAGCGCAGTCCCGGGGCGTGGAGGCCGGTGCCGTGACCCAGCCCGATGAAGCACTGGGGCTCGTTGAAAGTCATCCAATCCCCGACCCGGTCGCCCAAATGCCGGGCGACCAGCGCGGTATAATCGGCAAACCAAGCCGGCGAGTCGCGATGACCCCATCCACCCTCGTCGAAAAGAACCGTGGGGTAATCCCAATGGAACAAAGTGCAGAACGGCCGGATGCCCGCCTCGAGCAAGCTGTCGACCAGTCGGTCGTAGAAATCCAATCCGCGGGCATTGACCTTGCCTCGCCCCCGCGGGAGCAGGCGCGTCCAGGAAAGGGAGAAGCGGTAGGCTTGCAGCCCCAGATCCTTCATCAACCGGACATCGTCGCCGTGGCGGTGGTAGTGGTCGCAGGCGGTCCGGCCGTCGTGGCCCTCCCACACCTTGTCGGGCGTGCGGCAAAAGCGGTCCCAGACGGACGGCCCGCGGCCGTGCTGGTCCGCGGCCCCCTCGATTTGGTAGGCCGCAGTGGCGGCACCCCAGAGAAAGTCCGCAGGGAAGGGACGATGCTGGGCGACGGAACTCAAGGGCGAAGCACGTCGGGCCCGATCTTGGCCGGGCCGGGCCCCGTTGAGTTGCGCAAGACGATTTGTGGTTCGACCCGGATGTAGGTGGCCGCCAGCGAAGGTTCCTGCAGGCGCTCCAAGACGCGCTGCGCGGCGAGCCGCCCGAGCAGGCACTTGTCGAGACGCACCGTGGTGAGGGCGGGCACCGAGCCGCCGGCCCAAAAGATGTCATCGAATCCGATGACGGAAACATCCTGGGGCACGCGGCAACGACCGCCGTTCTGGAGCGCGGCGAGCAGGCCTACGGCCATTTCGTCGTTGAGGCAGAAAATTCCGGTCGGCATGGATTTTTCGCGGAGCAAGGTTTCGCCCGCCTCCATGCCGGACTCGCGGCTGAAATCGCCCGGGATGTGCCGGATGGAGGTGGCGGGCACTCCCCGACCCGTCCAATAAGCGATCGCGGCGGCTTCGCGCTCCATGTTCGCGATCTGGTCGTCGCCCGTGACCAAAGCGAATTGGCGGTGGCCCATTTCATAAAGATGCTCCGCCGCCGCTCTGGCCCCGGCTGCATTATCGAAGCAGATCACGTCGGCATTCCCGCTGCCTTGGGGCGCATCGGCCACCACCGCGGGCGGACCCTGCCGGATGAGGTGCCCGAGAATCGGCGGGGCAATCGGGCCCAAGTAAATCACCGCATCGACATGCGCTTTGGAGACCAAGCGGAAATAGTCGTCCTCTTTGTGCAGTTCGCCGGCGGGCAGGATGACGAGCGCGGCGTGTTGGCGGCTCAGTTCGGTCTGGATCCCGCCGACGATTTCCAAGTGGTAAGGTCCCATCGACTTTTTGCGCAGCACGTGGCCGACCAGGCCTACGCTGACCATCGAGCTTTGCTTGCGTCTTTGCTGCGGGGCGAGCGGGTTGGCGACGAACGTTCCCTGCGCGGGCACGCTGTAAATGAGCCCTTCCTCCCGCAATTCCCCCAGGGCCTTGCGCACCGTGATTTTGTTCACGTTGAGCTGCTTGGCCAGCTCGTCCATCGAGGGCAGGCGGGCGAGGGGGGCCAGTTCCCCGTTCTCGATCTTGCCTCGGATCCGCTCGGAAATCTGACGGTAAAGGTATTGGTGGCGGGTTTTTCCCCGCTGCAGTTGGTGTGATGAAGAGATCATCGCCTTTCAATAAAACCCAGCAGCCGGGCAGAGGCAATCCCGCAGTGCCGGTGTTTACTCGGAGAGAAAAGGCAAATTCGCCGTGCTCGCCCCGCCTTTGCCGTCCCGTACAACGAGAAAAAGACGGTACGCGCCGGGCGGTGGGAAGATGACGGAGCACTCCGGACCGCGACCGGTTGCGACCGCCTGGGGAAAGGTCGGTGGAACGCTCTCCGCATCCCCGCCGTGTTTGAGGTCTGTGCTCTCCGCCATCACCGTCCACTCGTAGGTCAGGTCGTCTTCATCGCGGTCGGAAACCGTGGCGATGGCCTCGAGGCGCGTTCCCGATTTGGCGCGGTCCGCTTGATTGACAAAACGCAGCGCTTCGATCTTCGGGCTGCGGTTGGCCGGCCACTCTCCGGTCCATTGCCGGACGACCGCATCCACTGCGGGAAGTTTTTCCCCACTGGGCAGGAGCATCCCATACCAGGTGGGGGTGGTTTCCTGCTTTTGGCCCCAGAGAAAAGCATAGGAACCGAGGCATAGACCTTCTTTGTTTTTCATCACGCTCTGCAGCGTGGCGAAATACTGCGCGGCTTTTTCGTCGGCGGTGGGCTCGAGGGGGGCGCCCCACGCTGTCTTGGCCACTTCCCAGTGCCCCGAGGGACCATACTCGGTGATGACGTAAGGTTTTTTCCAGCCGAGTCCCTCGAGCTTCATGCCCGTGCCGCCCGCCCCGCTGTAGGCATTGATGCCAAGAATGTCGATCGAGGGATAGTGCTCCATGATCTCGCGCACCTTGTTCTCGTCGGCCCCGGCAATGACTGTCATAATCGGATGATTCGGGTCCTCCTCCTTGACGATCTCGGCCAGCTCCTCGAGTTCTTTCCAGACCCGCGCCGCCTCCGGGAGGCCGGGAAAAATTTCCATTTCGTTGCCCAGTCCCCAGACCAGCAGGTTCGGATGGTCTTTGTAGCGGCGCACCGCCGCGCGGATCTTCTGGCGCTGCTTTTGCACCATTTCCGGGTCAAGGTACGAAAATCCGTGGCGCTCGTGTTCGACCCAGAGGCCGGGGGTAAAGGTCAGGCCAAGTTCCTCGATCTGGGCCAGCTTCGTCCGGCCGGAGGCATCGGTCTCCTCCAGCTGTTCGATGCCCCAGAACCGCACCGAATTGGCCCCCAGTTCTTTGGCCAAGGCGAGGGGCCCGGAGCCGCCGACCCCGAGGATGAAGTAAGGCTCCCCGTTGCGGCGCAATTCCCAGCCTTTATCTTCGGTTTGTCTCACTTCGACCTGCGCAGCCAGCGCAGTCGGACGCGATGCGCCGCCCATGCTCTGGCTGGTCAACCCGGCGCCGACCAAAAGAAGAGCGAAGTTCCACTTGACCCGACCTAGGTTAGACATACATTACTCAATCATGTTGGCCCCCCGCCTGTCCATTCCGAAGCGGGCGGTCTGGGCCACCGCTGCGCTTTTTTGTTTAAATGGTCTTGCCGAGGGACAAGAAGCGGCTGCCTCGGGGGAGAGTTCTTCCGCCCTGACCATGCAGGCTTGGTCCGCCTTTGAGCGCCAAGATTATCCCGCGGCGCGCGTGGCCATCGAGCGCTGCCAATCCCTTTACGGGACCCAAGCCATGGAGATGCAGAGCAAGTTGACCGCGCTTCCGGACACCGAGAACGGTCACCAGGCCTGGGCTCTCAATGACGTGGGCACCTGCACTTTTGTCCTCGGCAAGGTCGCCGAGGCGGAGGGGAAAAAAGACGAGGCCGCGGCGGCTTACCAAATGGTGGTGGAAGCCTACCCCTATGCTCAGTGCTGGGACAAATCCGGCTGGTTTTGGCAGCCTGCGGTGGCCGCTCAGGAGCGCCTCGCTTTTCTCAGTCTCGAAGCGCCCTGATCCTTCCCGCCATTAAAAATTCACCCCCAAATACTTGTAACTCCAACTTTCCCCTTCCATGTCGACCCACAAATTATTTCTTCCTAGTTTTGTAGCCGCCGCCTCTTTTGCTTCAGCGCTCAGCTCCGCGATGGGCAGTCCCGTCGTGACGATGGAACGTGGCACCGAAGTCAAGTGGACCTCCGTCGAGGGCAAAACCTACCGCCCGCAATGGTCATCGGGGAACTCCGACACTTGGACCGACTTGGCTCCTGCCATGAATGGCAATGGCGAAACCCTTGCGGTGCTTGATCAGCCGGTTGACGGGCGCCTTTATCAGGTGCTGCAAACCACCCCGGGGGAGCAACCCTTTGAGGACGCGATCCGCAATGGCAGTTTCGAGGAAACGGGGGGTTGGACTTTCAACTCGGGGGTGGTTTCGCGGGTCTCGGGAGATAGCTTTGTCGGGGATTTCAGTCTTAAAGTCGTGCTCGGCTCGGCAGCTGGCACCGAGGTGGCCTCCTCCTCCGCACAGGGGGCTCCCGCAATTTTACCGGGCGCCATTTATCAATTTTCCTTTCGGGCCAAGCAATTCGCCAAGCACTTTGCCAGCGTGCAACAGTATCAGGTGCAGTGGATCGGCAGCAACGGGGCTGTTGTTTCCGGCACGGGATGGAAGCCCTTTTCAGGAGGCGATGGGGCTTGGGTTCTGGCAGAAAACAGCTCACTTACGGCCCCCAACAACGCCGCCTCGGCCAAGGTGCTTTTCTACTTTGCCAACGGGGCATTTTCCGGTGCCTCTCTTTCCGTGGCTCTCGACGATATCTCACTCACCACGGCAGCATCTTCGGGTCCGACCGAGGATGAAACCATCGCCATCCCTTTTGAGGAAAACAAGGTGGCGGCTTTCAGTTGGGTGACCGAGGACGGGGAAACTTACACCCCGGAATACAGCACTGTCCTGAACGCCCCGAATTGGACCTCGATGAGCAGTGTTTTGGGGGACGGAGGAACAAAGTCCGCCGTGATTCCCGCGAGCGCCTCTTCTCTCTTCTTCCGACTGGCCTACAGCGATGACGTTGCCCCGCCCCCTTCCTTGGGAGAGATCACAGCCCTCTATGATGTGAATACCATCGGGGATGCTGATCTGCAGGTGAACACGAAAGACGCCTTGATCACCTACAATGCCCAGAGAGCCCGGGTCCGCCATGCCCGGGAGTTTGAATTCGCCCTCTACGAAAAATACAAAGACTTTTATTTTGAGCAGAGGTTTTCCGGACTAAAAATCATCGATCAAGTAGCCAAGGGGGGAAACCAGATCACTTTCCAACTGACCACCCTGAATCGCTTGTCCTCGGCCGAAATGCGGTTTTTCCACCTGCAGAAAAATGTTTATGCCCTCAACATGTCGGATTTTGCCGGACAAACTTCGGTCAAGCTGATTTCCACCACGCCGTCGGTTCGATTTCCGGGAGAGACAGAGTATGTCTATGAGGCAATCATCAATCGCCACGCCTTGCTCAACCGCAACCTGCAAATCGGTGACGTCATTGAGTTTGAGCACAGTCTTTTTCTGAGCAGTCCCCGCAACGGAACGCAAAAGAATTACTACGGCACTACCTTCCTCTACAAAGTCGGTCTGGGCTTAGTGCCTTGGTACGCTCCCACGCTCGAAACTGGGACCGGCAGTGGGGACACTTCGGCGGAACTTCCCGCCATCGCTTGGATGGGTGGAACCACCACGCTGCATACCGATTACTCCAACGGGGCAACCGAACAATACAAGCAGATGTCCTCCGTCCTCTCCATGGAAAGTGCCAACGACTTTCTCGTGGGCCGCCGACTCCACCACACCGACTGGGGGACGGGGGAACACTCGGAGCCGAACAATCCGGCCATGCTCATTCACCGGGGAAAGCTGGGGCCCAATTACAACACGGCAAGCTGTGTCAGTTGCCACGATAAAAACGGGGTATCGGTCCTCCCGGCAATCGGACAACCGCTGATCAATCATGTGGTCATGATCGGAAGTGATGCTGAGGGAACCCCGCATCCGAGGTGGGGTGAGCAACTTTCGCCCCGTGCCACCTCAGGAGACCCCGAAGGTCAGGTGTTGCTTACAGGTTATGAGACAATCACGGGTCAGTACGGTGACGGCACCCAGTATAGCCTGCGCAAGCCTCTTTACGAGTTCGTCGGAGAGGACGCGCCGTCATTTTTCTCGGTGCGAGCCGCCCAGAAGTTGGTGGCGCTCGGGCTGAGGGAAGCGGTGGCCGAAGAAACCATCTTGGCGCTGGCCGACCCTAACGATCGGGATGGAGATGGGATCTCGGGCCGGGCGCTGATCGTTGAAGACCCCAACGATCCGTCGAAGAAATTCTTGGGGAGGTTCGGACGCAAAGGCACCCAACCTTCGGTGCAACATCAAATCGCTTATGCTTTCAATCGTGATATGGGAGTCACCACGGATCTGATGCCAGTGCTCGATGGGAACACCGCGTCTTCGCCAACCGAGCTTTCCGCGGCTGAACTCGGTCAGCTGACCAAATACGTCCAGCTCTTGGGCCCGCCGCCCGCCCGCAAGACAGCGGACGCCCAGGTCATACGTGGCCGGCAGCTCTTCGCGCAGCTTAGTTGCAACGCGTGCCATACCCCGGAAATGACGACCGGCCGGAACCATCCGCTGGCGCCCCTCCGCAACCAGCTCTTCCGGCCTTACAGCGATGGCTTGCTTCATGACATGGGTCCCGGTTTGGCCGACAATATGGACAGCGAGGGTGTGACAGCCGCGGAGTGGCTCACCGCCCCCCTCGTCGGCATCGGGTTGGTCGAAGCCGCTGCGGGGGAGGAGAGCTATCTCCACGATGGAAGAGCAGGGTCCATTGAGGAGGCAATTCTTTGGCATGGGGGCGAAGCCGAGGATGCCAAGGAGGGCTTCCGCAACTTGCCCGCAAACGATCGCGAGGCTCTCGTGAGGTTCATCCGGTCGCTGTGAGCCGCCTACCTCGCCAGCCGTTCCACCCCGCCGGATCATGGTCCGGCGCCGTGGACAATGCATTGCCTTGCCCCTAGATTCGGTATTTTTCCGGCCACCTTCCCCCGCTGCCCATGCTGTCTCCTGCCGACAGGATTCCCAACACCGAGAAACTCGCCTATGGCATAGGCGCCTTGGTCAACAACCTCATGGCTGCGGCCATGGGCACGATGTCCATCGTGCTGAATCTGGGGTTGGGCATGAACCCGGCGGTGGTTGGCACCTTGATGGCCTTGCCGCGCCTGCTCGATGCCTTGACCGATCCGGTCATGGGTTACGTCTCGGATCACTCGCGCCTCCGGTGGGGACGGCGGCGTCCTTTCATTTTCGTCGGCGCCCTGGTTTCGGGGGCCATCTTCGCCGGGCTCTGGCAAATGCCGGCCGGCCACAGCGAAGACTTCTATTTCTGGTTTTTCCTCATCGGAGCCAACCTTTTCTACCTCGGCTACACGGTCTTCGCCACGCCTCTCATGGCGCTCGGCTACGAAATGACCCCCGACTACAACGAGCGCACGCGTTTGATGGGCGTGTCGAACTTCATCGGGCAGTTTGCCTGGGTGGTGGCGCCGTGGTTTTACGCTTTCATGGAGAACGACCGCTTTTTCCCGGATTCCGCGACCGGCGCCCGCTGGTTGGCCGTCTATGTCGGGATCTTTGTCGCGCTCGCCGGCATCGTGCCGGCCATCTTCTGCCGTGAGCGCATGCAGGCCATCGCGGAGAAGGAGGAGACGACCACGCTCGCCGGTTCACCCCCGGGCGGGCTCGGGCGAACGATTGCCGACTTCTTCCGCGGCTTCGCCACCACGATGCGGTTCCGTCCGTTCCTCCTCTTGTGCGGGGCCACCTTCCTCGTTTTCAACGGTTTCATGCTGGTCTCCGCGTTCACTTCTTATGTCATCATTTATTATGTCTACAGCGGGGACAAAGACCTCGGGGCGCAGCTCATGGGGTGGAACGGCACATTTTCTGCGGTCTGCACCTTCGGGGTGATTGTTTTGTCCACGTGGCTCGGCACGCATATCGGAAAGAAGCGGACCTTTTTCCTTTGCACGGGGCTTTCCGTGTTCGGCTATCTCTTGAAGTGGTTCTGCTACAGCCAGACCAATCCCTTCCTCATCCTGCTGCCCACGCCCTTCATCTCTTTCGGTCTGGGCGCGCTCTTCACCTTGATGGGTTCGATGGTGGCGGACGTTTGCGATTTGGACGAATTGCACACCGGTCAGCGGCGCGAGGGCATGTTCGGTGCGGTCTTCTGGTGGGTGGTCAAGCTGGGCATGGCCCTGGCCCTGGCTTTGTCCGGCTATGCGCTCAATTTCACCGGCTTTGACGTGGCCCTGGGTGGCGGGCAATCCGGGGAAACCCTCTTCCTCATGCGTCTCCTTGACGTGGGTGTCCCTGCCTTGGCCTCCCTGCTGGCCATCGCCCTGGTTGTCTTTTATCCGCTCACCGAGGCCGCGGCCCGCAAGGTCCGGGCCGAACTGGAAGCGCGCCGTGGCCGCGCCGCACCTGCCGCCTGACATGCTCCTCGTCCCTGCACTCCTCATTTTGACCGCGGGCGCGGCCGCCTCCGCGGATTTCCTGCCGCAGCAGCCGGAGGCACTGATCGACGGGCAGGTGATGGCCGTTTGCTACTCCGGCTTCCGCCGGGGGCAGCACCCGGACCGCGGGGAGGGGGCGAAAAATCCTTCGCGGGAGGAAATTCTGGAGGATCTGCGCCTGCTCGAAGCGGCGGGCTTCCGCTTCCTCCGGCTTTATGACAGCCGGGAAAACTCGCGTACGGTCCTCGAACTCGTCCGGGCGGAAAAGTTGCCGATCAAAGTGATGCTCGGAGCATGGCTGGACGCCGAAACAAGCACCCACGGGTCGTGCGCGTGGGTCACGGAAGAGGTGCCGGCGGACAAGCTGGCGGCCAACCGCGCGGCCAATGACGAGGAGGTCGGCCGCGCCATCGAGTTGGCGCGTTCCTATCCGGATGTGGTTGCCGCGGTGAACATCGGGAACGAAACGTTGGTCGATTGGAACGACCATCGCGTGCCGGTTGACCGCCTGGTGGGTTTGTTGCAAAGGGCCCGCGAGGCGTTGGACCAGCCGGTCACCACCGCCGAGAACTACGCCGCGTGGGTGCGCGACGCGAAGAAATTGGCCGGGGCGGTCGATTTCGCCGGGGTGCACACTTACCCGGTCTGGGAAAATAAAACCCTGGCCGAAGCAATGGATTTCACCCGCGAGAATCTCACCGCCGTCCAGCAGGCTTTGCCCGGTCTCCCGCTCGCCGTGGTCGAAGCGGGTTGGGCCACCACGGCGTCCGAATTTCCGGAGCAGGCCAGCGAGGATAGCCAGGAAGTTTACTTCAATGATCTCCACTCCTGGGCCAAGGCGAACAATGTGACCATTTTCTGGTTCGAGGCTTTCGACGAGGACTGGAAAGGGGACGCGGCCAATGCGAGCGGAGCGGAAAAACATTGGGGACTTTTCGACCTGGACCGGCAGCCGAAAAAAGCCGCCCGGACATCGCTCCCGCTGGCCACCGAGAAAGATTGAGTGAACCCAGCGGAGGGAGAGGGCGCCCTGCGGAGATCTTGACCGGAGAAGCTAGTTGGGTTCCGGGCGGCCGAGGAACACGGTGACCGCAGCAAGTGAGCTCAGCGGGAGGAGCCACCCGAAGCCCATTCACAGATTTCCGTGGTGGTTTTCTGGCCGCAATTGCGCAACCCGCGCAGGCGCTCCCTCCAGTCGGTCACGCCACGGGCCTCGCTCAGGTTCTTGATGCGGAGGCGCCCGAGGACATTGACTGCCCGCGGCGAGAGTTGTTGCATGCCATCAAGAGATTTTGTGCCCCGCTGCTTCGTCTTCTGCCTGGTCAGCATGACCGAAATGGCTTGGGGGCTGACCCCGTAATGGCGTCCGATGGCTCGCAAGGAATAGCCCAAACCACGCAGGGCGGCGATGTGGAGGATGCGGCGCGGAAGTTCTTCCGGGTCAGGCAGACGATCGAGACGTTCCAATTGGTCCGGCGGTTCGACCCCATTGGTTCTCAACGGCTGGGGCAAATCGTCCGGCGAAAAGCGGAGGCTTGCTTTCATCGGTTGAATATAACGTTGCGGTTGAGAATTTCTCCTTTGGTCATCGCCTTGGCATGCCCGTCGCACATCACGGCATGGGCCTTTTCCTTGTGCCGGTAGCGGATCCACGCGCTGTTCCCCGTGTCGGCATCCACCGTGGTGGTGATCGGGGATTCCAGATCCAACCCGTCGTTGCCGGTGCGTCCGCCGCCTTTGAACACGGCCGGATTTTCGATGGAATAGGGCGACCAACCTTTGTTCCCGGGATTTTGGCACACGTCGGCGGCCAGAATGACTTCATGCGGTCGCGATATTGCGGCCAAGCGCACCGATGCTCCCCCTTTTGGCATCAGTCCGCCGTGCATCCCATAGGTGACCGCAATCTCGTTGCCCGTGGCGTCTTTCACCGGGACAACGCAGTCGGGGCAAACAAAAATACTTTGCCGCTTTTTCGGATCGCCCGAGTAGGGGGCGATGGCCAAGGCCCACTGCGGACTATCCGCATTGCCCGAGGGTGGGAGCTGGCTGCTGTTTTCCGCGGCATAGGCCATCGTGGCGATGCCGATCTGGCGGAGGTTGGACAAACAGGCCGCCGCTTTCGAGTTTCCGATCGCTCCTTGGATAGCCGGGATGGAGATGGAGGCCAGCACGGCAATGATGGCGATGACGACGAGCAACTCAATAAGAGTAAAGGCGGCATGGGGGAGGGTTCGGATGGGGGGCATACTAGAGGTATCCTAGAATTAACGGGCCCGTCTTGGCAAGTAGCTTCGACTGGTCTGTTTTCAGGTATCCAAGGAAGGAAAATTTTTGTTTGCAGACGTGCCATCATTTTTTGTTCACGGATCGCCATTTGGGGGCTCTTCGCCCGGACACCAGGAATGGGAAAATTATGGTTTATACCAAGGGCCCATCGCCTTGGGACTTTGTCCTTCGGCCCTGGGTAGGGTCGGACCTCCGGGCCGACCGCGAACTTTCTCTGGGATTCGACACGGCTGGTCCAACCGGAACGCAGTGAAGATGGCCCAAAGTCCCTGAACCCGCGCGTTGGCGCGGTGTGTGCTGGGAGTAACTGGGTTTGCGAAGGCTATGAACTTTGGCAGGCAGGCCAGAGGTCAGAAAGCCACGGATGGAAGAGGATGACAGAAGATAGTGTTCGCGCCGCTGACACGGCGCAAACACAGTTTCCGGACCGAAGCTTTGAGCGGGGCGCGTGTCAGCGCGCCCCGCTCTATCCTCTGCAATCTTCTTCCATCCGTGGCCTGTTCTTCTTCGTTTTCAACAGAGTAACTCCCGCAAGTTAGTCGGGAGGCAAAGGCCCAGCCCTGCCGCTCGATCCATAGTCGAATAGCAAAAGGCAGGATTGCCGTTGCCACGGGATTCAGCGGATGGCCCAGCGGAGTTTGGCGGAGGTGGAGCGGGGGTTGTCGTGACGCTCCTCGGGGGAGGCGCGGATGACCCGGCGGGCGATCTCGCGGTAAAGACCTTCGTGGTGGGCGTTCTGGAAAGATTTTTTGATGCGGCGGTCTTCACCGGAGTGGAACGACAGGATGGCGACACGGCCTCCGGGGTTCAGACAGGCGGGAAGAATCCGCAGAAAGGTGTCGAGGGCGGTGAACTCTTCGTTGATTTCGATGCGGATCGCCTGGAAAACGCGGCGCACGGAGAGTTCCCGCTCTTCTTCGGCGACCGCAGGGAGCGCCCGCCGAATGGCGGCGGTCAGTTCCAAGGTGGTGGCGAAATCCCGGCCGGCGAGGCTGCGGGCGATTTGCTCGGCGTGTGGTTCATCGGAATTTGCCATGAGCACAGTGGCGAGTTTCGGCGCGGAAACTTTCGGCAACCACTGCGCGGCGGAAAGCCCGCGCGAGGGATTCATGCGCAGGTCGAGCGGGCCTTCGGTTTTGACCGAAAAGCCGCGTTCCGGGTTGTCGAGTTGCATGGAGGAAACTCCCAGGTCGGCCAGGATGAGATCGGCGCCGGGGTGACCGCATCGGGCCAAGGCGGCGGGAAGCCCGGCAAAGTTTGACCTCGTGGCTGTGAATTGCCCGGCGCTGTGGCCGGCTTGGCGCAATCGTTGTTCGGTGCGTGGCAGTTCGAGCGGGTCAACATCCAAGGCGAGGAGGTGGCCGTCGGGTGCAATCCTTTCGAGGATGGCTTGGGCATGGCCGCCGTAACCGAGGGTGCAGTCGATGGCGAAGTCGCCGGGCCGGGGACGAAGCACTTCAAGGGTTTCCGCCACCATGATCGGGACGTGCGACCCGGCGGGAGTTTTGCCGGCGGCGAGAACTTTGGCGATGGTCTCGGGGTGGTGGTCCGGGTCGAGTTCTTTGTATTTGTGGGCGAACCGTCGAGGGTTCGTTCCGGGGTAACGCGGGCGGCGGCGGTGTTCCATCGTCTCGGGAGGGGCGATTAAATCGGAACCCCGCGGTGACCAAAAGCCCGTGGTCTCCGGCCCGAGGCCGTCATCGGGCGGGACCCGATGCGGTGCCGACTTGGGCGGAGAGGTTGTTCCATTCCTCGTTGGCCAACTCGAGTTCCTCGGTGAGGTTGGCGAGTTCGCGGTGGAGGGGGAAGGCACTGGCGTCGTTGGCCGCCGTTTCGAGGATGGTGGCGAGTTCGCGTTGGCGGGCTTCCAGGGTGATGATGCGATGTTCGAGCTTGTGTTGGCTGGTTTCGGTCTGACGGAGAACTGCGGCGGCCGCCTTGCGGGCTTCGGATTCGGCGCGGCGTTGTTGCTTGAGTTCTTTGAGTCCGAGCTTCGGTTTGTCGGCCGGTGGGGCGGCGGCTTTTTCGGCGGGGCGGTGATTATGCAGGGAGGCGACGAGGCCGCCGCGCGCGGTGGTGGCGCCGGATTTTTCGAGGTAGTAATCGTAGTCGCCCGCGTAGGGCGTGAGGCGGCCGGCGTTGATGTGGAGAACCGTGGTGGCGAGGGAGCGGATGAAATGGACGTCGTGGCTGACGAAAACCAGCGTGCCTTCATAGGGCTGGAGCGCGGCGACAAGGGCGTTGATGCTGGCCATGTCGAGGTGGGTGGTCGGTTCGTCGAGGAGGAGCAGATTCGGCGGACGGAGGAGAAGTTTGACCAGGGCAAGACGGCTTTTTTCGCCGCCGCTGAGGACGCCGACATTTTTGAAGACTGCTTCGCCGCTGAAGAGGAACGATCCGAGGACGGTGCGCACGGATTGTTCGCTTACGCCACTGGCGCCGTCCATAGCCTCCTCCAGCACGGTGCGGCGGACGTCGAGAGTGTCGGTGCGGTGCTGGGCGAAGTAGCCGACGCTGACATTGTGTCCTTCGGTGCGTGTGCCGCCCTCAAGCGGGAGCAGCCCGGCGAGGATTTTGAGCAAAGTGGATTTGCCGGCGCCGTTGGGTCCGACGAGGACAGTCCGTTGTCCGCGCTCGACGGTGAGGTTGAGATCTTCGTAGACGACATGGTCGCCGTAGGCCTGGCGCACGTGTTCGAGGACCATGGTGCGCTGTCCGCCGCGGGGCGGTTGGGGAAAGCGGAATTTGACCGTGGCCTCGGAATTTTCCGGCGGCGGAAGGCGTTTGATGCGGGCCAATTGCTTGATGCGCTCCTGGGCTTGGGCTGCCTTGCTGGCCTTGGCGCGGAAGCGGTTGATGAAGTCTTGGAGGTGCTCGATCTCGCGTTGCTGGTTTTTGTAAGCGGCAAGGTATTGCTCGTCGCGGGCCTTTTTCTCGACGAGGTAGTCGTCGTAGTTGCCGCGATAACGATGAAGATGTTGCCGCGCGATCTCCACCATGCCTTCGCAGATGGTATTGAGGAAGGCGCGGTCATGGGAAATGACGAGGAGCGCGCCGGAGTAGGCGGCGAGATGGCTCTGGAACCAGCCGAGTGTTTCGAGGTCAAGGTGGTTGGTCGGCTCATCGAGCATGAGAAGATCGGGTTCCATGACGAGGAGACGGGCGAGGTGGGCGCGCATGATCCATCCGCCGCTCATGGTGCGGGCGGGAACGTGGAAGTCGGTCTTGCGGAAGGCGAGGCCGGCGAGAATGCGTTTGGCTTTGGCCTCGAGGTTGTAGCCGTCGTGCTCGACGAAGGTGGCGATGGCTTCGTGATGTTCGGCCGAGTCTTCGCTCGGGAAGGCGCGCAGGGTGGCGTAGGCCTCGGTCATGGCCGCGGACGTGCTGGTGGCGAGCTGGAGCACGGTTTCCTCGCCAGAGGGGGCACTTTCCTGGGGGAGGAAGCCGAGGGTGCGTCCGCGCTGGAGATTGACCGTGCCTTCGTCGGGGGAGTTGTCGCCGAGGACGAGGGAGAAGAGGGTGGATTTTCCGGCGCCGTTGGGGCCGATCAGTCCGATGCGGTCCCCCGGATTGATTTGCAGCGAGGCGTCGGCAAAGAGGGTGCGGCCGCCGAAGGATTTGGTGACTTGTGAAATGGTGAGCATGGGCGCGAGCGGGAGAAGGTAGGGCGGATCGGTCTTGCCGACAAGGTTCGCGCTGGCCGAACGGAGGTGGCGTTATCGCGCACCTCCGCCGGCGCGGGCCTGACCTGGGCCGGAGGGTTTGGTGATCAGGGTGCGAGGCCGCACTCGGCGCAAGGAGCGGCGGGGAGACGAGGCACGATACCGGCATTCGAGATGATGCGCTGGCCCGCGCGGGATCGGACGAAACGAACAAATTTCTTGGCTGCGGCGGAGGTGCCGCGCTCCAAGGAGTCTAGGTACAGCGGGGCGGTGGCGTTGCTCAGAGCGAGGGCAGCAGGGAGGAAAAGCGGCACAATATTTATCACGGTTGGGCGGCCAGCCGTTTTTGTTTTCGCTTGAGAAGCAGCATGGCGAATCCGCCGATGAGAGCGAAGCTGATCATGACCGGATACCAACCGGCCCAACCGTAGCGCTCGAGGACGATGGCCGTGATGAAAAGGCAGAGCGCGGAGCCATAATATTGGAAAGAATCGATGACCCCGGCGGCAAAGCCGGCCATTTTTTTGCCGCCAATGTCCATCGGTGCGGCGGCGCCGACGATGGAGTGGGTGGAGTTAACGGTGAGCGAGGTCAGGATGAGGAACATACTGCCGAGAAAAATGCCGAGGGGGCCGGGTTGGATGAAGCCGGCGAGCATGACGATGGCTGCGGCGGTCAGGACGACGGCCTCGGTGAAGTAGAGGAACATGGCGACCGGGGAGCGGTGGCCTTTAAAAAATTTGTCGCTGACAAAGCCGGCGGCGATTGAGCCGACCACGGCGGCAAGGGTCATGAGGTTCATGGTGACCATCACGGCGAGCGGTTTGGCCCGCCAATCGATCCCGAGTTGCTCGGTGAAGAACATGACGGAGAGTTGGTCCGAGCTGTGTCGCACCGCACCGGTCGAGGCGTAGGCGATGGCGTAGAACCAGACGAGTGGATGGGTAAAGATGGTGGTGAAAGACTCTTTGAGGGTGACGGTCGTGCCGGCCGTATTGTCGAGTTCGTCTTCGATCACATTGGGATAACCGGCGGCGGCCGGTTCCTCTTTGACTGCGAAGAACAAGAAGAGCGCCGCGGCCACCGTGACGAAGGGCGGGACGATGAAGAGGACGCGCCAGTCGCCGGGGGCGACGACCCAGGTGCCGATGGCCCAGAAGGTGAGGGCGAAGCCGGCGAGGAGGAAAGGGGCCAGCGTGTTGATCGCGAACTGACCCAATTGGATCATGATGCCGAAGATGCCGGAAAAAGTGCCGCGTTCGGTGCGGCGGAACCACGCGGCATTGATTTTGATCATGCCGGGTGCGCCGTAGGACTGGAACCAGCCGTTGAGCAGGGCGATCAGAGCGAAGGTGGAGAACGTGCCGACGAAGGACGAGAAGCCGAAGATGAAGTTGCAGACGATGGTGCCGGCGGCGCCGATGAGCATGGACCACTTTCCGCCGATGCGGTCGGTGAAAAGTCCGTTGACCAGTTGGCCGGTGCCGTAGGCCAGTGACCAAACAACCCAGAGCATGGCGAGGTCGCTGGCCTTGAAGCCGAATTCTTCATTCATTCCGGGGCCGGCAAAACGGAAATTGTAGCGGCACATGTAGTAGGAGGCATACATGAGCCCGAGGGCACCCCAATTCAGACCGCGACGGGCGCGGAAGCCCGGAGGGTAGTGAGCGGCGATTGGCATGGGAACGGCGGAGAACAACGGTCACAAGGAGGTTTGCCGCCGGGGTGGTGGGGGTCAATCCATAAGACGGGATAGGCCAATGGCCCGCCACGGACAGACCGCCGCGATGCGCTCCGGGTTAAGCCGTGCGGCAGGCGGCGGTCCAAAAGGTGTCGCCGAATTCCGCTTTGGCTTCCGCGGCCAGTTGGCCGGCACCGCGCGGGTCGCGGAGGATGGCAAAAATGGAGGATCCGGAACCGGTCATAGCCGCGGCGGCGACGAGGGACCGCTCCAGCAGCCACTCTTTGACCGCGGCGAGGATGACGTACTTGGCGAAAACCGGGCGCTCCAAGTCATTGAAGATTTCGATGCCGTCATGGATTTGCGGCGCGGTCCATCGCTCCGGACAGGACACCTTCTTCGACCATTCCCGGTAAGCCCACGCGGTTTCCACCGCGAATGGCGGTTTGATCAGGAGCAGGTCGAGCGGTCGGCGGAGCGGCCGGGTTTCGAGCCTTTCCCCGCGTCCGCGCGCCATGGCAGGTTCCCCGCGGATAAAGAAGGGGACGTCGGATCCAAGATGCGCGGCCATTTTTTCCAGTCCGGGTCCGTCGAGCGGCCGGCCCGATTGATCATTGAGCGCCTTGAGCACGGCGGCGGCGTCGCTACTGCCCCCGCCAAGGCCCGCACCGTGGGGGATGTGTTTATGCAGTTCGATACGCGCACCACCACGGCTTTCGGTTTGCCGCAAAAAAAGTTCGGCCGCTTTCCAAGCAAGGTTACCGGAAGCGCTGTCCAACTCCGGGTCACTGCAGGTCAGGGTGATCGCGGGGTCAGTGGTGAGCACGACGCGCAATTCGTCGGCCAGCGAGACTGGCACCATCCATGTTTCGAGATCGTGGTAACCCGTGGCCTCGTTGCGTCCGAGTACGCGAAGGTTAAGGTTTATCTTGGCCGGGGCGACGATTGGCATGCGGGCCCATAATCCACGGGGGAACGAGTGGCGGCCAAGCGGAAATCGCCGCGGCCTGCAAAGAGCGGTCTCTCGGCAAAGCGCTTGCCGCGGTCGACCGGATCGGCGGGGCGGGCGGGGTTTTACCGGGCGGGGACAACGGGATGACGATTCCCGGGATCAGAGTGGCCGATCCTGGGGAGGGTTTTGCCCGGCTTACGGGGGTGAGTGATACTCGATAAAATTCAGAACCTGACTAAGTTTAGTTCATAGAGGTGCTCAACATAGACCAAGCCAAGACCCATTTGTCGCGGCTCATTGAGGAGGTGATGGAAGGCGGGACGGTTGTGGTGGCCAAGGCCGGCAAGCCGATGGTCCAACTGGTGCCGGTGGCCGCGGCGGGCGGTGCCCGCCCGCTCGGCCTTCTTGCCGGTCCGGCCAAAGAGTCCGCCGATTGCTGGTCTCCCGATCAAAAAGTGGAGCAGTGGTTTTACGGCGAGGAGAAGGTCGGGGCGCCACGGGTTGCGGAGTAAGTGGGCGAGGCTGTTGCTCGAATCCCACGCCCTGCTTCGGGCTTTGACCGCTCCGGAAAGATTGTCCGCCATCGCCGCGCACGAGGTCAGTTCTGCGGCGAACACAGTCTGATTTAGTCCGGCCTTGGTCTGGGAACTGGAGATCAAGCGCGCCCAAGGCAAGCTCGAACAGCCGGACATTTGGCTCGACGCCTGAAGATGCTCAGTCGCGGAAGTTGGTGTAGTCCAGCACGACACCAAAATCTTTGGTCCGGAGGGCGGTGATGGCTTCTTGCAAGTCGTCTCGCTTTTTGCCGGTGACGCGGATTTGGCGGTCTTGCAGCGTTGATTGGATCTTCAATCCGGAAGATTTGAGAAACTTGGAAATTTCCTTCGCTTTGTCCCCTTCCAGTCCCTGCTTGAAAACGAACAACTGCCGGGCGTGGCCGAGGGGGGAGATGTCGGGATCCTTTTGCTCGACGTTGCGCAGGTCGATATTGCGTTTGGCCAGTTTGTTCACCGCGATTTCGCGGAGACCCTTGAGGCGGGAGGCATCTTCGGCCGTGAGGCGCAGGTTGCCGTCCTTTTCGATTTCGAGTTTGGCCTCGGAGCCTTTGAAGTCGAACCGGCTGGCCAACTCGCGGCGGGCTTGGTCGATGGCGTTGAGGATTTCCTGACGATCCAATTCGGAGACGATGTCGAAGGTGGGCATGTGGTTCTGTTGATGGTGGGGGCGGCAGGACTCGAACCTGCAACCAAGCGATTATGAGCCGCCTGCTCTGACCGTTGAGCTACACCCCCAATGGAGGGGTAAGGATGATGGTGGAAACGGGAAACTTGAAGAAAAATGCGCGGGGCGGAAGTCAGTGTTTTTTGCGGTGCGCCTCGGCCCCGTGCAAGGCATGACGGGCCGCACCAAGGAGCGCGGCGCGATCGTTGAGGATGACGCGCAAGGGAATCTTTTGCATGAAATCTCCGAATCGCCCCTTGGCGAAAAGTGCCTTGAGCAACTGGGGGCGCTGAAGGAGCGGGAGAATTTTCGTGGCGATGCCTCCGCCGATGAAAACCCCACCGGTCGCCATGGTTTTCAAGGCGAGGTTGCCGGCCTCGGCACCAAGGATGGAGCAAAAGACATCCAGGGTCTGCACACAGAGCGGACACGATACTTCCAGAGCGGCGATCGAGATGATCGAGCCGGCATCTCCAGTTTTGAGGGCCTCGGCGATGGCGGGTGTCTCCGGGACGTGGCCTCTGTCCCGCAGGAATCGGTAGATATTGGGAATACCCATGCTCCCGCTTAAAACGCGTTCACAGCTTACGTGGTCGTAGGGCTCGAGGAGGTATTGGAGCAGCCCGATTTGGAGTTCCGTACGCGGGGCGAAGTCGCCATGCCCTCCCTCGCAAGCAAATGGAATGTGCTTGCGGCCGTCCCAGAAAATGCCCGCCTCGCCGAGTCCGGTCCCCGGTGAGATAACCGCCATGTTGCCCGAAGCGTCAGGGCTGCCCTCGTGCAGCACGGCAAAATCGGCGGGGGCCAGCTCGCCAATGCCATAGGCATTAGCCACCAGGTCGTTGATCAGAAAGGTGGCGCGGAAACCGAACCTCGCGCAGAGGGCTTTGGAATCGACCTCCCAAGGCAGATTGACCAGCTTCACACGATGGCCCCCGACGGGACCGGGCAGGCCGAAGCACGCGTAATCCACCGGCACCTGCTCGTCCGCTAGAAATTCCGCTACGATATGCTCGAGGCTGGAGGCGGATTGGCTTGAAAATCTGGCCGCCCGCTGGAGGAGAAGAGGAGCCGCGGCATCGCTTCCGCCGGCCCGGAAAATACCGAGCCAAGTTTTCGTTCCGCCGACGTCCCCGCCGAAAATAACCGGGCCGTCGCCCTCGGGGAGTGGCCGCATGGGATGCGGCTCGTCCTGCTCGGGGGTGGCTGCTCTGCGGTCAGCGGACATGGCGGCAGTGAATCAAGCCGGATTTTCCCAATGGCGCCCGTCGCGCTGGAGAAGTTTGTCGGCCGCAGCAGGGCCCCAAGTGCCGGCTTCGTAGTCGGGGAAATCGCGCGGAGGCAAAGCCCCCCAGACGTCGAGGATGGGATTCACGATGCGCCATGATGCGTCGACGCTGTCCTCCCGGTGGAAGAGTGTCATGTCGCCGATCATGCAATCGTGCAGGAGTGTCTCGTATCCGGTGGCAGGCGACTGCTGGCCGAACTCGTTGTAGTTGAAGTCGAGCGGGATGGTGTCGACGACCACGGCGGGACCGGGTCTTTTCGCCCGGATCATGATGGTGATGCTCTCCTCGGGTTGGATATTGAGGATGAGAGCGTTGGGGCCGGCCTCGCTGTGGACTTTTTCGCCAAAGAGCATCAAGGGGGTGCGCTTGAAGCGGATGACGACTTGAGTGAGGTGCTTGGCCAGCCGCTTGCCGGTCCGGAGGTAAAAGGGGACATCGGCCCAGCGCCAGTTCTCCACCAGAAGGCGCATTGCCGCATAAGTTTCGGTGTTGGAGCGCGGGTTGACGCTGGGCTCGTCTCGGTAGGCCGGCACCTGTTGTCCGTCGACCACCCCCGCACCGTATTGTCCGCGCACGCAGTTCTCGATGACCTCCTCGGGCTCCATCGGTCGGATTGCGTCGAGAACTTTCACTTTCTCGTTGCGCACGGCGTCGCCGCTGATGCTGCTGGGCGGTTCCATGGCGATGAGGGAGAGGACGCTGAGCATATGGTTTTGCACCATGTCGCGCAGCACGCCGTAGTGATCGAGGTAGCCGCCGCGGTTCTCCACCCCGAGCGACTCGGCAACGGTAATCTGCACGCTGTCCACGTAGCGGCGATTCCAGTTCGGCTCGAAGATCATGTTGGCGAAACGAAAAACCATGATGTTCTGCACGGTCTCCTTCCCGAGGTAATGATCGATGCGGTAAATCTGCGATTCTTGCAGGAACTCGTGCAGTTTGTGGTTGAGTTCGCGGGCCGTATCCAGGTCGCGGCCGAAGGGTTTTTCGATGATGACGCGGCGGTAGCCCTCGGGAGTTTCGTGCAGGAGGCCGGCGGCGCCAAGTTGCGCGGCCACCGTGCCGAAGAGAGTCGGCGTCACGGCAAGATTGAAGACCACGTTTTGCCCCGGGATTTTCCGCTCCTGCTGCACGACGGCGATTTTTTCCTTCAAAGCGGTGAAGACGGAGGGGTCGTTGAAATCGCCGGCGATGTAGTAGCAGGCGGATAGAAAAGGATCCCATTCGGCCGGATCGACCGGGTGGGTGGCGAACTGATTGATATCGGTGGTCAGTTGGGCGCGAAAAGAGTCGTCGTCGCCCGGAGTGATGGCGACGCCGATGATGGCGAAGCGCTCGGGCAGCAGGCCGAGACACCGCAGATTGAAGAGCGAGGGGATGAGCTTCCGCTTGGTCAGGTCTCCGGATGCTCCGAAGATGACAAAGGTGCAGGGCGGGCCCGGACGACGGTGATCGGGCAGAATTGGGCGGGTTTCGGGCATGGTTATGCAAGAGTCTGCCGTTCCCGGAACGCTTGCTCAATGCGAAAAGGCACGGCCCTTGCTTGGCAGGGACCGCATACGGAGCTAGGGTTTCGGCACCGTCTGGTATGGCGGTTTTTGTTTCCAGCGGATGAAGCTAATCGACCGTTACGTAGGACGTGGCGTGGTGATCACCACGATCTACGGTCTTTTCGTGCTCAGCCTGGTCCTTGTTCTCGGCAACATTTTCAAGGAATTGCTCGACCTGATGATCAACCGGGATGTTCCGGTGAAATATCTCTTCATGTTCATGCTCTATGTGCTGCCGTTTTCTTTCACCTTCACGGTGCCTTGGGCTTTCCTTACCGCGGTCCTGCTCGTCTTCGGGCGGATGTCGGCGGACAATGAAACGGTGGCTTTGCGGGCCTGCGGAACGAGTCTGTTGCGTGTCTGTCTGCCGGTTTTGGGTGTAGCCGTATTGCTCAGTGCATTCACCTTCTGGATCAATACCACGATCGCCCCGCAGGCGCTTGACGCGATGCGCAATTCGATCGCGACGATTGCCCGGAGCAATCCACAATCCCTGTTTGTGGCCGACGAGGTGATCGATGAATTTGCCGGACGCAAAATTTTTGTCGGTGACAAAGACGGCAACCGTCTCTCCAACGTCACCTTGATCGAAGAGGCGGCGGGAGCCCAACCCGAGCGGATTATTCTGGCCCAGGAAGGTGAGATCGACGTCGATGACGAGGGGGGCGAGTTGCTGCTGACTTTGCGCAATGCGAGGTTTGAGCAGCGCGATAGCAAGACACCGGACGATCTTTCCAAAATCCGGCACGGCATTTCGGTCGGCGAGGCCACGGTCTCGATCCGGTTGCTCGACCTGGTCAACAACTACTGGCTCTCCAAGCCGTTGCGCGCTTACACCCTGCGTGAATTGTGGGAATATTTGCCCGAGGCCAAGACGCAAAACGACCCGGGACTGGTCAGCAGGATCAAAGTGGAAATGAGCAAGCGTCTGTCCCTTTCGCTGGCCTGCATTGCCTTCGCCATCGTGGCCATGCCGCTGGGTGTGACCGCGCAGCGCAAGGAAACTTCCATCGGTTTCGCCATCAGTCTCGCCTTGGCCTTCGGCTATTTCTTCTTTGTCGTGCTGGCCGAAATGCTCCGCGATGACGTTGCCCTGCACCCCTACCTTTTACTTTGGGTGCCGAACGTCCTTTTCATCGGTATCGGGGCATGGTTGCTGCTGCGTTTGGATCATCGTTGACCGCGGGCGGGTCGATAGTGCGCCGCGGGCGTTCCGGACTCTAGGGGTCTCAAAGGCTGCGACCGGCGGCTTGGACGAAGGGGCGCAATTCGCCAACCAGCGTGGCAAACGCCTCGGGGTCGAGTTGCTGTTGCCCGTCGCTGAGCGCTTCCGCGGGGTTGGGGTGAACCTCGATGATGAGGCCGTCCGCCCCGACGGCCGCCGCTCCCCGGCAGAGGACCTTGACCAGATCGGCGCGTCCGCAGCCCTGGCTGGGGTCGACGATGACCGGCAGGTGTGTTTCCTGTTTGGCGATGGCCACGGCCGCCAAGTCGAGGGTGTTGCGCGTGTAATCCTCGAACGTGCGGATGCCGCGCTCGCAGAGAATGACATTCGGGTTGCCGTGGGCGAGGAGATACTCGGCCGCGAGGAGCCATTCCTCGATGCGCATGCTCATGCCGCGTTTGAGGAGCACGGGCTTGCCGCTGCGGGCGCAAGCCACGAGCAGCCGGAAATTCTGCGCATTGCGGGCCCCGATTTGCAGGATGTCGGCGGTGCCGGCAACGAGGTCGACATCGCGTTCGCCGAGGACCTCGGTGATGATGCGGAGGCCGGTTTCGGCCCGGGCGGCGGCCAGCATGCGCAGTCCCTCGGGCCCGAGGCCCTGGAACTCGTAGGGGGAGGTGCGCGGTTTGTAGGCCCCGCCGCGCAGGACGGTTGCCCCCGCCGCTTTGACCGCGCGGGCGGAGACCATGAGCTGTTCTTCGCTTTCGACCGAGCAGGGGCCGGCCATGAGAACAAAGTCAGCGCCGCCGATCTTCACGCCGCCCGCATCGACCACGGTGGTCTCGGGGTGGGATTGGCGGCTGGCCAGTTTGTAGCGTTTCTGCACCCGGATCACGCGCTCCACTTGTGCCAAGGCATTGAGCGATTCAAGGCTGGCGTGGGTTGTTTCGTCCCCGATCGCCGCCACCACCGTCTGGCACTCCCCGCGGATCGGATTGGGCGTATAGCCGAGGAGGGAAATTTCGCGGATCACTTCCTCGACCAAATCGGGCGGGGTATGCGGACGGATAACAACAATCATGGGAAGGGGCAAAACTAGCAGCGTCACCCGGATGGGGCAACCACGGCACCGAAATTGCGTGCTTTCCCAATCGAGAAGTCCATAATGGAGGGTTCCTATGAAAGAAAAAGAAGAGGCTGCGATCAAATCGCTCGTGGCCGACAGTGGGTGCGCCCACTCACCGGAGTTGCTGGAAGAATTAATCGAAACAGCGCTTCTGCTTGGTCGGGACAAAGCCCCGGTAGCCGACATCAAGCTCATCGTCAGGGCACTGAAAGAGTTGCGTTACGCCTCCAAGGTTTTCCAACCCTATTCCGACCGTCGCAAAGTCGCGGTCTTCGGCTCCGCCCGGCTCGCGCCGGAAACCGCCGAATTCAAGATGGCCGAGGAGATGGGCCGCCAGGCCGTCGAGCACGGCTTTATGGTCATCACGGGCGGCGGCGACGGCATCATGGGTGCCGCGCAAAAAGGCGCCGGTCGGGACAACAGCTTCGGTCTGAACATTCGCCTCCCGTTCGAACAGCGCGCCAATGAGACGATTCACGGCGACAAAAAGCTGATCAACTTCAACTATTTCTTCACCCGCAAGGTCAACTTCGTCAAAGAAACGGATGCCTTCGTCCTTTTCCCCGGCGGCTTCGGCACGCAAGACGAGGGATTCGAGTGCCTCACGCTCATGCAGACGGGCAAGGCGAAGATCACGCCGCTCATCCTGCTCGACACGCCGGATGGACGCTACTGGGAAACGTGGGAATTCTTCATCAAGAACGACCTCCTGCGCATGAAGCTTATTTCACCGAGCGACTTCCACCTCTTCAAAATTTCGCATTCCTGCGAGGAAACCATCGCGCACATCCAGCAGTTTTACCGCGTCTTTGAATCCTACCGTTGGTTGCGCGAAAAGATGGTGGTCCGCATCAAGCGTCCCTTGACCGACGGGAGTCTCCGCGAACTGAACGAAAAGTTCGGCCGTATTCTGGTCAGTGGTTCCATCGAGCAGACCGGTCTCCTTCCCGGAGAAGACGGTGACCACGCTTGGAAGGTGGAACCCATTTTCCGTGGCGGCCAGGAAGATGAAATGCCACGGCTCGTTTTGACGCCGAAGAAGACGGACTTCGGGACACTGCGCCTTTTCATTGACGCGATCAACGAGTCCGAGACAGTGGATTAACCAACACCGAGGCCCGCTTGAAGCCCAGCGCCACAGTCACGGTTTATGACACCACCCTGCGGGATGGCACCCAGGGGACGGGGATTTCTTTCAGTGTGCAGGACAAATTGCGGGTGGCCGAGCGTCTGGACGAGTTCGGGGTGGATTACATCGAGGGCGGATGGCCGGGCTCGAATCCCAAGGACATCGAATTCTTCGCTGAAGCGGCCAGGCGCTCGTGGAAACACGCCAAGATCACGGCCTTCGGCATGACCCGCCGCGGCGGGGTGAAAGTGGAGGATGACGCGCAGGTACGGCAACTTCTCGAGGCCGGCACGGGGGTCATCACGGTGGTCGGCAAAACCTGGCCGCTCCATGTCACGGAGGTCTTCGGCGTGACCCTCGAGGAGAACCTGGCCATGATTCGCGACACCGTGGCCTACCTTAAGCGCGAGGGGCGCGAGGTGTTTTACGATGCGGAGCATTTCTTCGACAGTTACCGGGAGGATCCGGAGTATTCTCTGGCCACCTTAGAAGCGGCGTCGGAAGCGGGTGCGGATTTGCTTGTGCTTTGCGACACCAATGGCGGGAGCCTTCCGGCCTTCGTGGCCGAGGCGACCAAGGCGGCGTCGGCCGGGGCCGGTTGTCAGGTCGGCACGCACACGCACAATGATTGCGGACTCGGGGTGGCCAACGCGCTGGCCGCGGTGGACGCGGGAGCCATCCAGGTCCAAGGCACGATGAACGGCTACGGGGAACGGGTGGGCAATTGCAACCTGACCACGCTCATACCTTTGCTCCAACTCAAGTGCGGGGAACCGTTGGTCCGGGGGTTGGAGCGACTGACCGAGCTGTCGCGCTTCATCGACGAAGTGGCCAATGTCCCCCACGATATCCGGGCGCCTTTCGTCGGTGCGGCGGCCTTCACCCACAAGGGGGGCCTGCATGTCCACGCGGTGCAGAAATTGGCCCGCTCTTACGAGCACATCGACCCCGCGCTGGTCGGCAACGAACGGGTGGTGACCATCTCGGATCTCTCCGGCCAGACCAATGTCCTGGTCAAAGCCGAGTCGATGGGGTTCAAATTCGCCAAGGGCTCCCCTGAGGTGGCCAAGGTGCTGCAGGAGGTCAAGCGCCTCGAGCATGAGGGCTACGAATTCGAGGCGGCGGAGGCGTCCTTCGAACTGCTCATCCGTCGCACGCTCGGACAGCATCGCCCGCTTTTCGAACTCGACGAATACAAGTGCGACTTTCTGCGCAGCGGCAACCCCTCGGGCGACTGGAACAAATGCACTGCCATGGTGCAGATCCGGGTCAACGGCCAACAGGTCCACAAGCAAGGGCAGGGCGACGGTCCGGTCAATGCACTCGATGCCGCCCTGCGTCTCGCCTTGGTTCCCTTCCACCCGGTGATCGGCGGCGTGCGTCTCGACGATTACAAGGTACGCATCATCAACGGCCGGCGCGGCACGGCCGCCCGCACCCGTGTTTTTATTTTGTCCACCGACGGCAAAGCGGAATGGGGGACGGTCGGGGTCTCCGACAACATCATCGAGGCGAGTTGGCAGGCCCTGGTCGACAGTTTCGACTACGCCGTCCTTCGGGCGGGGTGCGGGGGTTGAGGCTCCGGGGTCAGCGCAGCGGGTCCGAGTAACGGTTGACCCGAAAGTCGCTGCTGCGTTGCAAGGACGATGGTCGTTCGGGCCGGGTGGGGGAGCCCCCGCCGATGGTGTCAACCACGCGGGCCTGCAAGCGGAAGGTGTTGACCGGGACGCGCACACGGCGGTTGCCGCCCGTCAGTTTACGGCGGCCGAGGATGAAGTCGTAGGGTTTGTAATAGTTGCTCAGGTCGCGACGGTAAGAGCCTTGGTTGATGCCGATGCGGAGGTTTTTGCGAATCTCGAAGTGAAGGTGCGCGACATACATGCCGCGGTTGGTCCCGATACTGCCGACCAACTGGCCGCGTCGCGCCTGCTGTCCCTCGCGGACAAAGATCTGGTGCAAGTGGGTGTAGAACGAGTCGACGTAGTTCCAGCGCCCGCTACTCCAGTAGGCATGCCGGATGATCACCGTCTTGCCCCATCCCATGCGTGCATCGCGGGCATAGACCACCAGGCCGTGCGCCGTGGAGTAGACCGGGGCGCCGAGGTCGGTATTGCCGCCGCCGCCGCCATTCCAGTCATCACCCATGTGACGTCCCACCATAAGTCCGCGGGAGCGGTAATAACCGACGGCGTCCGGTTTTCCCACCGGCATATCGAACCCGTCGGCACTGCGGGTGGCTGAATATTTGAACCCTTCGGGCAGGCCTTCGCCGTCCTGCGCGTGGAGCCAGGCAATGGCGAGCAGGAGCGCGAGAAGGGGCGTGAGGGCGCGACGCATTGCCCTTCAAGCTTAAAGATCCGGTCTGTGCCGGGCAAGCGTGGTCGGTTCGGCTCAGCGACCTTGCGACGTCCGCGGAGCAGAGGATCTTTAGACCACTCCGCGTTGCGGCGATCGATGTCGCGGTCAGCCGGTGGCCGGTGATTGGAAGGGAGGAGGGGGAGAACCGGGTGGCGCCTGGTTGACCCGCACCACAGGAACCGGGAAGCGCATGCACATGTCGCCGTCGAGACGGATTTCAACGTGGTGTACGCCGAACTTCTTGACTTGCACGCCACCGAAGAAGTGGACGTTGGTGGCACTGCCTTCGATTTCCCGCAAGTCGAAATCGATGGCAGCCTCGGCGACGACTTCGTCGTCGGGATCGAGAAAGCGGGAGTCTTGGTGGAACCGGCCGATGCCGCCGCACCAACGCGACCAGAGGCAGAGCTTGAAGAATCCGATGGGAACCTGCGGGGCGGGGATGGCCCCGATGACGCCGATCAGGGTTTGCGCCCCGCTCACTTCGGTGCGCACGTCCTCGCAGAGGATGACGGATTGAAGGTCGGGAGTGATGGGGTCCATGGTCAGGTCGAGGGCCAGAGAAGCCACGCGGCAACGACAAAAGCCAAGGCAACGCGATACCAGCCGAAGATTTCCATCCCGTGCGATTTGAGGTAGCCGACCATCCATTTGACGGCGAGGACCGCAGAGAGCCAGGCCGCGCCGAAACCGATGAGCAGAGGGGTTGCGCCGTAGGTGGCGAGCATTTCCGGGCCGTGTTTCAGGGCATCGTAGGCGGTGGCGGCCGTCAGGGTGATGACCCCGAGCAGGAAACTGAGTTCGACCGCGGCGGGAAGGGAAAGTCCGACCAACACTCCTCCCACGATGGTGATGAGGCTGCGGCTCACTCCGGGCCACATGGCGATGCACTGGGCCAGGCCGACAATGAGGGCCATGCGCACAGTCAAGTGCTCGAGATCGAAGCCGGTGGTCGGCGAGGTGCCGCGGCGGCGGCGCGCCAAGGAGACGACAAGAATGGCCATTCCGCCGGCGAACCAAGCGGCAACAACCGGCCAAAGTCCCCATTCGTCGCCGCCGAAAAGGTATTTTTTGATCGGCTTTTCGAGCAGCAGGCCGAGGACGGCCGCCGGGACGAAAGCGGAGAGAAGGTTGATTAGCAGGCGCTGCCCCGCTTCGTTGCGCCCGACCGCACCCATCACCATCTGGGCCACGCGCTGGCGATAAATACCCAACACCGCGAGGATGGCGCCGGCTTGGATGCAAATGGCGAAGGCGTCCGACGCCGTGCTCGAGTCGATGCCCATCAACCGCTGGGCGAGCAAGAGGTGACCGGTGGAGCTGACCGGAAGATACTCGGTCAATCCTTCAACCAGACCGAGGATAAGGGCTTGGAAGTTATCCACGACGGGAGGTCCCTCCGGAGAGCGAGAAAAGCAGGATCAAACGGCGGCATCGCCGGTTTCGTCCGTGCGGATACGGATGGCCTCGTCGATCGGAAGGACGAAAACTTTGCCATCGCCGATTTTCCCGGTCTTGGCGGATTTGACGATCGCCTCGGTGGCCTTGGCCACATTTTCATCGGAGACCACGATTTCAAGTTTCACTTTGGGCAGAAAATCCACCGTGTATTCGCTGCCCCGGTAGATTTCGGTGTGGCCTTTCTGGCGTCCGAAGCCTTTGACCTCCGTGACGGTCATGCCTTCGATGCCGATTTCAGCCAGCGCTTCTTTGACATGCTCCATCTTGAAAGGTTTAATGATGGCTTCGATTTTTTTCATGACATGCGCGTTGTAGTCTACCCCCCCGGCATTGCAAGCCCGGAAAAGGCGCGCGGAACGGATCTTTGGCCGTGAGCATGATGCGGTTGCGCCGGTCGCGGATCCGCCCGTGGCTGAAAAAGGTTCCCCGTCAGAGGCACGTGCGCGGCACCTGGTTGCACCGCCTGCTTGGCGATCGCCTGTTCACTCCTGAATTGTGGCGTCCCACCCGCGAAGGCGTGGCGCGCGGCGCGGCCACGGGATTGTTCTGGGCCATGATGCCGATCCCTTTCCAAATGTTGCCTTCCGGGATCACGGCTTTTCTTTTCCGGTTCAATATTCCGGCTGCCATTTCCGTGGTCTGGATCACCAATCCGGTGACCTGGCCGGTCATACTTTACTGGCAATATCGGCTGGGTGCGTGGTTGCTGCGCGAGGATGCGCCTTCGGGGGCCGCGGCCGGCTCCTTGCTCAACATCGCCGCCGGTGTGCCGGGTCCGCTCTTGCTGGGCTGCGCGGTGACCGGGTTACTGGCCGGAGCGCTGGCGTATTCTTTGATCAATGCGCTGTGGGGAGCGGTGGCCGAGCGTTGGTGGCGCAGTCACGAGCGCCCAGGCAAACCGGCAAGGGGAGAAACGTGAGCAAGGTGGCTGAAGAAGGCGTTGTGCTCGTGGATTGCTGCTTTGTGCGGGAGCACAATGCGCTGCTCTGCTCGGCGGACTTCGGGCCGTTGTTCATGGATATGTATCTTCACCTCGGGCAAAACGGGGTGGTGTTGGGTGGCGGGGCCGACGAGAAATGGAAGCTTCTGCTTGCCGCTTTGGTGCTGCATGCCGCGTCGCGTCCGCAAGCCGACACGTGTGCGTGGACGCTGCATCTCGAATCGGCGGGAATGAACCTCTTCGGCGTGGCGGAAAACCCGACCGGTCATGTCACCGGCCAGGTATTCACGGAGCACGTTCGCCCGGTGGGCGGCAATGTCCTCCACGCCGAGTTGGCCGGACCTGGTGGTCTGCGGCGGCGCAGCTCGGTGGACTTCAAGGGCGACGACATTCTTCTCGCGGCTGCGGATTACTACGTGCGCAGCGAGCAAAGACCGGCCCGTTATTTCGAACTGGGGGGCGATCAATTTGCCCTGCTCACCGCGCAACCCGATTGCGACACGGACTGGTTGGCATCGGTGGACGGCAACGGTTTGGCTGCTCTCCTCCGGGACCTCGCACACCCGCCGCTCGAGCGGCGTCCTTACCGTTTTTGCTGCGGGTGTTCCCCCGTGCGGGTGGCCGGCGTGCTCGCGCCCGCCTTGCGGGGCGACCTCGACGGCATTTTCGGGGATGACGCCCACATCACGGTGGCCTGCCCGCGCTGCGGTACGCGCCACCAGTTGGCCCGCGGGCTTTTCGACGGTCCCGCCGCCTGACCGATTCTGCCCCGACCGTTTTGTCCCGAAAGTTGCCGCTATGACAAACTTACGGCGGGACATTTCGGGCGGTCGGAGTTCTCTCTTTTGTCCTGGATTTTGGGCGATATGCGTTCCACTTTTCTTGCGTCAAATGCACTAACGGTCCCGCGGTGGGGGGCGGACAAGGCGATACTTTCGCGACTAAAGTTACCTGCCAATCAAGTCGCGACCGACGGGTGCTCCGCATGGCACAAATCTGCCTGGTGTGTGCCGTCAAAACATCCGGCCACCTGGGTGGTGGCGTTTTTTCCATTTGCTGAGCCGCGGTATGATCTGCCGCGCTGCGGTTCCTTAGCCCGACGCGAGAAAGTTTGTAGTCGTATGGCGTAGCGCCAGCTGGCAAGAAGGAAAATGTTTAGAGTTCCTGCTGCAGGATCGGGCCGCACCGGCCAAGTCGGAGGCGAACGGCAGGGAAACTCCAAGTCGCCAAAGCTGCGTGCTCCGCTCAGACAGCGATGCGAAGCAAGCACGCCATAGCCGAAGTTCTCGACTCATCGCCGCACAGAGCGCTCCTCCTTCTGCCTGCGGTTTCAGTTTGCGCTTGCTGCCGGGGAACAGCCAAATCGGCTCGAGAATCAAGTCCTCTTTCCGTCCGCGGGAACGTATTCTGTTTATGGGGAGCTAATTATCATGAATGGAAAAAAATTTGACGACGTCGTTATTTTTTTCTTGCCCTTCGCAAGCTTCACCATTAAACTTCCGTTAATGAAGACACCCGCCTTCCCAAGCCGCACAAAGAAGCCATTCGGTTTTAGTCTCCTTTTTCTTACTCTCGCCCTCGCATCCGCAACGGTGGCTCATGGTCAAACGCCTCCGGATTACTCAAGTGGAGTCATTTCTATCACCGACGCGAATTGGGCCACAGCCACCGTCAATGGTGCGATTGGGACGATCTCCGGCACGGCCGTTGTCAATATTTTGACTTCGAGACCAGCACGTGCCATCACAATTGCCTCGGTCAGCGGTGGAACTCTCAATGTGGGTACAGCAAGCTCCGGGGGACGCTCCCGCGTCGCCGTAGCGTCATTGACTGGGGGTGCGTTGGACGTGGCTCAATCCGGCTTTTTGGCGGTGTCTGCGGCTTCGGCGTCGATTTCATCACTGAATGTTTCCGGCACTATCACTCTTCCCAATGTTTCCAATGCGGTTTTGATGGTATCCGGGACCGCCACCTTCGGCCCAACGTGCGTCATCAACGGAGGATCGATTAATGCTAGTAGTTTTTCGGTGGCTGGCGGAATCATACGTTCCGCGCTGGTTGGTTCGGGCGCACTGACCAAAGTTGGGGAAGGTGTCGCCACGTTGAGAGGGGCGAACACTTTCAGTGGCGGAACGACCATTAGCGAGGGCACGTTGTCCGTCACTGGAGCAACGCTTGTCGGAAATGTTGCCAATTCTGGCACGTTGCTGTTTGAACAAAACAGCAATGCACCTTTCGCAGGTGTCATCTCCGGCGTTGGCCAGTTGTTCAAAACCGGTGTTGGCGCGCTCCGTTTAACCGGTAACAACACTTACAGCGGCACCACCACCATCTCCACTGGTACACTGATCGTGACCACAGCGAGCTTGCCTGCCTCCTCGGTGGTCAACAATGCTATTTTACAATTCAATCAAACCCGTACAGGAACTTTTGCCGGTAACATCAGCGGCGCGGGAAGCCTGCTCAAATCTCAAACGGGCACTGTGGTGTTGAGCGGTGTCAACTCCTACACTGGCGGGACCACGATCGACGGAGGAAGTTTAGTTGCGACCACTGACAGTCTCCCCACCGGCGGTTCGGTAATCAACAACGCAACGTTACAATTTAACCAAAGTGGTGGTATGTCTGGTTCCTTCACCGGACTTATTACCGGGTCCGGAGCTGTGGTCAATGGAACTTCTGGCGACCGTTCTAACCGCCAATAACAGCTACTCGGGCTCCACTCGTGTGCTTCGGGGTCAGCTCTACATCAACGGAAACCAGTCCAGCGCCAACGGCGCGGTGTCAGTTGCTTCTGCCGCAACTCTGGGCGGAAAGGGCACAGTTGGTGGGGCAACCACCATTGCTTCGGGTGGCAAACACAGGTTCGGGACAACTCCTACCGTCGATGACGTCACGCCTGGCACACAAACTTTTGTCAGCAGCCTGACCTACGAGGGTGGTGCCACAGCCTACTGGACGCTGACAGATAACACGACGGATTCGACTGATTACAATCGCGCTGTTGTCGGTACCACGCTGACGGTGGATCCCACCGCAGTTTTGAATCTGAGCTTCGACCTGACCGGAAGCACTGTCGATTGGTCCAACGCGTTTTGGTCTTCCGAGAAGTTGGACACCGCCGGCTGGTTGGTATATAACGCCAACACGTTGAGCGTCTCTGGCGACATTTTCGAACTCAACCCTCCTTCGCGCTGGATCGACAGCACAGGGGTTAGTTTGCAAGCGGCCCGTCCTGACTACGTCTTTGCTTTCTACCAAGATTCCGCAGAGGGCGATCTTTACCTCAACTACATCTACAGTCCCTAAGCGGGGCTGTAATTCAGGTTGTTGAGCGAAGAATTCGCAACCTGCTACGATACCGTACTTGCCTGTTTTGATCTTGTTTGTCTAGCTCGCCCCAGTTCCAAGTAGGTTCTTTCCGCGCGATAGCTTTCTTGGCAGCCCGAGTCATTCCACTGAGTGATGATTTGCTGAAGCAGGGTGGAGCTGGGCGGCTTCGTTCTATCAGTCGGCGATCCCCATTGGCTTCCCAGCTTCTTGTTCCTCAGGATCAGCATTCCTCGCCGTAGGATTGCAACTGGGTCAGGCTGTTTTGGGTGGTAAGGGTCTTCCTCTCACCGGTAAATCCACCGCAGAAGCTACATCACCGGCCGACGCTTGGCGCCGCGACTCATTCTTGGCTTGGGCAAGGGTAAAAATTTCCTGCTTGGGTCAACTGGCTGTGGGTTTAGGTTCTACACCGTGAAGCGGACGATTTGGATCTTGGGAGACCAGCTGGGACCAGACAACGCGGCGATGATGGGGGCACGGAAGAAGGAGGATGTCCTTTTCTTTGTCGAAAGTGAGCGGGGGTTGAAAAAGCTGCCCTATCACAAGAAGCGGCTGGTTTTGCTCCTTTCGGCCCAACGTCATTTGGCCGAGGAAAGGCGCAAAGAGGGCTGGACCGTGGACTACCATCCGCTGGGCGGTGGGGTGAGTTGGGAGTCGGCGTTGGCGGCGCACGTGAAGAAATACCAGCCGCAACGGATTCTCCTCGCGGCGCCGAACAACTACGAGGAGGGGCAGGCGGTGGAGAAATTGGCCGGGAAGTTCCCGCTCGAAGTCCTGCCGACCCGTCAGTTCCTTGTGCCACGGGACGAATTCCTCGGGTGGGCCGAAGGCAAGAAGTCACTCCTCATGGAAACGCATTACCGCCGGGTGCGGACCGAGTTCGGGTTTCTCATGGAGGCGGATGGCCAGCCGGTGGGAGGGCGGTGGAATTTCGACGAGGAGAACCGCAAGATCTTTCGTGATTGGACCAAAGCGGGGCGCCCGCGGGCCGAGGTGCCGAAGGAAAAAACCGACCGGATCACGCGGGAGGTGATGGCCTTGGTGGAGAAAGAGTTCCGCGGCCATCCGGGCTCGACCGAGGGCTTCTGGCTGCCCGTCGACCGTGCCGGTGCGCTGCGGTGGTTGGATGCCTTCATCACGACGCGGTTGACGGGGTTTGGTCCGTGGGAGGACCTTATGGTGGAAGGTGATGAGTTTCTTTTCCACGCGGTGATCTCGCCCGTGCTCAATCTCGGGCTGTTCACCCCGCGTGAATGCATCGAGCGGGCGATCGCTGCTTACGGCGAGGGGAAGGCGCCGTTGGCCGGGGTGGAGGGATTCGTGCGACAGATTGCGGGGTGGCGGGAATTCGTCAATGGCGTCTATTGGCTCAAGATGCCGGATTATGTGGAGGCCAATGGCCTCGAGGCGCAGAGGCCGCTTCCGGGATTTTTCTACACCGGCGAGACGGAGATGAATTGCCTCGGGCAGTGCCTGCGGCAGGTGCTGGGGACCGGGGATAACCATCATATCCAGCGGCTCATGGTGCTGGGGAATTTTTTGCTCCTTGCCGGTGTGCGTCCGCCCGAGGCGCTAAGGTGGTTCAACGAAATGTATGTCGATGCGCATGATTGGGTCATGGCGGCCAATGTGGTCGGCATGGTGCTGCATGCCGATGGCGGGTTCATGGCGACAAAGCCTTATGCCGCGGGGTCGGGCTACATTTCCAAGATGAGCAACTACTGTGCCGGCTGTCGCTACAAGCCGGAGGTCAAAACGGGGCCGGAGGCGTGTCCGTTCAATTACCTTTATTGGGATTTTTTCGCGCGGCACGAGAAGCGTTTTGCCCGCAATCCGCGGATCGGAATGGCCTTGAAGACCTTGGCCAAGAAGACGCCGGCCGACCGGAAGGCGATTGCCGATTCGGCGCGCGCTTTTTTGGGATCAATTTAGCTGCAGCCGAGTCTGCGAGACGGCCCGCCGGCCAATTGGAGAGGGCAAAAGGCCAGGATTTTTTCCCCCTGAATGCTCAACACGGAAAACGGAAAACTCCCGAGCCAGAGGCTCGGGTCGTTTTCTCCGTGCCCTCTGCGTTTGATGTGGTTAATTCATTCCTGTGACATGCGCGATGTGGTCCGAAGTGGAGTTGTGGGAGATTTTGCTCTTCCTTGTCTTGCTCGCCGTCGCCTGGGGCGGAAGCTGGTTGCTGGGGCAACTGCTGCGCAAGCGGATGGAACTCGCGCTGCACTCCAAGGCGCCGACGGTGGGGATCGAGGTGTTGCGATCTTTGCTCCCGCTTCTCCGCTGGGGACTGCTCCTCGTGGCCTTGGCGGTGGCCTTGGAAATGCTCAGGCTGCCGCCGCCGGTCGAGCTGTGGCTGGGGCATGGTGTGCGGGCAGCTCTGGCCGTGCTCGCCGCTTGGGTGGCCGGACACGCCGCCGTGACGGCCTTCGCCGGATGGGCGCGTTCGTCGGCTGATCCCGCGGAGGCCCGCACGCGCGGCACCTTGGCTCCGGTCTTATCGCGGGCCTGTCAGGTCTTTTTTTATCTCATCGCCGTTTTGCTTGTTTTGCAAAACCTAGGCTACAACGTGGCTGGGTTG
>FLOH01000568.1_pt1 | contig 74654 bp, 73 predicted proteins | sample 756751 | NCBI WGS metagenome assembly FLOH01 (sample SAMEA4026879, study PRJEB14308) | marine metagenome | biome: coastal water; material: water | depth 74 m
GCGAGTACAACGCTGGCTGGAAACTCGCCACGGCGATGCTCATGTACGAGCGTGTCGCCATCGGTGGTGCCGGGTCCGGCAAGATCAACCAGCCGACCTACAAGCTGCTGAAAAGCGCCGCTGAAGAGAGCGGCAAGCTGCAGGACCCAGTCGTGCGCGACCAACTCATGAAGATCTACGCGATGGAGACCACGAAGTCGATGGTCGCGATGCGCAACAACGCCGAGCAGAAGGCTGGCAAGACGCCAGGCCCTGGCGGCTCGCTCGGCAAACTTTTCGGGTCGAACATCGCATGGAAAATGCGTGAAATCGCGCTCGAGATCGCTGGCATGTCGTCAATCGCATGGGACCCGGCAGACGCAAGTGGCGCCGAGCGTCAGCGCATCGTGCTCAATAGCTTCCAATCGTCGATCGCTGGCGGCACCGACGAGATTCAGCGCAACATCATCGGCGACCGGGTCCTCGGCCTCCCGCGCGACATCAGCGTCGATAAGGGTGTGCCGTTCAATCAGACCAAGGTCGGCACCCAGGCCTAAACCGCTGACCGTCTTGTCACACCGAGGTCTCACCCCGGTGTGACAAGGGTGCGACATCCCGACTCGCGATCCGCGAGACTTTCCCAATGGCACGCCTTGATCATCGCCTCACGACTCGGCAAATGGCTGAATTTGTGTCGAACGGGTTTCTGCGGTTCGACGCGATCGTCCCGCCCGACATCAACGGGCGGGCAATCGCTGAACTCGAGGCACTGAACGCTGGCCGGCTGTTGCCGTCGGAAGATCTCGATGCGATGCGGCCACCGCGCTCGGGGACGTCGCTCGACGAGTGCTACCTCGAGCCATCGGTGATCGGTGAGTACCTCCGCCTGCCACAGATCCGCGGGATTATCGAGTCGCTCGTTGGCCGTTCGCCGGAGTTCGATCACGACTGGGTCCACTACATCCCGTCCGGCGGCACGTTCAACCAGCCGCTGCATGTCGATGCCAATGTCGACTCGCTCGATCAGAGCTTCGATATCCAGATGTTCTGGTTCTACGATGACGTCGCCCCAGGCGAAGGTGGGACCCGCTTCGTGCCCGGCAGCCACCTGGCCAGAGTCCGTTCGTCTGGCCTGCACCGATACCAACACATCGTCGGCGAGCAACAGGTCGTGTGCGCGGCGGGTTCGGTCTTCGTCTTCCATCACGGCCTCTGGCACGCCGGTCAGCCAAACCCGGGCCCCGATCGATGGATGCACAAAGTCCGGCTCAACCCGACCGAACCGCAAGTCCGACTGTGGAACACCGACGACTTCGACGAGCTGCAGAGCCCGCCAACGGATCATTTCTTCGCCCGCATGCAGAGCGGCGGCGTCGCCGAAATCCTCCGCTCGATGCCGCCGTGGATGGGCATCACCGAGTATCGCAACACACAGATTCAACGCTCCCTGCTCTGGCGCTATCTGAGCGGCGACGACTCGTTCGACGTCGACTATTACCTCACGCGCATGGAACAGCGCGCCGCGCGTACTGCCAGATTGGTGGAGCGGTGAGCGGCACATCCGCAATGCGTCAGCAAGTGCTTTCCCTCTGGATGGCCGGCTCGGCACTCGACGAAAATGTCATTGCCTGGGCGTTTCACGACGGCACCAACGGCACCGGCCCCGCGCTGCCAGACCCACCGCAAGCCGGTGGGCCGCCCTATTCGACTGGCCTGCGCGCACTGCAGGACGGTTGGATGCTGATCCAGTCGGCGCAGCTCATTCCGCCCGCCCCAGGCCAAGAGCGCGAGAACTCCTACCTCGAGTACGAGTTCATCTTCGAACGCCGAGTCGACATCAGCGAGGAAGTAAACGCGTTAGACCTCGGAGAGTAATTCGCCGCTCGCGACCCAGGGCGTGAGATTCGCGAGGAACCGTTCAGACGCTCGGCGCGCGGTGCCATCGGTACTGCCGGAGTTATGCGGCGTGATGATCACGTTGGGCAGGGCCCACAGCGGATCGTCGGCGGGCAGCGGTTCGGGGTCGGTCACGTCGAGGCCAGCACCCCCAAGCTTGCCGGACGCCAGCGCCTCGGTGAGGGCTGGCTGATCGACCAGCTCGCCGCGCCCCACGTTGATGAAGAACGCGTGCGTCTGCATCGCTGCGATCACGTCAGCGGAGATGATGCCGCGCGTGTCGTCGTTGAGCGGCAGCGCGAGCACGACGGCGTCGACCTCGGCCATCACTGCAGCCAATTCGACGAGCGGGCGGACGGGACATGTTTCGTCGCCTTGAACCTGGCGCCGGATGATCACGGGCTGCATCCCAAACGCCGTGGTCAGACGAACAACCTCCTCGCCAATCGGGCCATAGCCGATCACGGCAACGCGCTTGCCTTCAAGTTCGCTCCATCGATCCCACGCCCACTCGGCGTTGGCCTGCGCCCGCATCATCCGCGGCAGATCGCGGGCCAGCGCGAGGAGATACATCATCACCGTGCGCGCAATCGGCGCGCTGCTCGAACCCGACGAGTTCGTGAGGCGCACGCCGAGATCCTTGAGCATCTGGAAAATCGGGCTGTCCACCCCAGCCGACATCGAGTGCAGCCACGCCAGGTTGTTGGCGCGTAACGCCACGCCGAAGAAGTTTCCCGCGCGCTCCGGCCAGGCATCGTGGGAGAAGAACGCGATCGTGATCCGTTCGAGATCGGTGTCGGCAACGGGTTCTTCACCGACGAGCAACACCGTCTCGATGTCCGGTGCAATCGCCCTGACCTGATCGCCCCATGCCTCCCAGAACGTCTCGGTGCAAAAAAGGACATCGCTCATTCTTCTTCTTCCGGGTAGGTGTTCTCCGTATCTGTGTTCTCCGTATCTGTGTTCTCCCTCTCTGTCTTCTCCCTCTCTGAGGTCTCCGCATCTGAGATCTCGTTCGCGCCGTCTTCGCCCGGCATGCTGATATCACGCGCGATGTCGCGCGGGTCGAAGTCGTCTGGGGCAGCGACCTCAACGACGCGCTCGTCGACGTTGTCGAACTCCGTCCGCAGCGCTTTAGACATCACCGCGTGCTGCGAATACAGGCACGTGATATAGGTCAGTTCCAAAATCTGCGCGTCGGGTAAGTGGGCGCGCAGGCCGTCGAAGATCGCATCCGGCACCCTGCCCTGGCCGACGACGAGGCAGTCGGCGTACCCCAGCACCAGGCGTTCGAGTTCGTTCCAACAGGGCGCACCGGCACCGACCGCTATCCCCGCAATCTGCTCCTCGGTCGCACCGAGCCCACGCATCGACTTGCAGTGCTGCGAGTAGACGAACTGGCTCCCAACCAACCAGCCAGCTCTCGTCTGACCGAGCTCACGGAGCATCGGGTCGAGTGTGGCGCCCTGGTAGACGCGAAAGCCATGCACCGCGTGTTCGAACACCGAGTGATCGTTAGCGAAGACCGTCCACCAGTCTCCCGGTGTGCCGGTTGCCGTTCCCGGTTCGTCGACAGGGTCGCGGTCACCGAAGAGCCGCTCGTACATTTTCTCGACGAGTGGCGACTCGTTTTCCTCGCGGGACATTTCGTGAAGTCGTGGCATGTGTTGATCGTGTCAGACCTGAGACCGAGAGCACGAAGACGACCGCATGGGTTCCAGTGTGGATGGCAGCAGGTCGTCCGATCCAGGCTCGGATGGCCGCGCGCGACACAATGGGCTGTATGCAGACTGCTGCCACCGAACTGTTCGGTATCGAGTTCCCCATCTTCGCGTTCAGCCATTGCCGCGACGTCGTTGCCGCCGTGAGTAAGGCTGGCGGCCTCGGGGTGCTCGGCGCAGTTGCCCACTCGCCGCATCAGTTGGAGATCGACCTCGAATGGATTGAGGCCGAAATCGGTAACCGCCCGTACGGCATCGACCTGATCGTGCCAGCCAAGTACGCCGGTGACGAAGACGGCGGCTACACGCTCGAAGACATTGCAAAGCTCATCCCTGACACCCATCGGGCGTTCATCGACGAGATTCTCCAACGCTACGACGTCCCGGAACTACCGGTCGACGACACGACGACTCGTTCGAACACCGCTGTCGGCGGCCACGATGGCAACGCACCGTTCAGCGCGAACGCCGCCCTGCCTCAACTCAACGTCGCACTCGCGAGCAACACAGCGTTCATCGCCAACGCGCTCGGCCCGCCGCCAAAGTTCCTCATCGATCGCTGCAAGGAAGAGGGCAAGTTGATCGGTGCGCTCGCCGGGCGGCCACAGCATGCCGAGCGGCACCAGGCTGCCGGTGTCGACATCATCATCGCCCAGGGTTCCGAAGCGGGCGGCCACACCGGCGAGATCGGTTCGATGGTCCTCATTCCCGAGATCGTCGACGCGGTCAACATCCCCGTGCTCGGCGCGGGCGGCATCGGGCGCGGCCGCCAGATGGCAGCAGCAATGGCACTCGGTGCCGAAGGCGTCTGGTGCGGTTCGGTCTGGTTGACGACGGAGGAAGCCGAGACACACCCGGTCGTGAAACAGAAGTTCCTGTCGGCAACTTCGGCCGACACGATCCGGTCGCGGTCGCTCACCGGCAAGCACGCCCGCATGTTGAAGTCGGCCTGGACTGAGGAGTGGGAGCGCGACGATCGCCCGGATCCCCTCGGCATGCCGCTGCAACCGATCCTGACAGCCGACGCACAAAAGCGCATCGCTCGCGCTGCGTACACGAAGGGGTCGGGCGCTGAGAAGCTCGCCAACTACTTCGTGGGCCAGATCGTCGGCACAATGAACCAAACCAAGAGCTCAGGCCAAGTCGTCATGGACATGATCGAGGAGTTCATCGAGTCGGTCGAAGGCCTCGCTCGCCAGCTCGAAACCTGAGCCGCCACTCCTCTCTGCGATACGGTCCGCGCCTTGTCCGGGCTCGATGCCACAGAACGCACCAATGTACCCACGGCCCTGTCGGACACTCGCGTCGGCAAAGTTGTCGTGGCTGTGCTGATCGTCGTGATGTCCGTCTGGATTGTTGGGCCCAACCTCCTGCGAGCCCGGCGAGCAACACGGTCGACGTCGTGTAGTCGCCAGCGGTCAATGCCGGCTTCGAACAGAACCGGTCGGTATTCAGCCCAAACCCGCGCGCCTCAAGCCTCGAAGTTGCCGCCCTTGCTGAGTTTACCTACGGCACCATGACCGAATGGAGGCTCCCAGAGTTCGGCCTGGCAATCGGCGTATACCGGACCTACCGATGTCGCAAATGGTAGGAAGCGGGTCCGCCTCGATACGAACGAGCGCTACTAGGACTCGTCGGCAGTGCGGATCGCGAAGGACGTCAAACTCCCCGTGCGTGTTTGGCTCCTGCGGCGCTGACCGACCGGACGCGATCGCGGTTCAGGGCCTCAGCTCACACACTCTTTCTGCGAGAGCGTCCCGCCTGGACTCTCGCGATTATGCGCATCCTGTTCCGGCTCGTCGTGTTCCCCTGTACGCCGACGAGTGCTGCGCTCTCGTTCGCCGATGCCAACGAGCTCGAACATCGGAGGCCAGCCCACCGGGCCACAAGCCAGCCGACCTGAGTTTCCGGCAAGTTGTCCGATGCCGGCAACCGCGCATCTCTACCCTGAGAGCATGATGCTGCGCGAAGGAACCCCGCTACCAACGTTCAAGTTTGCAGGCGCTAGCGAAACGACCTGGTCGACCGACAACCACCGCAAGCACGACGTGCCGCTCGTGCTGATCTTGCACCGACACCTTGCTTGACTGCCGTGCCAAGAGCATGTGCTCGCCGTGAGCGAGCGTCTCAAAGAATTCGGTGACGCTGAGATCACCGTCGTCACCTTCAGCAATCCAGCGCGGCTCGATGCCTACGTTCAGCACCTCGGCGTCACGTTCCCCGTGGTGTCCGACGTTGACCGCGAGCTGTATCAGGCACTCGGGCTCGAGCGCGGCACGCTCCGCCAGGTTTGGTCGCTCGGCACGCTGAAGAAGTACTGGCACCTCCTGCGCGCAGGAAACAAGTTGCAGCGCGCGCACGAAGACATCCGCCAACTCGGCGCCGACGTGATCGTCGGTGCCGACGGTCGCATCACCAAGATTTTCCGTCCGGCCACACCGGATGCCCGGCCCAGCGTCGACGACTTACTCGCGCACCTGGGAGATTCGGCGGCCTAGATCGTGGGGAGGCGAAAGCCAACATCGGCGCCACCGTGTTCGGACTGGGCGACCCAGATCTCTCCGCCATGCCGCTCGACGATCTGAGCCACGATGGGCAGTCCAAGCCCCGAGCCGGGCAATGTGCGTGTCGAAACGGCACGGTAGAAGCGAGCGAACACCCTGACCTCGATCGCGGACCGACCCGAAACCATCCCTGACCGCCACGTCGATCGGTTCACCAGGTGGGCTTGACTGGTGATCAGCGTTGCCGAGCGACTTGTGTACGGCGACAACTTCACTCTGAGAATGACCCAAATCCCGTCGCGGTAGTGATCGAGTTTCCTGATGCTGACGCAGCGATGGCTGGGAAGACCTCCGACGCTTACCAGGCAATGTTGCCTGGCCGGTGAGATAACTCCGAAGGGCCGTTGGTTCTCTGTGAAGGCGTTGAGTAATACGTAGTGATCCCCGATCAAGCGGCCATTTTGTAGGACCGTCTTTGTCGGTGAGTTGGACGACCGCGCCAGGATAAAATGGCAGTCGAACCAACTGCGGCCCAGCGTCATCTGCAGCACCGGCCTGCCACGCGCACCGCGCTGATAGTCCACTTCCCCTCGGGTCAAAAGTGGACACGCCTGTCCGCTTTTGACCCGAGGTAGATGGGACATGAGTCGCTGATCACACGACGATCGGGGCGCTGAACGGTGCAATTCAACCCGATCTACGGCACCGTGGAGGAGTGAACACCGAGCAGTACGACATCGCAGTCATCGGTGGCGGGCCGGCTGGTACTGCCGCAGCGATTCGAGCGGCGCGTGCAGGCCTCAGCGTGATTGTCTTCGAAAAGGGAAAACACGGCCGCGACAAAGTGTGCGGCGATGGTCTGACCCCTCGTGCGATCGGTGCGCTCAACGAACTTGAGATCCCACTCGACGACGCCCACTACATCAAGGGCCTGCGAATGATCGCAGGTAAGCGAGTGCGCGAACTCGACTGGCCGACCACCGAACGATTCCCGAATCACGGAGCTGTATGGCCGCGGCGGCGTCTCGACACCGCACTCATGGACGCCGCTGCCGCAGCGGGCGCCGAGATGATCTACGAGACGGAAGCGCTCCCGATCATGGACGGCGACAAAGTACTCGGCGTCGAAGCCGGCGTTGGACCCAACGCGCGCAAGATCCACGCCGGCCTCACGATCGTCGCAGCCGGTGCCGTCGGCAAGGTCGCCAAGATGCTCGGTGCCGACCGGGTCGAAGGTGAGACCTTCGGCTTGGCCATTCGCACCTACGCCGAGACACCGCGACACGACGATGTCCACCTCGAAGCGCTGCTGTCACTCAAGGGCGACGACGGTACAGCTGTTCCCGGCTACGGCTGGATGTTCCCTGCCGGCGACGGCACGGTCAACATCGGCTGCGGCGCGCTGTCAACCATGAAGGGGTTCAAGAAGCTGAACCTCAACAAGATGCTCGAGAACTACCGCAACCAGGTCATGCCCGAATGGGACCTCGGCCCCAACCTCGAACGGGCTCGTGCCTGGCGTCTGCCGATGTCGACGCAGAAACGCCATGGTGCCGGTTGGGTCGCGATCGGCGACGCCGCTGGCCTCGTCAACCCGATGAACGGCGAAGGCATCGACTACGGGTTGGAGAGTGGCATGCTCGCCGTCGATCTGTACATCGAGAACCCAGCCAACGCTCCAGCCCGTTACGACCAGTTGGTTGGCGAGCAGTTCGATGCGTTCCTGCGCACCGGGCGTCGCTTCTCGTTCCTGATCGGCCATCCGTGGATCTTGAAGCCCGGTCTGGCGCTGTCGGTCAGCACCGAGTCGATTGCGAAAATCACGCTCGCCGTGATGGGCAACCTGGTCGACAATCAAACTCCTGGCATGGCCGGCAAGGTGATGTGGCTCGCCGACAAGGGCCTCGGACTCGTCGACCCGATCCTCCGCAAGACCCGCGCCGCCGCGTAAAACCACTGGCACGCTTTGGTCAGACCGGAGTGCGACGCTGATGTCGAGCGACTCGCTCACGCTCTGCAGCTCAGTCGGACAGCCCGACTCTGCGACGTGGCAGTATCGCCCAATGGCAATTGAAACCGTCACTGGATACTGCTGGCCGCAATCTGTTGCATCGGGTGGGTCGATCGGGTTGCACCTGTCGTCGGCGGGCGGTCGACCTGTCAGCGTCGAGATCGCACGCGTTGGGGCGCAACGGACGGTCGTGTGGGCCGACACCGTCGAGGCCGACGATCATCCGACACCTCGCGACGCCGACTCGAACGGGTGCGGCTGGCCGGTAGCCACAACGATCACGCCAAGCAACGACTGGGCGTCCGGCTACTACGAGGTACTGCTGACAATCGACGTCGACGGCAAGACACGCCAGAGCCACGCCTTTGTCGTCGTCCGGCCGAGCGCCAACTCGAAGAACACCATCCTCCTGCAGCTCGCCACCAACACCTGGCACGCCTACAACGACTTCGCTGGCCGCAACCTTTACAACGGAGGCACGCACGCATCGTTGCAACGACCAATGGCCCGCGGCTACCTGTCCAAGCCGCCCGGGGCCGGCCGACGCGTCACCACGACCCACCCACCGGATCGCGACATGAACACCCATGTCGGCTACATCCGGATGAACCACCTTTCGGGATGGGCCGGGTCAGCAGGTTGGCCCGACTGGGAGCAGCCGTTCCTCGCGTGGGCCGAGGAGCACGGCTACGGCATCGACGTGATCACCAATGCCGATCTCGATGAACATCCGGGCATCATCAACAACTACCGCCTGCTGCTGTCTGTCGGTCATGACGAGTATTGGTCGGGCCCAATGCGCGACACCGTTGAAGGCTTCATTGCTCGCGGCGGGAACGTGGCGTTCTTCTCCGGCAACACTGCGCTGTGGCAGGTCCGCATGGAAGACCCGGTCGACGGCACCGCGTCGGTCATGGTGGGCTACAAGGGCCAGTTTAAAAACGATCCCGTCTACGCCACCGACCGCATCGCCGAGCTCACCAGTATCTGGTCCGACCATCTGATCGGTCGGCCCGAGAACCACATGACCGGCGTGTCGTTCACACGTGGCGGCTACCACCGCATTGGCAAACGAGTCACGAACGGCGCTGGCGGCTACACCGTGTTCCGGCCCGACCACTGGATGTTCGAGGGCACCGGCATCGACTACGGCGACGTGCTCGGGGCCGCAGCGACCACCGTCGGCTACGAGTGCGACGGCTGCGAATACACCACCGTCGACGGGCTCCCCGAACCGACCGGCGCTGACGGAACACCCGAGTCGTTTGAGATTCTCGCGATGGTCCCGGCAGCCCACTTCACGCGCACCACTGCGGGGCGGCCGCCGAAACCGCACGAGCCGTCGGAGATTGAGTTCCTTGCGTCACGCGTGTTCGACGATCGAAGCGAGGCAGCCGTCAAGCGCATCGCCGCAGGCCAGGCGATGCTGGGCAGCTACACATCACCCGGTGGTGGCACCGTGATCACATCCGGCTCGACCGACTGGGCCCATGGCCTGGCAGGGCGCGACCCGCAGATCGAGCAGATCACCTCGAACATCCTCGACCGTCTCGGCTGATTCCGCTTCGGTCGAGCAGCACGGGTTCTGTGTGAGCAAAAGTGGGCAACGACCCCGCTATCGCTCACACAAAATCGTGTGAGCACAACGACCAAACCTATGCTCGGCACCGATGCGTGTCTTCGTGACCCACAACCCCGAAGACCTGGCCGCGTACTACGGCCGAGCGCTCCCAGAGCTTCGATCGCTGACCGAGCATGACGGCACGCCCGTCGAAGTCGTGCTCAACCCGCTTGAACGTGACCTGACGACACCCGAATTGATCAAGGCCGCAGCAGGCTGCGAAGTCATCGTCGCTCACCGCGCGACACCCGGCGACGCAAAGGCGTTCCTGGCACTTCCCGACCTTCTTGCGTTCCTGCGGTGTGCCGTCGACATCAGCACGGTCGACGTCGGTGCGGCATCAGCTGCAGGTGTGCTGGTTGCCCGCGCTGACAAGAGCTTCGTTCCGTCCACCGCCGAATTAGCACTCGGCCTCCTGCTCGACTGTGCTCGAACGATCGCTGCATCGACCATCGATTATCGCAACGGCAAACAGCCGCCCCAACGACTTGGCTGGCAACTGGCAGGCCAGACCGCGGGGATCCTGGGATACGGCGCGATTGGCTCGTATCTTGCTGGCTTGCTCGCCGGAATCGGCATGCGCGTGCTCGTCCATGACCCGTTCGTCCTCGAAGTCGGCGATGTAGCCGAGCTCGTCGAGCGCGACCAACTCCTCGCCGAGGCCGACGCTGTCTTCCCGCTCGCGCAAGCCACACCCGAAACCGAGAACCTCGTCAACGCCGACTTCCTCGCCCAGATGAAGCCGGGCGCCACGCTCATCAACGTCTCACGCGGCGAACTACTCGACGACAATGCGGTGTTCGCTGCACTCGAGTCAGGCCAGCTCGGCGCATTGGGCCTCGACGTCGGCCGTGCTGCCGACCAGCGCCCCGCTCCCCTTCTGGCAGTTCATCCAAGGTGCGTCGCCACCCCACACCTCGGTGGTCTCACTCCCCAAAACGCCGATGCTCAAGCAATGAGCAGCGTGGAACAGGTCCGCTCGATGGTCGCCGGCGAGGTCCCGGCCCGATCGGTGAATCCCGACACTGCCACACGGCTTCGCCGCCACTTCGAACAGTGAGGCCTCTCGCCTGCGACACGCACGTGCATTTTTACGACGCGCGATATCCGTCGGCGCCCGACGCAGTGCTGCAGCCGCCAGACGCAACCGCTGACGACTACCGCTCGCTGCAGACCGAGCTCGGTCTCGAACGCGTCGTCGTGGTTCAGCCGACCACCTATGGACTCGACAATTCGTGCCAGCTCGACATGATGGCAACCTTCGGTGACCCAGGTGATGGTCTCGTGCGTGGCGTAATGGTCGTCGACGAGTCGGTGAGTGCCGACGAACTCCGTCGCCTGACCGAACTCGGTGTGTGCGGCGCTCGCTTCCACATGCTGCCCGGAGGCGTCGTGCCGTGGGAGATGCTCGAGACCGTGGCAGCGACGATCGCTCCGTTCGGATGGCACATCCAACTGCAGTGCAATGGCCACGAACTCGCAGCCCGACAGCACCAGCTCGCCGCATTGCCGACTGAAATCGTGATCGATCACATCGGACGCTATATGCCACCTGTTCCGACCGACGACGACAACTTCACCGCCCTGCTCCGACTGGTCGAAGCCGGGCACGCTTGGGTCAAATTGTCAGCCCCATACGAGTCGTCGACCGAGACAATTCACAACGGCGACCATGCCAGCACTCATCACACCGACGTCCTCCCGCTGATCGACACGCTTGTCGAACGGGTCGCCGACCGGCTGCTGTGGGCCAGCAATTGGCCTCACCCCGGACAGTCGTCGGCGCCATCACCGGGCACACTGATGACGCAGCTTGAACGATGGCTGCCCACCGACGAACTCCGCCACCAGGTGCTCGTCACCAATCCCGACCGCCTGTATTTCTGCTGAACTCTGTGCGACACGATCACACCACATCGAAAGACTGCTGACATGACCGACCCAACCGCCACCCCATACGCCTCGTACCCGTCACTCACCGGCCGCACCGTGCTCATCACAGGTGGCGCCGACGGCATCGGAGCTGGCATCGTCGAGCAGTTCGTCGCACAGGGCAGCAAGGTCGCCTTCATCGACATTCAAGCCGACAAAGGCCACGCATTGGTCGAACGGCTTTCCCCAGACGCAGCCCATGCACCGCTCTTCTTCGAGGTCGACCTCCTCGACATTCCTGCAACGCAGGCAGCAATCGCGTCGGCATCCAAACAGCTCGGCGGTATCACCGTGCTCGTGAACAACGCCGCGAGCGACGACCGCCACACGTGGCAGGAGATGACGCCCGACTACTGGGACGAGCGCCTCAACGTCAACCTACGGCACTACTTCTTCGCCATCCAATCGGTCGCTCCCGGGATGATCGAGGCGCAGAACGGCTCGATCATCAACATCGGTTCCAGCAGCTACATGATGCAAGAAGACTTCTTCCCCGGCTACGCGGTCGCGAAGTCAGCAGTCGAAGGCATCACACGGACGCTCGCCCGAACGTTTGGGCCCGACAACGTGCGCGTCAACACGGTCCTGCCTGGCTGGGTTGCGACCGATCGCCAGCTCACCAAGTGGTGGAGCCCGGAAGGTGAAGAGAGCACGCTGCACGACCAGGCCATCAAGCGCCGCATCTACGCAGCTGAGTTCGCGCAGATGGTGCTGTTCCTCGCGGCCGACGATGGCGGCGCCTGCACCGCGCAACAGTTCCTCGTCGACGGCGGCCGCCGCTGAGGCGATTGCGGCGCGCTGGAGCACGGCTGCGGGGCCGACGATTCTGACGAGGACAAGGTTGGGTTGAACCTGACGTACAACGTCGGAGCAGCGCGGTGAGTAGACGAACGTCGCCGGTCCTATATGTCAGAATTTACGAACAATGACGCTGCCGACCGAATAGCCGGCGCCGAAGGAGCAAATCACGCCGACTTGGCCCGCATCGAGGTCGGCCCGATGCTTGTGGAATGCAATGACTGATCCGGCTGAGCTCGTGTTGGCATACTCGTTGAGGATCACCGGGGCTTCGTCGTCGTCAGGAACTCTGCCAAGCACCCCCTTCGCGATCAACTGGTTCATCTTGAGATTTGCCTGGTGTAACCAGAATCGCCGGACCGCCGAGGCGTCGAGATCAAGCTCGCCGAGGTGGGCGGTGATGTGTTGAGCGACCATCGGGCAGACCTCACGGAATACCATCTGCCCGTTCTGGCGGAAGACCACTTCATGCGGATCGCGTTGGTCGACCTCGGAGGAGTTGAGGAAGCCGAAGTCGTTCCGGATGTTGTTGGAGAACTGCGTGGCCAGCTTCGTGCCAAGCACTTCCCAACGGTGCGCGACGTCGCCGAGCCCGTCGGCGACCGCTTCATCAGTTCGTTCGAGCACCAGTGCGGTGCAGGCATCGCCAAAGATGAAGTGGAAGTCGCGCAACTCGAAGTTGTTGTGCCCCGACGTGATCTCGGGGTTGACGACCACCACGCACGTCGCCGATCCGTTCCGCAGCGCATCGACCGCTGCCTGGATCGAGAACGTTGCCGACGAGCACGCCACGTTCATGTCGTACCCCCAACCGCCGGCACCGAGTGCGTCTTGAATCTCCACGGCCACCGCCGGATAGGCACGCTGTAGGTTCGAGCAGCCAACGATCACTGCGTCGACATCGGTGCCCTGGCGTCCGGCTTGGGCGAGAGCTTCGCGAATGGCGGGCAGCGCCATCTCGGCCTGAATGCCTAACTGGTCTTCGGAGCGCGTCTCGAGCCGAGGCCGCATCCGGTCGGGGTCGAGCACACCGGACTTCTCCATGACGTACCGCGACTCGATGCCGGAGGCTTTGACGATAAACGCCTCGTCAGGCGCCGAGCGCGCTTCGACGGTGCCCGCCTCGATGTCAGCAGTGTGCTCACCGTTCCACTTTTCGACCGATGCGGTCAGCGAGGCGGCTAGCTCTGCGTTGCTGATCGACTCGGGTGGCGTGAACAGACCGGTCCCTGTGATCGACACTGACGGGAACACGAACGCAGTCATCTGGCAGAAGCTACGCGCCTACCCACCGGTAACCCCCGTTCGTGGAGAACGTCCCATTCCCCTCGGGTCAAAAGTGGACACTGATGTCCGTTTTTGACCCGAGGGGAATGGGACAAACGGGCAGAGAAATCAGTGCAGGAGATGCGCGCGGACGAGGCCGCGGAGCATGTCGATACCGATGCCCTTGGACGCGCTGACCCAGACAATATCGCCCTTCTCCAGCTGGCAGCCGGCAGCAAGTTTGTTCTTGCGCGTCGCTCGCTGAGAGGACTTGACCTTGTCGTGCTTCGTGGCAACGACCGTGTGCGGCACCTCGCTCTGACGCAACCAGTCGAGCATCTGCTGGTCGAGCTTCGTCGGGCCAATCTCGCCGTCGATCAGGATGAAGACCATCACGAGGTAGTCGCGCTCGAGGAGATAGCCCTCGATCATCGCTGGCCAGTCGCGGCGGACTGATTTGGCAGCCTTGGCATACCCGTAGCCAGGGAGGTCAACAAGTGTGCCGAGGCCGTCGCCTTCGTCGAGGCTGAACAGGTTGATCAGCTGCGTGCGCCCCGGCGTGTTCGAGACGCGGGCGAGTTGCTTGTGGTTGGCAAGGGCGTTAATCAGTGAGGACTTACCAACATTCGATCGACCCACGAACGCAACTTCGACGGTTGCATCAGGCAACGTGTGAAGTCGCGAGGCCGACTCGACGAACGAGATTTGCAGGGGGCTGCCAGAACTCACCCCACAAAGCTCGCAGGTAATTGGGAGAAAAGTGCAAGAAGCGCACGCGACGATGCTCAACAACGTTGACAACGCACCGTCGTTTCGGCTCCGAGACGACCGCCCAGCGACCTACGAATGCGAAGCCTGAGACCTTGGCCTGTGCGTGAACGCGACCGGACGTGACGGAGCTACCCGCTGACGAGCGAGGCCAACGCCCAGACCGCTGCCAAGAGGCCGATTCCGGAGTAGAGCAGGGATCGGCCGACCGGAGCGCGTTCGAGGTGGCCCTCGTCGAGCTGCCGTTCCGGCGGCCGCACGACTGCCATGAAGTTGCCGACACAGAGTGCGGCGCCAAAGGCGAGCACGAGGTACGCCAGCAGATCTTCGCCGAGGAACATGCAGACAGCATGCCGAACATTGCAGGCAACACCACGCCAGACCGCCAGCACGCGGGCGTCTTCGGTGCGCGATACTGCCCGAATGGGTTTTCATCACATTGCACTCGCCACACACGACGCCGCAGCTACCCACGAGTTCTACACCGAGGTGATGGGCTTTGAATTGGTCAAGGTCCACGTCGGCCCGACCCCGAACACCACGGGTGCGCCAAACCACGCCGGGTTCAGTAAGCACTTTTTCTACGCCACAAACACCGACATTGAGGATCGTGACGATGCCGATCGCGATCTGATCGCGTTCTGGGAAATCCAGGACGAATCCCTCGGCGACTATCAGGTGGACATCAATGCGGCCGCTGGCCTGCCGGGCTGGGTCAACCACATTGCCTTCGACGCCCCGTCCCGTGAGGCCCTCGACCGTCATCGCACACGCTGGCAGCAGCACGGCCACCAGGTGATCGAAATCGATCACGGCTTCTGTTCCTCGATCTACCTGGGCGACCCATCCGGCAACATGGTCGAGTTCTGCCTCACGACTCGGTCGTTCACCGACGCCGAACGCGCTGATGCGCTCGCCAAGCTGCAGGCCCCGCAGCCCGAGTTCGACGCTGACCCGACGATCATTGTCCACGACCGCCTCACCCCGGCGTAACTTGCGTCGACGCGGATCGGGTCTTCTCGCACCGAAATATTCCCGGGCCCGCTTGTGACTTCTATTTCATTGCGAGCACAATAATTGTGGTTACAATCTCTTTTATGTCCAAGCTCCTCCGTATCGATTCCTCCGCACGCACCGCCGATTCCGTCAGCCGCCAGCTCTCGGATCGACTCATCAGCCGCATTGCCCCCGACGCCGATGTCACCGTCCGTAATCTCGCCGATGGCATCCCCCTGCTCAGCGAATCGACGCTCGGCGCCATGTGGACCCCCGAAGCCGACCGCACCGATGCACAGAATGCCGAACTCGCAGACGCCAACATTGCCATCCAAGAACTGTTTGACGCCGACACCATCGTGATCGGCCTCCCGATCTACAACTTCGGCCCGCCCGCCGCACTCAAGGCCTGGGCTGACCTCGTCGCACGCGCCGGCACGACCTTCCAGTACACGCCAACCGGCCCCGAGGGCCTCATTCCAAACAAGCCGGTCTACGTGATCGTCACATCGGGCGGCGTCCCTGTCGGCTCACCGATGGACCTCTCGTCCACTTGGCTCACAACTTTCCTCGGATTCCTCGGCCTCACCGACGTCACCGTCATCGCGGCGGACCAACTCAACGTCGATCCCGAAGGTGCGCTCACAGCCGCCAAGGGGCGCGTCGACGCAGTCCAGCTCGCAGCAGCCTGACAACGAGATAGGAACACCCCCCAAGCGGATTCATGAGAGCGGTCACACTGTGCCTGGCACAGTGTGACCGCCGTACACTCGGGTGGTGGCCCGGCCCGGCGGAGTGAATCGCAACCCTGCGCAGCTGGTCGTTCTTGCGTTCACCGGGTTAATCACTCTCGGGACGCTGCTGCTCCTGTTGCCCGTTGCCGTTGATGGCTCGAGCGGGCTTGGAGTCGAGGATGCGCTGTTTATGTCGACCTCGGCAACCACCGTCACCGGGCTTGCCACCGTCGATATCGCAACCTTCTCCCTCTTCGGTGAACTCGTCTTACTCGCCCTTGTACAAATCGGCGGCTTCGGCATCATGACCATTGGATCGGTGTTGGCCCTGGTTGCTTCGCGCCGCGTCGGACTGCGGCAACGGATGCTTGCGCAAGCCGAAATCGGGGCAGTCGACATCGGCGACCTCAAGATCCTCATCGGCTACATCGCACGCATCACCCTCGCCGTCGAAGGCTCACTCGCAGCAGTCCTCACCGTCCGGCTCTGGCAGGGCGGATACGAAGACAATTTCGGCGATGCGCTGTATTCCGGCATCTTCCACGGTGTCACCGCATTCAACAACGCGGGAATATCGCTGTACCCAGACAACCTCGCCAGCTTCGTCGGCGACCCCATCGTCGTCATCGCAATCACACTCGGCTTCATCATCGGGGGCCTCGGATTTCCGATCCTCGTCGAGATCAGCCGACGTCGGGCATCGACGACGAAACGGGTTGAAGCAAGCCTGCCAATGACGCTGCACCACCGGACGGGACACCCGCGATCGAGTGTGATCCCCTGGAGCCTCCACCTGAAGATCACATTGCTCGCCACTGCTGCTCTGCTGATCATCGGCCCGGTCGTCGTGCTCGTATTCGAGTGGAGTAACTCGGCGACGCTTGGCCAACTCGGTATCGGTGACAAGTTGCTAGCCGGCTGGTTCCAGGGCGTGTCGCCCCGAACTGCCGGCTTCAACACGGTCGACATCGGCGCCATGAACGAGCCGACGCTCCTCGTCATCAGCACCCTGATGTTCATCGGAGCTGGCCCCGCCTCGACAAGTGGCGGCATCAAAGTCACGACGTTCGCTGTACTGGGCCTGATGATCTGGTCCGAGGCACGCGGCGATCAAGACGTCAACGTGTTCGGCCGCAGGCTGCCAACATCAATGACCCGCCAGGCGGTCACGATCGCGCTGCTCTCGGTTGCCATGGTCACCGGCGTCTCACTCGTTCTGATGGCCAGTGACGGCATCGGTCTGACCGTAGCGTTGTTCGAATCGGCGTCTGCATTCGGCACCGTCGGATTATCAACCGGCGTCACCGGAGCCATCAGCACCCTCGGACACATCTCCCTCGTCGTCGTGATGCTCGCCGGACGCGTCGGGCCCGTCACCTTCGTCACTGCATTGGCGCTGCGCGACAGCGACCGCGCCCGCGTCTACCGATACCCAGAAGAAAGGCCGATCATTGGCTGACAAACTGCTCCATACGATGTTTCGCGGGCTCCACCGCGACGTCGAACACACCGGCGAATTCATTGTCATCGGCCTCGGCCGCTTCGGCAGCGCACTCGCGACAACGCTCATCGACATGGGCCACGAAGTGCTCGGAATCGACGCCGATGGCGAACGAGTCCAGGAGCTGAGTGGCGTGCTGACCCATGTCGCCCAGGCCGACACGACGAGCCCGAAGGCACTCAAGCAGCTGGGGGTCGCCGATGCAGTCACCGTTGCCGTCTGTATCGGCGCAGATGTCGAAGCAAGCGTGCTGACGACCGCCGCGCTGTCTGACCTTGAGATCCCAAACATCTGGGCCAAGGCATTCACCGAGCCGCACGGACGAATCCTCAGCCGTGTTGGAGCGCACCACGTTGTCTTCCCCGAAGCCGAAATGGGAACACGCGTCGCACACCTCCTCACGGGAGAGGTCATCGAGTACCTGGCACTCGACGGCGACTTCGTCCTCATCGAAACCGTGACGCCGCCCTGGCTCGTTGGCCAACAGCTCGGCGAAACAAACTTGCGCCGGGACTTCAAGGTGACCGTCGTGTGCGTCAAGCCTGAGTCGGGTGCGTTCACCTACGCCGAGCGAGACACCGTCCTTGGTGCCAACGACCTCGTCGTGGTGGCCGGTCACCGCGCCGACATCGACCGGTTCGCATCAGCCGTCTGATCATCAGCCGTTCGATCAGACGCCAGCTGACTTCGTGTTCGCGAGAAGTGACCGGCAGTCTGGAAAGATTTCATGATGGATCTCGATCAGGCCGTTCAAGCTGCCCGCACTGCATACGCAGCGGCCCGGCCACAAAGTGCGGGCTGGGCCGATCGCGCCCGCCGCGTGATGCCGGGCGGCAACACGCGGACTGTGCTCCAGTTCGATCCGTTTCCATTCCGCGTTGAACGAGCACACGGTCGCTTGCTCTTCGACATCGACGGGTACGAGTACCTTGACCTCCTCGGCAACTACACCGCCGGCTTGCTCGGCCACTCCCCTGAACCCGTCTTAGCCGCCGTACGTGCCGCGCTCGAACGCGGCTGGTCGCTCGGCTCGGTACACAGCAACGAGGTCCGGCTCGCCGAGTTGATCGTCGATCGTTTCCCGTCGATCGACCAGGTGCGTTTTACCAACTCCGGCACCGAGGCGAACCTGATGGCTCTCGCCGTCGCCACCCATCACACCGGTCGCTCAAAGATCGTGGTCTTCGAGAACGGCTACCACGGCGGCGTTATCACGTTTGGCTCAGGCCCGAACCCGGTCAATGTGCCGCACGACTGGCTGATTCTTCCCTACAACGACAGGGCAGCTTTCGAGGCGGCGATGGCCGAGCACGGCGATCGGGTCGCTGCCGTGCTCGTCGAGCCGATGCAAGGGTCGGGTGGCTGCATTCCGGGCGACCCCGACTTCCTCGCCGTGCTCCGCTCCGCGTCCACTCAGCACGGCAGCGTGCTCATCTTCGACGAGGTGATGACCTCCCGACTCGCCGTCGGTGGCGCTCAACAACAAATCGGCATCACGCCCGACATGACCACACTCGGCAAGTACCTCGCCGGAGGGCTCAGCTTCGGCGCCTTCGGGGGCCGAGACGACCTCATGGCTGCGTTCGACCCACGCCGCGGCGGCACACTTGGCCATGCCGGCACCTTCAACAACAACGTGGCGTCGATGGCAGGCGGCGTTGCAGCGCTGACCGAAGTACTCACTGCCGACGTCCTGCACGCAACGAACCATCGAGGTAACGACCTCCGCAACCGCCTCAACGCGGTCTTCGCCGACCACCAGACGCCAATGTGCGTCACCGGTGTCGGTTCCCTCATGAACATCCACGGCATCGTTGGCCCGGTGGACTCTGCGAACGATCTCGCCGACGCCGACGACCGTCTCAAGGAGCTCCTCTTTTTTCACCTTCTCGCTGTCGGCATCTACACCGCGCGCCGTGGCTTCATCGCCCTTTCGATCGAGATCACCGACGAAGATGTCGACCGAGTGGTTGCGGCAGTCGAAATGTTCTGCAGCGCATCGTCATACTCTTGCCCGATCCGTTCGGACCGACAAAGCCCGTGACACGTCGAAACTGAGGTCGATGACCGCTGCAACGTCGCCGAGGCGCTCGACGATATTTCGAACTTCGATGACTCGATCCCCGAAGATCCCAACGTGGACGAATCAGTGGCACGGAGCTTCGGTCGTTCTCTCTGACAACAACTCCGCAAGACTGTGACATGGCTGATTATGACCTTCTGATTCGCGGCGGTTCAGTGATCGACGGCACGGGGGCCGACGCACGAATTGCTGACATCGCCGTCAGCAACGGCGTCATCGTCGCAGTGGGCGCCGACCTCGAGGGCACAGCCGACACTGTGGTCAACGCGTCGGGCTCGCTCGTGATTCCCGGCATCGTCGACATCCATGCCCACTACGACGGCCAGGCCACCTGGGATTCGCGGATGCACCCGTCCTCCTGGCACGGCGTCACCACTGCGGTAATGGGCAACTGCGGTGTGGGCTTTGCCCCAGTGGTCGCATCGAACCACGACAAGCTCATCGAGCTGATGGAAGGCGTCGAGGACATTCCCGGCGCAGCCCTCCACGAAGGGCTGCAGTGGAACTGGAGCACCTTCGGCGAGTTTCTCGACGCAGTCGACGAACGGCCGCACGACATCGACATCGCAGCGCAGGTTCCCCACGGCGCACTGCGACTCCACGTCATGGGCGAGCGCGGCGCCAACCACGAAGACGCCACTGCTGACGACATCGCTGCAATGGCCGAACTCGCCCGCGAGGGCATCGAAGCCGGTGCGCTCGGATTCACCACCAGCCGAACCCGAAACCACAAGACGTCGACGGGCGCATACACGCCCACGCTCACCGCTGCGCCCGACGAACTGATCGGTATCGCCGAAGGTGTCGGCGCTGCGGGCAGCGGTGTCCTCCAAGTCGTGTCGGACTTTCTCGATGTCGACGCTGAGTTCGCGACCTTGCGTTTGATGATGGAACGCTCGGGTCGTCCGCTGTCCATTTCGGTCGTCAGGAATCCGATGGCACCCGACGACTTCCGGGTCTGGCTCGACCACATCAGTGCGGCACGAGCGGATGGCCTCGAGCTCACAGGACAAGTGGCAGCGCGCGCCGTGGGCCTGATCCTCGGCCTGGAATGCACGCTCAATCCGTTCCTGACCAACCCGGTCTACCGCGAGATCGCCGACCTCCCGCTGGCCGAAAAAATCGCGCAGCTGCGCGATCCTGACTTTCGGGCACGGCTCCTGACAGAGGCAGGCGAACGTTTGAAGGCCAAGCTTGGCGGGAACCTCATCGGGCGGTTCGACCTACTGTTTGAGATGGCCGACGAACCCGACTACGAGCCGTCACTCGAGGAGTCGATTGCAGCTCGCGCCGCCCGGGCCGGCGTCTCCTCCGAAGAGTTCGCTCTCGCCGCGATGCTCGACAACCACGGCGTCGGCGATGGCAAAGGCCTGATCTACCTCCCCTTTCTCAACTACGTCGACGGCACGCTCGACGGCCTGCACGAGATGTTGAGTCACCCGTTCACCGTGCCCGGTCTCGGCGACGGCGGTGCCCATGTCGGCACGATCTGCGACGGATCCTTTCCGACCACATTGCTCGCCTACTGGGGTCGCGATCGTGAACGCGGCACCCTGCCCCTGCCCTACCTCGTGCAGCAGCACTGCCGCGACACCGCCCAGACAGTCGGCCTGTTCGACCGTGGCGTATTGGCTCCCGGTTACCGAGCCGACATCAACATCGTCGACTACGACAATCTGCGGTTGCACAAGCCGGAGATCGTCGCCGACCTTCCAGCGGGTGGCAAGCGGCTGTTGCAGCGCGCCGAAGGGTGGGCGCACACCTTCGTCGCCGGCGTCGAGACCTACCGCAACGGCAAAGCCACAGGCGCTCTCCCCGGCCGCCTCATTCGGGGCGCCCAACCGGCACCCGCCCCCTCCTGACTGCGGACGCTGAGAACGCCATACCGAAGATCTGCACCCAGTACATGCAGCGCGTGCGGCCACGATGCCGATAGAGGTGGAGTTGCCGTTCAGGACGTTGGCTCTGTAGCTGCCGCCTTTCATCCAGCCGCTCATGACCGGACCCGGTGTCTAGAAGCCACGGGCGAGGTTTTCTCGCCGGCTGTTCGAGATGTGCAGCCGGTGCTCTTGATTCAGTCGAAGGGGCTCGACCCATCACTGCTGCTGTGCGAGAGATCCACGCGGCCCTGGCGAAACTGATCGGTGAATTGTGCTTGGGCAGCATCGGATGCGGCGAAAGCGGCAGCGACGACCACGTTGCGTGTTTCGGTACCGCGGTGCCTCAACTGGAGCAAGGAGACGTCATGCAGCGAGGCGGACGAGCGCTGTTGCAGCCGCCGCGACCATTACAACCACAACGAACGGGGCCCGTCGCCAGAGCGCGACCCCGGCAACGACGACACCGACGAGACGTGCATCGATCGAGATTGATGCACCCGAACCCACCGTCGACACCAGCGTCAGCGCTGCCAGCAAGGCGGCCGGGAGGAAGTCGACAAGCACGTGGACCCTCACCGGCAACGAACGGGCGCCCAGCACGAGTGGCCCCGCCGACTTGAGCGCGTACGTCCCGAGTGTCATGACGATCAACACCGCCACCGCGTCACTCATCGCCAGGCCCGTCGATCACTGCTGCCGTCTGTCGGCCCGCAGCGAGGACAGCGGTGATTGCCGCCAAGATCGGAACGCCTGGCGGAGCAATCGGGACGAGCACCAGGGCAATGGCTGCGCCAGCGAGTGCGGTTCGTAGTTGTGGGCGTTGCTGCAGCCGCGGCCAGAGGAGGGCAAGGAAGGCCGCCGGGCCCGCCGCATCGAGGCCGAAGTCGTTGATCAAATCACCGGCGTCCGATACGACGAGATGACCAAGCACAGTGGTGATGTTCCAGACTACGAACACGCCGATTCCTGCGCAGAGGTAGCCATATCGTCGCAGCGCTAGGTCGGTGGTCGAGGTTCCGACCGCGGTTGATTCGTCGATCATCAGCTGCGACATTGCGGCGCGCTGCCAAAGCACTCCAGTGAGGGCCGGCGCCATGATGACCCCAAAGGCGAGCGAGCGAACGTTGAGTAAGAGCCCGGCGATTGCCGCAGACGCGATCGAACCACCATCGCCGAGGATTTCAGCGGCTGCGAATTGCGAACTCCCACCAAAAATTAGTGCGGAAAATCCGATCGCTTCAAGGAACGTCAACCCGGCGCGTGCCGCCGACGCCCCAAACACAATGCCGAACGGGGCCACGGCAGCAACGATCGATGCCGCCTGTCGACGAATGGCACGCCTCGCTGCAGCCTGCTGCAGATCTCCTGTTGATTCACCCACGACACCAGTGTGGGGTCAGCGTGAGGTCGTCACACGCACACTGCACAACTGGCCGCATTCACCGTCACGAGGGTTCGTTCGCAATCGAAAGGCGAATCTGTCAGAGATGGCATGGTTCGCAGGGTGCTGGAGCGAGTCTCAGCAGTAAGCACCCACCATAGGCTCACGAACTGCAACCCGAACGCACATCACTGTCTGGTTGCGCCGCACTGTTATTGCCGGTTCAGCGCCCTGCGATAATCGTGTCAACGGCCTCGGCGGCTGGCCTACAACTCGTTCGATCCTTCCAAAATGGAGACCGTTTCAGCGCGCTGGCGATGCATAACGGTCTCAGTTTCGGGGTGCCTAAACGGCGTCGCTGAAACTGAGATTGAAACACCGCACAGGACGAGAGAGGCGGTCTCCATTTCGGGACGCCGATAGTTTGTGGGGCATGCTCGGACCAGCGGCAGGACCTGATCGTGTCGTTCCCCGGCCGGACAACACTTTCAAGCCACGGCGGCGTGCCATGTCGGAACAGCGGCAAACCAAGTTCGATACTTGGCTGAAACGATGGGGTCTCGACCAAAGCGGCGAACTCCTTGACTGGAATGATGTGTTCGATGGGCGACCCGTGGTCCTCGACATCGGCTTTGGTCGCGGGGAAGCCACGATCGAGATGGCTCGCGCAGACTTGGGCACTGCGATCGTCGGAATCGAGGTCCACACACCAGGTGTAATGGCCGTGCTCGACGCCATCGAGAACGAACCGCTGCCGCACGTCCGCGTCGTCCACGGTGATGTCCTCCGTTTTTTGCTGAGGGTTCCACTCGACTCGCTTGCGGGTGCGCGGGTCTACTTCCCTGATCCGTGGACAAAGAAGCGTCACCACGCCCGTCGCCTCGTGCGATCCGACGTGGTCGGCGCATTAGCCGACCGGCTCGAAGTCGGCGGCCAACTTCACCTGGCGACCGACATCGCTCACTACGCCGAGCAGATGGCCGAAGTGTGCGAGTCCGAGGACCGGCTCGACGGTGGCACCGTGCCACGCCCCAACTGGCGCCCGCTCACTCGGTTCGAACAGCGCGGCCTCGAAGCTGGTCGCCCACCCACTGACCTCATCTACACCCGCCAGAGCTGATCGTCCAGCAACTGCACTCCAACTGCGCAGATCACGCCGAAACTGAGACCAACACAAGGCGCTGACGATGCGAAACGGTCTCCATTTCGGTGAGATCTATTTAGTTGTGCCCGCAACCATGCGTTGCTAAGATGCGGCTATGGCCCCAATTCTCCAGACGTTCCAACTCGGCACGCAATGGCCGACGCTTGATCCGTTCCTGTTCTGCGCACACCACCTCGACGACTACCCCAATGGAACAGTAGAGCTTGAGCCTGATGCGTTGCTGAACTCGCGCAATATCGGTCAGGACTTCGACGGCATCGACGGCTGGAACATGTACCACGGCAAAAACGTCCCGGGCTTCCCGCAGCACCCGCACCGCGGCTTCGAGACGATTACCTACGTGCGTACCGGTGTCTGCGATCACAGCGACTCAATGGGCGCCACGGCACGTTTCGGCAGCGGCGACACCCAGTGGATGACTGCCGGCAAGGGCATCGTGCACTGCGAGATGTTCCCGATGCTCAACCGCGATGAGAAGAACCCGCTCGAGCTGTTCCAGATCTGGCTGAACCTGCCAGCCGTCGACAAAATGGTCGATCCGTACTTCACGATGCTCTGGAGCCACGACACCCCGACCGTTGTCGAGGCCGGACCGGACGGCCAACTGGTCGACGTCACCGTGATTGCCGGATCGCTGGCATCTCAAGATCGTGCTGATCGCGTCACGGCGCAGGCACCGCCACCCAACTCATGGGCCGCCCGCGCCGAGGCCGACCTCGCGATCTGGCACCTCCGCTTCGACCCAGGTGCGTCGTGGACCATGCCCGCCGCAACTGGCGCCGACACGAACCGCGTCCTCTACGCCTTCACTGGTTCATCGGTCACAATCAACGGCGAGACCATCGAGGCCGGCACAGGTGCCGTTGTCGACGCATCAACGGCGCTCGAACTGACTGCTGGCGACGGTGACGCCTCCGGCATCGAGATCATGGTGCTCCAAGGCCGCCCAATCGGTGAGCCCGTGGCGCGGTACGGTCCCTTCGTCATGAACACCGACGAAGAGATTCGTCAGGCGTTCTCCGATTACCAGCGCACCCAGTTCGGTGGCTGGCCGTGGCCAACCAACGACCCGACACACAGCCGCGAGGAAGGCCGATTCGCCCAACACGCCGACGGCCAGCTCGAACGTTTCGACCTCGACGCACCCGCACCGGCACGGACATCCTGACACCACGCTCATTACTACTGACTAGAACAGGCCGCTCCGTAGGGCAGACTGACCAGATGACCGCGCTGCACGATCTACTTGCTGAACGAGGCACTCTGCTCATCGACGGTGCCATGGGCACCGAGCTGTTCGCCCGTGGCCTCGGCTCGGGCGATCCGCCAGAGATGTGGAACATCGACCATCCTGACCGCGTCACCGCCGTCCACACCGACTACATCGAGGCCGGCTCAGACATCGTGCTGACCAACTCGTTCGGCGGCACCGGGTTTCGGCTGAAGCTACACAAGCTGGACGACCGATGCATCGAGCTGAACCGCACCGCAGCCCAGGTGACGCGCGCTGCTACCGACGCACACTTCGAGGCGACCGGACGCCGAGTGCTCGTCGCTGGGTCGATGGGCCCGTCAGGTGAGTTACTCGTACCAATGGGCACGATGACCCCGGCCACCTGCGCTGATGCATTCCGTGAGCAAGCCATCGGCCTCGCTGAGGGTGGCGTCGACATCCTGTGGATCGAAACAATGAGCCATCTCGACGAAATCACCGCTGCCGTCGAAGGCGCTCGCTCGGTCAGCGATCTGCCGATCTGCACCACACTCAGTTTCGACACTGCCGGGCGCACAATGATGGGTGTCACCGGCACTGACGCCGTCAACCGGCTGGCTGAAATCGGTGTCACCGCGGTCGGTGCCAATTGTGGAAACAATCTGGCCGACACGGAAGCAGCGCTCACCGAAATGCGGGCGGCCAACCCCGACATCCTGCTGATCAGCAAGGCCAATGCTGGCATGCCTGAGTGGCACGGAACCGAGCTCCACTACTCAGGTTCACCCGACGTCATGGCGGCCCACGCAAGCCGCCAACGCGACGCTGGCATCCAGATCATTGGCGCCTGCTGTGGGAGTTCGCCTCGACATCTCCACATGATGCGTCAAGTGCTCGACGGCGACATACCGGTCCCCGAGGTCGAATTCGAAATCGCCACCGTGCGTCAGGTCAGCAAGGGCCACGCCCGCACCGGTCGTCGCGCCTCCCGCCCGATCGATTGACGTGCCACCCCGAGGGTGGGACCTCGGTGTTCGCTGCGCATCCCGAGCGAATCCAGTCGGCCGTCAGATGCCTGCGCGGAGTGACGTTGCCAGTGCTGAGACGTCACGTGCAGATTCACCAGGTTCACCAATCAGGGTGAGGTGACCCATTTTGCGACCAGGCCGAGGTTCCGTCTTGCCATAGAGATGCAGCTTGGCCGCAGGGTGAGAGAAGATGGTCGCCCAGTTGGGCTCGCCGTTGCTCCACAGGTCGCCCAGCAGATTGACCATCGCGACTGCTGAGCTGGTCATTGACGTACCGCCCAAACCGACACCACAGATCGCTCGGATCTGCTGCTCGTACTGGCTGGTCACACTTGCATCGAGCGTCCAATGCCCGCTGTTGTGCGGCCGGGGCGCGATCTCGTTCACGAGCAGCTCGAGTTCGCCGATGGCGTTCCGAACAACGAACAGCTCGACCGCGAGCACGCCGACATAGTCAAGGCGTTCGGCGATCTCGACGGCGAGCCGTTCAGCTGCACTCGTGAGATCGGCGTCGATGGTCGCCGGCACGATCGACACATCGAGAATGCCAGCGGCGTGAGTGTTCTCAGTCACCGGCCAAGTGACCGTCTCACCGGTTGCTGACCTTCCGACGAGCACGCTGACTTCGGTGTCGAGATCGAGGAGTGTCTCCACGACACACGCGACATTGCCGACGTCGTTCCAGGCGTCTTCCACGTCGTCGAGCCGGTCGATCCGGACCTGCCCCTTGCCGTCGTAGCCGAGGCGCGCCGTCTTGACGACCGCAGGCCCATCAGTCAGCAGTTGCTCACCAACCGTGCCGATCGGATGCGCTTCGTCGACGATGGCGAACGAGCCAACCGGAAAGCCGGCCGTGCGGAAAAACTGCTTCTCGGCGATCCGGTCCTGCGCGATCCTCACGGCGCTTGCCGACGGAGCAACTCGTGTTGATTGCTCAAGCCGGGCGAGGCCCGCGGCGGGTGGGTTCTCGAACTCAGTGGTAACCACATCGCATTCGGATGCCATACGGTCGAGCGCCTCGGTGTCGTCGTAGGGCGCAACAAGATGAACGTCGGCGACCGCTCCGGCCGGGGCATTCGGGTCGGGATCGAGGACCAGCGTCCGGTAGCCCATCAGCTTCGCGGCAACGAGTGCATACCGGCCGAGCTGACCACCACCGAGCATGCCGATGGTGGCGGGAGGGACAATGGTGTGGTCATTCATGCTGGCGGCAGCGTCGAAGCGGCAGCCTGGTCACGCCGATCGTCCCGGTACCGCAGCAATGCGTCGTGCAGGTCGTCGTCGGTACTGGCTAACAGCGCGACGGCGAACAGTGCCGCGTTAATCGCGCCGGCCTCGCCGATGGCGAACGTGGCTGTTGGGATGCCAGCGGGCATCTGAACGATCGAGTAGAGCGAGTCCTGACCAGAGAGGTGACGCGAGGCGACCGGGACGCCGAGCACGGGAACGGTGGTCTTGGCGGCAAGCATGCCGGGGAGGTGGGCCGCGCCGCCGGCGCCGGCGATGATCGCCCGCAGACCCATTCCGCGCGCCGCCTCGGCATACGCGAACATCTCGTCGGGCATGCGATGCGCGCTGACAACCTGCGCCTTGTGCGCTACTCCGAAGTGCTTGAGCGTCTCGACTGCTTTCGACATCGTGGGCCAGTCGCTCGACGACCCCATCACGACACCGATCAACGGTTGCTCACTCTGCGTATCAGGCACGATGCCAGGTTACGCCAGGCCAAGACGAAGGTCCGCCCCTCGAGGTCACACCCTACTGCGTTAGCCGGCAGCGACTCCGGGGAAGACCACCGTCGCCGGTGCTTCGATGGCTCCACCCTGGCCACCGCCGCCTCCCGAGTTCAGGCTGCGACCGAAGTAGAAGATCCCGGCAAGCACCGCAACGAACACGATGCCGGCGACCAACCACTCCATCGCAGGAGAGATGCGGTTGCCGCGACCCTCGCCCGTGTTATGCGTGGTCGGTCGGCCCTTGGGTGCCGTGTACCCCTTCTTGCCAGCTGGGGGTTCGAGGTCAGCTTCAGTCGACGCCATAGAACTCACAGACAACCAGACTTCACCCGCGCGCACAAGCGCCTTCCCGCAGGTTTTCCGAACCATTCGGAGAAGTCAGCGATAGCGCACCGCTACTCGACGTGGCCTCACCCCGATCGCGACCCGCGGGTGTGTCCGGCGAGTAATGCCATTTCGATGGCTGCCAACGTCGCTTCTTCACCAACGTTGTGGCCGCCTGCCGGTTCACTTCGAACCAATGCTTGGTCCATGTTCTCGACCGTGAGGATGCCCATCCCGATTGGGATGCCGGTGGTGATCTGCACCTGCATGATCCCCTGCGCACAACCCTGGGACACGATTTCGTAGTGCGTTGTCTCACCGCGAATCACGGCGCCCAACACGACAACAGCGTCGACCTCGCCCGACTCGATGAGCACGCGGGCGGCAAACGGCAACTCGAAGGCGCCGGGGGCCGAGGCGACGCGCGCACTGGCACCCATGGCGCCGATGGCGCGATGCGCGCCTGCGGTGAGCCGCTCAACAATCTCGTTGTTCCAGCGAGCACTGATGACACCGACAACAAGGTCGGTGGCATCAAGTTCACGAGTGGGTGTAGGACGGGAATCAGGTGTGGCCACGTCAGAGAACTTCCACGCTTGGCTCTGGGAAGTCGAGTAGATGACCCATTCGCTCACGCTTCGTGCGCAGGTACTCGATGTTGTCGGGGTTCGGTATCGACTCCAGTTGCACCCGCTCGACGATCTCCAGACCGAAGCCTTCGAGACCTCCGTACTTCGCCGGGTTATTAGTGAGCAGACGCATCTGTGTCACGCCGAGGTCGACGAGGATTTGCGCCCCGATGCCGTACTCACGATTGTCGACCGGAAGGCCAAGTTCGAGGTTGGCGTCGACCGTGTCGCGGCCTTGCTCCTGTAATTCGTACGCCCGCAGCTTGTGCCCGAGGCCAATGCCGCGGCCTTCATGACCGCGCAGGTAGACGACAGCGCCATGACCCGCTTCAGCGATCTGGCGCATCGACGCTTCGAGTTGTGGGCCGCAATCGCAGCGGCGTGAGCCGAACACGTCGCCGGTCAAGCATTCGCTGTGGACGCGCACGAGTGCCGGCTCGCCACTGGTGAGGTCCCCAACGGTGAAGGCGAGGTGTTCGATGCCGTCGAGAGTCGACTCGAAGGCATGGCAAGTGAACTGCCCCCACTCGGTTGGCATGTTCGCCTCGGCGATACGCCGAACCAACTTCTCGTTACGACGGCGATGACGGATCAAGTCGGCAATCGTGATCATCACCAGGCCGTGCTCGGCAGCGAACTCGGTGAGCTCGGGAACCCGCGCCATCTCGACCTTGTCGGCCGTGACGATCTCGCACAGCAGCCCGGCGGGCTCGAGGCCTGCAAGCATCGGGAGGTCGACGGACGCTTCGGTGTGGCCGGCGCGCTTCAACACGCCACCGGCCCTCGCTTCGAGCGGAAGTATGTGGCCTGGTCGTGCGAGGTCGTCCGGTTTGGTGCTGTCATTGACCAGCGCTTGGATCGTGGCCGAGCGATCGCCTGCGCTGATGCCGGTCGATGTCCCGTACTTGTAGTCCACGCTGACGAGGAAGGCGGTCTGCATGCTCTCGGTGTTCTCGACAACCATCGGGTCGAGCCGAAGTTCACGGGCGCGTTCGCTCGTGATCGCCGTGCACAGAAAACCTGAGGTGTGGTGCAAGAAGAACGCCACTTTCTCGGGCGTGGCGAACTGGGCGGCCATGATCAGGTCACCCTCGTTCTCTCGGTCTTCGTCGTCGACCACGATGACGATCTCGCCGTTGCGAACCGCTTCGATTGCTTCGTCAACCGTGTTGAACGCGTTCATGATGTCGCCTCGGTGTTGGACTTCGGACCGGTGTGCCACGCGATCAGCTTCTCGATGTGCTTGGCGGTGACGTCGACTTCGAGGTTGACGAGGCCGCCCGGGCCCTTGTCGGACAGCGTGGTCACCGCTTCGGTGTGCGGGATGATCGCCACAGTGAAGCCATCGTCGAAGACGTCGACAACGGTCAGGCTGATGCCATCGACTGTGATCGAACCCTTCTCGACGACATAGCGCAAGAGCTCGCGATGCATCTGGATCTGGAGATTGGGGGCGGGCTCGATGATCGTCCCGACCGCATCAACGTGCCCGAGAACGAGATGTCCGCCGAGACGGTCTTGGAGCCGAACCGGTCGTTCGAGGTTGACCGAATCGCCAGGGCTGAGCGATCCGAGGTTCGTTCGGTCGAACGTCTCCTCGCTGACGTCAGCAGCCCACCATCCATCGGCACCAGCGTCTGAGGCTTTCCATTCGACGACCGTCAGGCAGCACCCATTGACGGCAATCGAGGCGCCGAGCGACGCATCTGTCAGAACGTTGTTCGCCTTGATCCGCAGGCGAGCACCATGACGATCCAGTTCGATGATTTCGCCGAGTTCTTCCACGATTCCCGTGAACATTTTGGTTGTCTCCCAGTTCGAGCGCCCACAGGTGTAGACGCAGTCTCTGAGGATCCGGGAGCGGCCGTTCCAAGCGTGTGTACAGGCAGGGCAGGCCGCCCCGCCGGTACGTCGGCGCAGGCAGACGCACCCGTCTCCCTCGCTACCATCCGGACTCTGACCGTCGGCTCCTGAATTTCACAGGATCAGTCCTCAACGCTCTGGCTTTTTCGGTTGCCAGGTCTGTTGAGGAGTCGTGGGCTCTCACCACCGGTTGGGGATTACACCCGACCCCGCGAGGGCTCGCGGATGGCCGAGATGCTAACGCAAGTGGATCTCACTGCCATTCTCGAGCTCTGACGTTTCCCCGTTCGTCGTTCGCGTGAGGTAGGCGCACACCTATCTCACGCCTGTACTGAAGCGTTTGCGGAGTGCACCAACATTGGCTCGCTCACCTGGCGTGATGCCGGCATCAGCAAGGCGGTGATCACAAGCAACTGCGATAAACGGGTCGATCTCGCCACTCCCACGTGCTCGCTTGAAGGCAGCAGCGAACACGCGCAGCCCCAACTGATCGCGACGTCCGCTCACATCAAATGTGATGATCTCTACAAAGGTAAGCGCAGCGTCGAATCCCGACGGGCCGCCGGACGCATCGGTCCAACCGATCACGACCGGCCCATCAGCGGTCAGCATCACGTTCATCGGATGAAGATTGAGATGCAGGACGCTGTCGTCGCGACGCTGTTCTGCCGCCGCCGTGGTCGGCGTGACCATCCACTCAGGAGCGACGATGTCGTTGACCTGGCGTTGGACCTGCGCCAGCAGGCGTGCGTGGGCGAAGAGCTTCCACGGCCGTTGTGTAAGGTCATCGAGCAGCGTGACGCCGTCAATGCGTTCCATCACGATGTCACGCGCAGGGTCGTCGAGTGGGCGGAGGTCGAAGACTTCCGGAACGCGCACTCCGTGACCAGCCCTGGACTGCTCGAACATGAACCGCATCACCCGCGTCTCGTAGGTGACGACGTTGTTCGGCACGCGATATCGGCGGAGCACCTTGCCATCACCGATGTCGAACACATCGACCGCGCGGCCACTCGCCAGTAACGGGCCCGGAGTGTCGCCGCTCAGGGTCATGTCATCCGAACACGTCATCGAGAGCGTTGAGCGCCCGGTCGATGTCGGTCTGGCCGGTGTAGTGCACGAACGAGAGCCGAACGACGCCACGATCGACGTCGACACCCAGGCCATCGAGGACCCGGACGGCGTAGTAGTCGCTTGCGCTCGTCTGCACGCCACCCTGGACGAGTGCACTGGCAACCGCTGCAGGCTCTTGTTCGAGCGGGAGGAACGCAATCGTCGGGCAACGGTGCCCGGGGGCAGCATCGAGTGAAGCTGGACCGAGCAACCGGACGTCGTCACGGCCAGAGAGCGCGTCGAGTAGCTGTGGGGTGAGCGAGTCTTCCTGTTCCCGCCAGAGCGACGAGACGTTGGCGCAGGCCACACGGAGCGAATCGCCGTCACGACCACCGTGCGCACCGTGCAAAAGTTCGACGTAGTCGAGGACCGCGCCAGCGCATGCCACCTGCGCGTGATCGGGGCCCGCCGGGCTCAGCTTCTTGTCCGGGAACCCAGCGTTAAAGAAGTGCGCTTGATTGGGCAGCTCGTCGAGCAAGCCGTTCCGGACAACCATCAGACCCTGATGCACCGAATACGTCTTGTACAGGCTGAAAAGATACACGTCGGCGCCGAGGGCAGCGACGTCAGGGATGCTGTGCGGAGCGAACGACACGCCGTCAACGATCACTCGTGCGCCGACGCCGTGAGCTAGCCCGGTGATCTTGGCGACGTCGTTTTCCTGACCGACGATGTTTGATGCGTGCGGAACGGTGACCAGTTTCGTTGCTGGCGAGAGCAGCGACGCGAACTGATCGATATCGAGGAGGCCGGTGTCGGGGTCGGTTCGCCATTCCTTGATGGTGGCGCCGACGCGCTCAGCCATCCGGCGGGCAGCACCCGTGTTTGCTTCGTGGTCCTGATTGGTCACGATCACTTCGTCTCCAGCGCCGAGCAGGCTACTGAAGGCCTCGGCCAGCACGTACGTGTTCATCGACGTCGACGGGCCAAAGACGACCTCGTCGGTGGCCACCCCGAGTGCCTCTGCCCAGCGCTCGCGGGAGCGATCCATCTGATTGCCGGCGCGCGCCGATGAACCGAACTCGGAATACGGCTGCACCTTTGTGTCGGTGTAGTAGGCGGTCAATGCGTCGATCGTCTGCCGGCAGGCAAACGAACCGCCGGCATTCTCGAAGAACGACTGCGCGTTGTTGTCTGTTGACACGAACGCTGGGAACTGAGAACGGACAAGCGTGAGGTCAAGTGGCACGCAGCCACCGTACCGTGCCCAGTTCGCAGCGAACTCTCGCCTTCGATACCGAAATACTCACAGCCAAAAGCGGCCTGCGCCGCGCCGGCACGACTCGCACGGGTCACTACATTCGCGCCCGTGTCTGGAGCACTTCTACAACGTGGAGTGGCAACAGGATCCCTCTCGGCGTAGGTGTCACCTTCGTCGAACTAGTCCGCCGCCTCTAGGAACCGTTGCGAGGATCAAGCAGTGTGGTTGGGGCGAAGACGACGTCGTTGAACCGCGCCGTGCATCCGTTCCCAGTCGGCGACTGCGTGAGGAATCCCACACGCATGGGCAACGCGGGGCTGCGTAACGCAAAGAGTCGAGACAGCACCCACAACGACGTTCCGTCCAGGCCGCTGCGCGCGTAGTGAAAAGCCAGGGCCGTCCCGAAGCGAGAGATGCGCACGCGGACCGTATTGCCCCCGACTGCCGGTTCGTTTGAGTCGTCGGAAACCCCGCGCGTCACAACGGTGACGACCATCGGCTGGCCCGTCGGATCGCGCTCGAAACACAGCTTCGCCCAATCGTCGGCTGTTTGATAGACGAACAGAACACCTGCATCGAAGGTAGCTGCAAAGTCAACGTTGATTGTCGCCGCGAGCTGAAAGTCGCCGCTGACTCGACACATCAAGGCGGGGGCATTCGAAACTCGCGCCGGCCCGGCAGGGTCGTTGAACCAGTCAGTTTTCGGCGCTGCTTGCATCGTCAGCGTGCCGCTTTCAACGGACGCGTTACCGACGTCGTCGAGCCAATCGAGTTGGGGAAGGTCGGAGAGCTGCATCAGATGAACCGTGCCGGGTTGCCGTCGACCGCCAACTGGAGGACGGTGGGCCGCGAGTAGTGACCTGCCGGGTCGAAGTTCTGCTGTTCGGCTCGAAGGAGCGCAATGTCGTTGTCGAGGTAGATCGAGAACGCCGCCTTCTGGGCCGGATCGTCGGACGTCGACGCGTCGCTGAAGTCGGCCCACACTGGAGAGCCGGGGACGGACGCCTCGGGGAATGCAATGAGCTTGGCACCGTTGGCGGCCGCCTCACCCAAGGCTTCGAGCACCTTGTCGAGGGTGGCCTCACCCTGCATGAAGGCGAGGGCAAGCTGGGCCGACGCAACTCTCATCGATCGCGACAGTACCGGGCTCCGTCCGGGTGTGTGGCGCGCGGTCAAGCTCGTCGTAGTTTGGGCCACTGTCCGAGCAAAGCTCCCTACGGGGATCGGCGGCGGCATGCTCACGGTCAGCTGATCAGGGCGCTCGGGAGCGACGCTCAGTTGCTGTCTGACCCCAGAGAAGAGTAATCCTGGGTGATGGACATTGATGTCGGAGCAGTTGACCACGCCCTCACAACCACGCGGGCGGTACGCCGGCGGCTCGACTTCGAGCGGGCCGTTGACGACCAGATCATCCTCGACTGCATCGACGTGGCCGAGCAGGCGCCGACCGGCGGAAACCTGTCGAGCCGACGCTGGTTGGTGATCCGCGAACCACGGTTGAAGCAGGCGCTCGCCGATCTGTACATGGCGGGCGCAGGGCAGTGGATGGCGGGCGCCGCCGACCGCCTCGAAGGCACCGGCCACCCACAGGAGAAGAACATGGCGTCGGCGAAGTACCTCGCTGAGCATCTTGCGGACGTGCCTGCCATCGTGATCCCCACCATCATCGGGCGCCACGATGGCAGCGGGCGTCCGGGTCTGTTCGATTCAGTCATCCAGTCCGGGTGGAGCTTCTGTGTCGCGCTTCGCGCGCGTGGCCTCGGTACAGCCTGGGTCACCGCGGCGCTCGCCGACCAGGACAGCGTCAAGGAACTCCTCGGCATCCCCAACAACATGACCGAGATCGCGATGTTCCCCGTGGCCTGGACAAAGGGCACCGACTTCTCGCCGGCACCTCGGCCACCGGCGCGGACCGTCACCTTCTTCGACGGTTGGGGGCGGACCTTCGAATCAGGTCCGAGTGACCCGGTTCGCCTCGTCGACGGACCTGGCACTGTGGCCGAGATCGACATCGACGCGCAGGCCTCGGTGATCTGGCCATTCCTCACCGACATCAACCTGTCATCGCGATTCAGCAACGAGTTCCAAGGTGCCGAATGGGTCGACGACACCCTGATCGACGGTCAGCCGGTCGTTGGTTCGTCATTCGTCGGCACCAACGAGAACCCGTCATTCGGTGAGTTCACGGTGCCGTCGTTTATCGACGCGTACGAACCCGACGTCGCGTTCGGTTGGCGCACCTCGTCGATCGACAGGCCCGGCGCTCGGTGGCGTTTCGAAATCGAGCCGAACGGGTCCGGGTCGCGGCTGCGTTACACAGCGACACTGGGGCCCGGGCCGTCAGGCTTGACCATGGCCATCGAGTCAATGCCCGACAAGGAGCACCGGATCATCTTCCGACGCATCGAAGGCCTGCAGGCCGACATGCGCAAGGTGGTCGTCGGCATTAAGCAGCTCGCTGAAGCTGTCGAGCCATGACACTGCGGCTCGGAATCAGTGCGGTGCCAACGAGTCCGGCCGCGATCGACTACGTGGTCGAAGCCGATCGGCTCGGCGTCGATTCCGTGTGGGTCCCGGAGTTCTGGGGGTATGACGCATTGACGCCGCTCGGGGCGCTCGCCATGCGCACCGAACACATTCGACTGTGCACCGGCATCGTCCAACTTGGCTCTCGGACACCCACGATGCTCGCGATGTCGGCGCTCTCCCTGCAGGCGTTGTCGGCGAACGATGCGCACCCCGCCGGTCGCTTTGTCTTGGGCATCGGTACGAGCGGGCCGCAGGTTGTCGAGGGCTGGCACGGCGTGCCGTTCGCCCGGCCGATACAGCGAACGCGCGAGACCATTGACATCGTGCGTGCCGCGATGGCCGGCGGGAAGGTCAGCTACGACGGTGACATTTTTCAGCTACCACTGCCCGGTGGTGAGGGTCGGGCGCTGCGGTCTGCGGCGCCGCCCGCCTCGGTACCGATTCACATCGCGTCGCTCGGCCCCGCCAACTTGCGACTGACCGGCGAACTCGCCGACGGCTGGATCGGCAACTCGTTCTTCTGTCCGACAGGCAACGTGTTTCTCGACGACATCGCGGCCGGTGCCATCGCTGCTGGACGGACCCTCGCTGATATCGAGATCAACGTCGGTGTGGGCTGCGAGTTCACCGGCGATTCAGACGGGGAGTTTGAAGCAGCCGGCCGTCGCCATGCCGCGGGCTTCGCCTTCACCTTCGGCGCGATGGGTTCGAAGGACGCGAACTTCTACAACAACGCCTTCGGTAAACAGGGCTACGGCGACGACGTTGCCGCTGTACAGGAGCTGTGGTTAGCCGGCGACCGCGAGGGTGCAGGGGCGCGTGTCCCGATCGAGATCGGCCTGGGCCAGAACCTCATTGGGCCACCCGACGAGATCCTGCGGCGGCTCCGCGAGTACGCCAACGCCGGTGTCGATGTCCTGCGAGTGGGCGCAATGGGCGACACCCTCGACGAACAGGTCGCCAACCTCGGCCAGCTGATGGACCTGATCAACACCGTCAACGCAGACTGACTTGTCACACTTTGGTCTGACCGAAGCGTGACAGACCGGAGTGTGACAGCTACCAACTCAGTTCGTGGCGGTACGGGACGTCGGCACCGGGGCGGCTGCAGGTGAGTGCTGCGGCCTCGACGGCATGTTCGGCAATCTTGGTCCAGCCGGCGAGTGTCATTGCTCGGACAGCCGCCTTCGAGGTGGTCCCTGATTCCGACAGCGAGGCGAGCACCACGCCGCAAATCGTGTCACCGGCGCCGACGGTGTCGACCACGTCGAGGCGTTGCGAAACGGCCTGAGCTTCGCCATCGGCAGTGAAGATGGAGAGGCCATCGGCGCCTCGAGTGACGATCACTGCGCTCACCCCGGCCGTGAGCAGCGTCTCGACCCACTCGGCGGGGTCAAGGTCGGGGAAGATCCAGGCGAGGTCTTCGTCGGAGCCCTTGTAGATATCGGTGTTCGACAACCAGCGATCGTGGAAGCCGGTCCACTCGGCCCGCAACGCTGGGTCATTGTCGAGGATCTGTGGCCGGATGTTCGGGTCGAGGGAGACGACACCTTCGTGCTGCTCGGCGAGCGTTGCAAGCGTCTCGGCGGTCTTCCCGCGGAACATGGCGAGTGTGCCACCGTGCAAAATGTGCGGGCCCGGCCCGACGGCGGCGACGTCGAACTCGCTGAGTTGCATGTCGGCGGTGTTGTCGCCTTCGAAGGTAAACCGCAGTTCGGGAACGTGCTCGACGACGGCTCGGGCAGTCGGTGCGTCGGTGCGCTGGATGAGGTTGAGCGCAACGCCATTGGCATCGAGATGGGCGTACAACATCTCGCCGTATTCGTCAGTTGAAAGTGCGCCGCCAAACGCAGCCGGCACGCCGAGCCGTGCACACGCGATCGCGGCATTCATGGGCCCGCCGCCCGGCAGCGGTGCGCCGTCGACGATGTCGACGAGGGCTTCGCCGCAACTGATGATCATGCGAGCAAACTACCGAGCACAGAATACAACCCCGAGATCGAGCACGCAGCCAGGTCCGGTGCTGCGACACTGCAGACCATGACGCCGTACGAAAACATCATCAGCAAGCGCGACCTTCGGATGTACACCGATCAGCCGATCGCCGACGACGTGATGCAACGCATTCTTCAGGCAGGGCGGATGGCCGGCAGCGCGAAAAATATTGAAGCGAACCGGCTCATCCTCATTACCGATCAAGGTGTGCAAGATGCGCTCGTCGCAGCTGGTGACTTCGTGTCATGGATCGGTTCGTCTGCAGCGATCATCGGCTTCGCGTCACCGACTGCCGAATTGCGCATGTTCGACGTCGGTCGCCAGGGACAGAACATGATGCTCGCCGCACACGCCGAAGGCGTCGGCACCTGCCCCGTCACGTTCCAACACCAAGACATCGCACGGGCCGCAGTCGGCCTCCCTGACGACTGGTCGTTCCCGATGGCAATCACGCTCGGCTACCCGGTCCCAGATCACCCCGAGAGCCCGCTGAAGCGGCAGCGCGTGGCAATGGACGACCTCGTGCTCCGCGACCGCTGGAGCTGAATGCTGCCGGGCCGGATGAAGCGCGTGAAGCGGCCCGGTCAGCGGCTCCAGAGGACGGGGAAGAGTGGATGATCCATCTTGGCGCCGGTCGGCAGTTCGGCCTCGAGGCCCGGAAACGGTGGTGAGGTCGTCCAGCGCCGCGGGGCGTGCACCATATCGTCACCGAGGAAACGGACCGACAGCACTCGTCGGCGATTGGGGCCAGCCACTCCCCCGGATCCGTGCACGCTCAGCATGTTGAAGAAGACGGCGTCGCCCGGCTCAAGCTCCCAGGAAAGGATGCGCCAGCGCTCGATGTCGCCTTCGAAGTCGGGAAGATCAGCGAGGCTCCCCTCGGGGAACCACTTTGCCTGCGCGTCGAGGAACGTGCGCGGCATGTACCAGGGTCCGCGGTGCGAGCCGGCAACGAGTTGCAGGCTGGATTCCTTCGGCACCGGGTCGACCGGAAACCACATGCTGGCGTTCTGCCGGCCGTCAACGTTGTAGTACGGCTGGTCTTGGTGCCACGGCGTGCGCTGCCGAGTACCGGGCTCCTTCACGAGCACGTGGTCGTGGTACAGCCGTATCTGGTCAGAATTGCTGAGTTCGGCGGCGATCTCGGCAGCAGGCGACTCGCGAATGAATCGCTCCATGGCGGGAAGTCGCTGCCAGTTGCAGAAGTCCTCGATGAAGGGGGCATCGTCGTCGGTGCTCGCACGTTTGGCGCGAGGGGACAGCGCCGCCAGGTTTGCATCGATTGCGTCGGTGGCCCACCGAACATGCTCGGCATCGAAAGCCTGTCGCACGACGACTGCACCGTCTCGCGCGTACGCCTCACGCGTGGTGTCGTCGATCAGCCCGGTCACCGACGCCACGTTAACCATCGCGCTGTCGACCGTGGCGCAGCGTCTCGGGTTGGTTGCTCAGGCTTTCTTGACGAATTCTGCTTTGATCAGAAGTTGGCGACCATCGGACCGTGGCGTCGATCTCATGGTCGCCAGAAACGAGGCGGATCGACTTGAAGGTGCTGCGGTAGCTGGCGTTGTTCGCCGCCCTCGCAGGGGCTGAGCTGAGCGTGTCGACGTCGAGAGATACAGACGTCCGAATAGCCGTATGGGGTGACAGTCACCGATCCCTCGGTTCCTCATTCAAAGTTGAGGGAGCGCGCCACTGCGGCACTAGATTCGCTCCCCAATCGAGCCGACGAGGGGAAACATGCAGGTCACAAGAACACTTCGACTCGTGGCGATTTTGGCGCTGACCGGAATGTCAGCCTGCGCGGAGGATCGAAACCTGTCAGAGAACGATCTGGCACTCAGCGAAGCCGAGTACGAAGACGTCGGTTCGCTCCTCACGCAAGCCGGTGCTTCCTCACCAGTCATGAGTAACTATCGCGGTCTCGGAATCGAGACTGTCAGCAAGATGGGAGGCGACTACTGCGCCTTGGTGGTGCGGTTCGGTGCCGACGACGCGACGCCTGCGTATCACCAATTGGTAGCCGAGCAAGCAGGCATCAGCGCGGCCAACATTTTGACGCTGGCACCAATCGCTGTGGGTGCCGCTGCATTCATGTGTGCCGACGACATCTCTGACACTCCGTGAGAATGAGCTGCACCCCGAGGGTGTTCGCGACACGGCGAGCGCTCCAGATTGTCTCACCTGCGCCCGGATGCGATCTACATCGAGCGGGCGGCGTTGTCGAACCTCGTGTACTGACCGAGGAAGACCAGACGCTTGGTGCCGATGGGGCCAGCACGGTGTTTGGCCACGATGACCTCGGCGCTGCCCTTGTCGGGTGACTCGGGGTTGTAGACCTCGTCGCGATACAGGAACATCACAACGTCGGAGTCCTGTTCAAGCGAACCAGATTCACGCAGGTCGGCAAGCATCGGGCGCTTGTCCGCACGAGATTCCAAGTTACGGCTGAGCTGGGAGAGCGCCACGATCGGCACTTCGAGCTCACGGGCCAAGATCTTCAGGTTTCGGCTGATCTCCGACACTTCGAGCTGGCGGTTCTCCGACTTGCCCGAGCCGCTCATCAGCTGCAGATAGTCGATGAGGATCAGCGCCAGGCCGCCGTGCTGCGCCTTGATACGACGCGCCTTCGCACGAATCTCCATGACAGTGACCTGCGGGTTATCGTCGAGGAACAGCGGGACTTCGAGGCGGCCGACGGCGAGGCCAATCTTTGACCAGTCACTCTCGGTCAGTTTGCCGGTGCGCAGCTTGACTGAATCGACCTTCGCTTCTGACGACAAAATTCTCTGCGTCAGTTCGCTGTGGCCCATCTCGAGCGAGAACACGAGCGTCGGCTTGCCCGACGTCTTCGCAATATGCGTGGCCATGCCCAAGCCAAAGGCCGTCTTACCCATGGCAGGGCGGGCGCCGACGATGTTCAAGGTACTCGGTTGCAGACCCGACAGCAGCTCGTCGAGGTCGTCGTAGCCAGTGGCAGCACCGGTGATCGTGTCGCCACGCTCGAAGTTCTCTTCGAGCTGGTCCATGGCCTCGTTGAGGAGTTCGTCGATCTGACGGGTCGAGTCGACGACACGGTCCTCGGCAACTTCAAACATCTTCGACTCGGCCAAGTCGACGGCCTTCGTGACATCGTCGGGCTCACTGAACGCCAAATCGGTGATCTCGGCGGCAGTATGGATCAACCGACGAAGCAGCGCCGTGTCCATCACGATGCGCGCGTAGTGCTCGGCGGCAGACACCGACGGCGTGGCATTCTGTAGCTCGTTCAACCGCTCCATGCCGCCGAGATCATCGAGCATGTTGTGGCGACGCAACTCATCGGCCACGGTGACCACATCGACCGGGCCCGACGACGAATACAGCGACCGAATTGCGTCGAAGATGTGCTGATGGGCAGGGCTATAAAAGTCCCTGACATTGAGGCCCGCTTCGCCGACGATGCCAATCGCGTCACGTGACAGCAACAGCGCACCGAGCACCGACTCCTCGGCCTGCAGGTTGTGGGGAGGCACACGACCCGAGCCACCCTTCGGACGTGGCGACCCGCCGCCAGAGAACTGTCCACCCTGGTACTCGCGGTCGAGATCATTGCTCATGTCTTCGCCATTCTTCCTGAACAATCCTGTGTGGAGCTAGTGGCAGAACCCTGGGAATTGCCTGTGGACAAATCCCACCAGCCTGTGGATACCTGTGGGTATCGATTGGTCCCGCTGGATAGCTGTAGCCGCAGATGGGCGGTGGAAAAACGAAGGTGTGCCCCGCTCGAAAGCAGGGCACACCTTTCACGTGTCGAAACCGTGGCGGTCTCCGGATTGGAGAACGTCACGATATTCACCCGGCGCGAACCGGGTCGCAGCTCATTCGGCGGCGACGACCTCAATGTTGATCGGGAACGACACATCGCTGTGCAGCGAGGCCGTTGCCGTGTGGGCGCCGACGGTCTTGATGTTGTCGACTTCAATCGACTTGCGGTCGATATCGATGTCGGTCTGAGCCTTCACCGCATCGGCGACGTCAGCAGCACTGATCGAACCAAAGAGCTTGCCTTCACTCGACGCCTTGGCCGAGATCGTGATCGTCTTCGGCACGAGCGAGCTAGCGATCGCGGTTGCCGCCTCACGCGCTGTCTGATCCTTTTGGTCACGGGAGGTACGCATCTTTGCGGCCTGATCCATGGCCCCGGGCGACGCCTTGAGAGCGTGACCCTTCGGGAAGAGGAAGTTGCGGGCGTAGCCCTCAGCGACCTCAACGATGTCGCCGCGCAGGCCGAGACCTTCGACCTTGTTACGAAGAATGACGTTCATGTTGCTCAGGCCTCCATCTCGGTGCTTGCGACCGCTTCACCGGTGTCGACGGACTCGGCGGCCGCGTCATCACCAGTATCGATGGTCTCATCAGAGTTGTTCTCTTTGTTCTCACCGTCGTCGCGGCCACGGCCGCCACCACGATCGTCACGATCGTCACGATCACGACGACCACCGGTGCGAGTCGAAGCGACACGCGTGGCGTAGGGCAAGAGCGCCATTTCGCGGGCGACCTTGATCGCGTTCGCGACTTCGCGCTGCTGCTGTAGGTCGTTGCCGGCAACGCGGCGGTTCTTGATCTTGGAGCGGTCGCTCATAAAGCGACGGAGTAGATCGACATCTTTGTAGTCGATGAACTCGACCTTGTCGATGATGAGGACGCTGGTCTTCTTTTTGAACTTGCGGGGGTTGGCGTCTCGCGCCGACCGGGCCTTGTTCTTCTTGCTGGCCATAATGGTTACCTAGAAATTCCTGACTGGAAGATGATCTTCGATTGAAAGAGTGAGTGACATGGGGTTTCTGGGTCCTGTAATTCGGACCCAGCTGTGACACAGGACGGACTCAGAACGGCTCTTCTTCGCCGTACACCGGATCTGGGGAAGTCGCCGGGCGAGCTGCGCCGCCGCTGTTACCGCCGCCGCCACTGAATCCGCCACCATCGGCGGAGTCACGCGAGATGCGCTCGACCTGTGCCTGCGCCCAGCGAAGGCTGGGGCCGAGGTCGTCTGCGATCACTTCGGTGATGTTGCGCTTCTCGCCTTCACGGGTGTCGTAGGAGCGTTGCTCCAAACGGCCCGTGACCATGACGCGGTTGCCCTTGTGCAAGCTGGCGGCGGCATTTTCGCCGAGATCAGCCCAGGCGACCACGTTAAAGAACGAGACCTGCTCCTGCCATTCGCCATTCACCTGATAGCGGCGATTGACGGCAAGCCCGAAGCTGGCAACACCACGGCCCCCGGTGGTGTATCGAAGTTCGGGATCCTTGGTGAGGTTCCCAGTGAGTGTGACGGTGTTGTCCTGTGCCATTGATTTCCCCTTTGGCTATGAGCTGAGAATCAGACAGCGACGGCGGCGGCAGTAATGCCGCGCCGCTCTGCTTCTTCGTCTGGTAAACGGATGAGCTTGTGGCGGACGATGTCGTCCGCGAGACGGAGCTGACGCTCCAAGTCGTCGAGTGCGCCAGGCGCAGCAACGAGCTGAGCAACCAGGTAGTAGCCAGACGGCTTCTTGTTGATCGGGTAAGCGAACTGACGCTTGCCCCACCAGTCGATCTTGTCGTGCAGTGTTCCGCCGACCTTCTCGATCCCGTCGCTGATCGTCTTCATCCAGACCTGAGCCTTGGGGTCATCGATGTCACCATCAATGATGACCATCATTTCGTACGCACGATTCATGCGGTGTATAGCTCCCTTCGGATCCCACATTCACGGTGTCCAGGCGTGAAGAGATGGGGAGCCCCGAACCAGAGTGGTTGTGGGGGCAGGGTATGTAATGGACCGCGCAATGCTACCGGACGCTGGGGGATCGCGTGCCCGCCGTGCTGCCTGTTGCATCGCATGGTTCAACCATAGAGACGCGCTGTCACAAGGTTGAGGCGGCCGGGCACGCCGCGGCTTCTGTTCCTTCGATCATTCTGGCGCTGGCTCCTGGCTCGATGCCGACCTCTGCGAGGTCTCCTTGAAAGACTTCAATGGCAAGGTTGAACTCTGCACCTGGGGGGAAACGGTCGCAGGTGCTGCTGTCATCGCTCTCGCACGGGGCCATGTCGGCCGTCGAGGCCAAGGCGCCGCCGGGGGCGAACCAGCCGATCGACAAGGGGGTGACGGTCTGGAACATGAAGAACGAGCCGGTCGTCGGTTGCTCAAACACGAAGGCCATACCAGCGGCAGTACCGAGGTCGGTCACGCCCATCAGGCCGCGACCGCGCTTTTCGGGCGTGTCGGCGAGCCACATACAGACCTCGCACGTCGTGCCGTCGGCCTTGGTGATCTCCACCGTCGCTGTGGTGAACCCCTCAGGCTGGACGCCCACCGTTTCAGAAACGGGTGATGTTGGAGTCGTGCCCACTGCTGCCGTCACCATGATGTCCCGCTCGACAACGGCCTCACTCGATGCACACGCAGCCAGCGCGACAAGCATGGCGACGCTGAAAGCGAGGCGATTCACCTGCCGCCGACCGGGAGGATGCGCAGCAGGTGATTCCATCCGCATTCGATGCACGCCTCGACCACGTAGGCACTGGCGTCACTCGAGCGGGCATTGATCCGCCGCATCTGTTCGGCGGTCGACACACAATGTCCCTGCGCCTGCAGACCGTTCCCGAAGACGTACGTGACCAGACGCAACTCGGTCGCTTCGCAGATCGGACAGATCGTCTTGGTCGCGGTGCCGACGTTGCGTGCAGCCCGGATCAGCTCAGGGTGCGCATCGCAGACCGCTTCCTGTCGGAGCCGGCCTCGTTTGACCTCAGCAATCAGCATGCGGCGCGCGAGGCGGTGGTCGATAATGCCGCGAGCTCCACCGTCCGTTCCCCTGATCGCGTCCACCGAGAAGCTCATCGAGACCGAGGATAGGTCGCGATCCCCAACCGAGTCGCCCGCAGCGGCCACACTGGAGCCGTGGTCGCCAACATCAGCTATGGAACCGGAATCCCCACCGATACCGAACTGCGCTTGAGTGGCGACGTGAGCGGTGGTAAACGGGCCGTCGAGCTCGGCGTGTCCGATGCGTACAACTCAATCGCATTCGCCGCAGCCGGTGCGAAAGCAATCGCCGTTGACCCCGATGTACAACGCATCGCCGAGATGCGTTCTCGCGCCGAAGCCGCTGAGATCAGCGTGCAGTGCCACGCCGCCGATCTGGCCGACCTCGGTGAGATCACGTCCGCCACCATCGACATCGTGTTGGCCTCCCACACAATCGAAAAGGTCGACGACCTCGGTCGCCTGTTGCGCCAAGTCCACCGCATCCTCATCCCGAGCATGCCGTTCTTGATCTCGCTCACGCACCCCTTCTCCGTCGTGTCTAAAGCGGCCCCCTACGGCACCACCGCCCGCTCGATCAGCGACTGGTTCACCTCGCTCAGCCGGGCCAATTTCCGTGTCGACCAGGTCCGCGAACTCGGCAACGCCGGCCCCGTACCGAGCACCCTCATCCTGCGTGCCCGCAAAGAAGGCAGCTGACCCGCTGTCGTTACCGCGTTCATGGGCCCGTTCGCCACCAAGTACGGCGACTACATCAAACTTCCCATCCGCAAAAAGCAGCAATGCCTTGCGAAGATTCTCAGACTCTCTCCGACTCGATGATTGAGGCGGGGCGGGGACGTCCAAAGAGGTATCCCTGGGCCATGTCGCAGCCCAGGTCGCGCAACTGGTTGAGCTGCAGCGGTGTCTCGACACCTTCGGCGACGACCGACAGGCCGAGGCTGTGCCCGAGGCGGACGACTGCTTCGACGATCGACGTGTCGTCAGCTTCGAGGCCGAGACCGGACACGAACGAGCGGTCGATCTTGATCGCTTCGACCGGGAAACGTTTCAGATATGTGAGCGACGAGTACCCGGTGCCGAAGTCATCGACCGACAGGTGCAGGCCGAGGCTGCGGAGTTCGCGCAGCGCAGAACCGGCAGCAACAGTGTCTTCCATCAGGGTCGTCTCGGTGATCTCGAGCCACAGAGAGTCCGCTGCGATGCCCGTCGAGCCGAGTGCGTCGATCACGATCTCGACGAAGTCGTGGTCGACCAGTTGCTGCGTTGCGACGTTGACCGAGATGCCGCAGTTCGCAAAGCGCATGCCTCTCGCCCGCCAATGAGCGAGCTGGGCAAGCGAATCGCGCAGGATCGCTGCGCCGAGATCGACAATCATGCCGCCGGACTCGGCAGCCGGGAGGAACTCCCCGGGCATGAGGAGCCCGCGTTCGGGGTGTAGCCAGCGTGCAAGCACCTCGAAGCTGACCAGCTCACCGGACTCCAGATCGACAATCGGCTGGAAATACGGGACGATCTCGTGACGTTCGATACCACGCCGTAGCTCTGACGCAAGTTGGAGTGCACTGATCGAGGCCTGGCGCGTTGCTGCGGTAAATGCTTCGACTCGGTCGCGTCCTGCAGCCTTGGCGCAATACATCGCGGCGTCAGCGTCGCGCATCAGATCGTCAGCGGTGAGGCCCGGCGCAGCGTTGACGGCGACACCGATGGAAGCCGTCACCACCATTTCGTGGCCATCAATCACGATGGGTTCCATCACCGCACGCCGGAGACGTTCCGCGACTGCCGCCGAGTCAACGAACGCCCCACTCGGTGTGTCTTGGCCACCGATTGACACACAGTCAACGAACACGACGAACTCGTCACCGCCAAAACGTGCCAACCGATCGCTGTCTCGAATCACGCTACGGAAGCGCTTCGCGACCTCGCGGAGCACTTGATCGCCAAGGCCGTGTCCAAGGCTGTCGTTAATGACCTTGAAGTTGTCGAGATCAATGAAAAGGACTGCCACCTGACCGGGCTGCGCGAGTAGGAGATGGGCGTCGAGCCGTTTGACAAGCGCCGTACGGTTCGGAAGGTCGGTCAGGTCGTCATGGGTTGCAGCATGCGTGAGCAGGACTTTCGAGTGTCGCTGCTCAGTGATGTCTTCGATGTGAGTAATTGCCAGTGACACCCCATCCTCTTCGGTGATCGACACGCGAGTACGTGCCCACACATAGCCGCCGTCCTTGCGCTTATACCGCTGTTCAAGTGCGTAGGCGTCGGAGATACCCAGCTCGATCTGGGCGCGCTGCGATGCCGCTGCTGCCAAATCTTCCGGGTGGGTGAGTGTGCGAATCGCCACGCCGAGCAGCGAATCGAGAGGCCGGTCGAGCATGTCGGCGAGCGGTTGGTTCGCGTCGACGATCTTGCCGTCGTCCAAGCGGACGAGCGCCATCCCGGTCGGTGCGGAATGGAACGCCTGCTGGAAGCGGCGGCGCGCCTGCTCGAGCGCTGCGGTGGTCCGATTGCGATCAGTGATATCGCGGAGCAGAAGCACCGCACTCCCCGCGCCGCTCTGGCTGACGATTTCTCGACCATCTTGAGCGAGATGGAGCGATGCCTCAACAAGGTGGGGGTCGCCCGACTTGTCGACTAACTCGAACACGACAACGCTGCCGTCACGCCTGTCGCTCGCGCTGTTGACCTGATCGCCGACATTGAACCGCTGCCATTGCTCGGACATTGAGTCGCGGTCATCCTCGCCGACCATTTCCATGAACGCTCGCCCGATCAGATCGTCGACCGACCGACCCGTCAGCGCAGCCGCTTTGCGGTTCGCCGAGGCGATGCGGCCGGTGTCGTCGAGCCCCATTACAGCATCCGGCAGGTTGTCGAGCAGTTGACGCACCTGCGTCTGCGTCTCGGAAAGTTCGTCGATCGTTGTGTGGAGACGTCGGCCGAACCTGCGCGCCTCCAGCCAAGTCATCAACACGGCGACGACCGAAAGCACACTGATGATCGACACGGCGAGGACCGTGTCGGTCGGCCGATCGGTTGCAGCAGAAAAAATTGACAGGCCAATCAGCGCGATGGCGACAAGAGTGACGGGAACCACCAGCCACCAAAATCTGTTTTCTCTTCGCCGTATTGCTTCTGTCCGCACCACGCCAAAATATGACCCGACGGCGCCGAGATCAAGGATGTCCATTTTACCTCGGGTCAGAATGAGACACGAATGTCCACTATTGACCCGAAGTAACGTGGACAAACGGGCGCTACGTGCGGGTCGCCCACCACTGATCCAGGCGGGCACGAACAGCGTCCTCCCCGATCAGACCCTCTTCCAGTCGAATTTCCATCAGGAAGTCCAAGGCTTGACCGACTTCACGACCCGGCTTGATACCGAGATACCCGATCACCGCGTTACCGTCCATCTCAGGACGCAGCGCAGCAAGTTCTTCGACCTCGGCGAGTTCGTCGATGCGTTCTTCGAGCTCGTCCATCCGACGTGACAGACGCGCTGCTTTCTTGGCGTTACGTGTGGTGCAGTCGCAGCGCGTCAGGACGTTCAACTCCTGGAGTAACGGTCCTGCGTCGCGAACGTAGCGGCGGACGGCCGAGTCCGACCATCCCATCGAATAGGTGTGGAAGCGAAGGTGAAGGGCGACGAGTTCGGTGACCGCGTTGACGTCGTCATTGGAATACCGCAATGCGTTCAGACGCTTTTTCGTCATCCGAGCGCCAACGGCATCGTGGTGATGAAACGTCGTCCCCTTGCCTTCGAGGTACCCGCGCGTCTTCGGTTTGCCGATGTCATGGAACAGCGCAGCGAGGCGCGTCAAACGGAAGTCGAACTCGGGTCGATCGCCGGATTCGATCGCCGGGTGCTCGCGCGGCGGGCGAACATTCTCGACGACCGCCAACGAATGCGTCAGCACGTCCTTATGGCGATGAATCGGATCGTGTTCCAGCCGCATCGCAGGCAATTCGGGCAGGAACTCATCGGCGAGACCGTTCTCGATCAGGAACCACAGGCCCGCAGTCGGATGATCAACGACCATCAACTTGTCGAGCTCATCGCGGATCCGCTCGGCCGACACGATCTGCAACCGAGTCGCCATTTCCTTGACCGCAGCCACGAGTTCATCCGTCGGCTGCAGTTGGTAACGCGCGATAAACCGGGCCGCGCGCAACATCCGCAACGGGTCGTCGCTGAAACTCACCTTGGGGCCGAGGGGCGTGCGTAAGGTCTTCGTGACCAGGTCGACCGCACCGTTGAAGGGGTCGACCAGTGTCGGCATGGCCGGGCCATCACCGGAAGCACCAGCGGCTCCGTCGACAGCCGCCGTCAGTTCCAACGCCATGGCATTGACCGTAAAGTCGCGCCGCGACAGATCAACTTCGATCTCGTCGGCAAACACAACGTGCGGCTTGCGCGAATCGTCCGTGTACGCCTCGGCCCGGAACGTGGTGATCTCGTAGGGCCGCGTCTCGCCTGTTTCCGGATTGACCTTGTTCGCGCCAATCGTGCCGAACTTCTCGCCCTGCGCCCAGATTGCGTCGGCCCAGCCCTCGAGGCAGGCCTTGATCTCAGGCGGCCGTGCATCGGTCGTCAGATCGAGATCGAAATCGGTCCGGCCGCTGGCGACCAGGAGGTCGCGAACGGTGCCACCGACCAGGTAAAGACGGTGACCGGCGGCATGAAAGCGCTCAGCAAGCGGCACCAGTTCGCGTAAGACGGGTTCGAATCGTTCGGGCACCACGGCCTTTCACGATATGGGATGACCGCCCACTTCGATCAACTCCCGTCAATCTCACCAGGCGATCCGATCTCAAATCCACCCGTCGGGTGCACAGCCCGAGCCGCCATCAGGCAAGTACCATTGGGGTCGTGACGATGGTGACGGCGGGGGACACGGTGCGCGGGCGTCTCGATGCCTGGCCCTACGAACCCGACGTCACCCACCTGGTACTACTCGACCACCACATGGTGCCGACCCACACCGACATCGAGGCCTGGGTCACCGAAGCCCGCCAAGCACCCCAACCGATACGGGCAGTGCGCACGGGCGCGCTGTTCCCCGAGGCCGCCGCTGTCTTCGCTGACCTCGGCTTCACGACAATCGACAGGCTGGCACTGCTCGACATCCGTCTGCTCACGCGCCGCAATCGCGGTCGTCCCAGCCGCCAGCGGATCGCCCGCACCACCACACGACGGATGCGCTCGAGTGACCTCCTGGCCGTCGCCCAACTCGACCGAACAGCATTCGGCCATCCATGGGGCAACGACGTTCGTGCACTTCGCGACATTATGACGGCCACGCCACGGCATCGGGCGCGCGTCGTCGAGGGTCCCGAAGGCCTCCAAGCCGTCGCGATGAGCGGCCAATCTGGCAGCTACGGGTACCTGCAGCGCCTCGCTGTCCATCCCGATGCGCGTCGACACGGCCATGCACGGCGCCTCGTCGGAGACGCTCTGCATTGGATGGAACGGCGCGGCGCCTCAACAGCGCTGGTCAACACCGGCGTCGACAACGCCGCCGCGCTCGACCTGTACCGCTCGCTCGGATTCACCCGCCGAGCAGAAACACTGCAGATTCTCGAACACGTTCTTCCGTGAGAGACCGTCAACACACACGATGTGGCCTTCTCGTCGCCTCTATCCTGTTGGCGAGCGCCGCGGGAGTCGTCAGCGGGGCTGTCACGCCGGTCGAAGATGTCACTCGACAACGCACCGGCCTGCAGGTTGAGCTCATCGAGCAGGATTTCACGTTCCGCCCTGGCGCATCGATCCGCCTCGTCTACCGGATCACCGGCGACCTCGATGCCGGCGGCATCGCACCCCCGACCACCACCACGACCACCACCACGACCACCACGACGACGACCACGACGACGACCACGACGACCGTGTCGACGACGCGGGCCCCGGTCGGCCAGACGGCACCACCGGGCGTGAGCCGAACCACGACGACGACGACGACCACGGTTCCACCCGTCCCCAGCCTGACGGTCGACATCGCCAACTTCGAGGCAATCACCAACGCTGACGGCGCCGTCTTCGATCAGATCCTCGGCCAAAAAGCGCAGCCGGGTGCGTTCCGCAACAACATCGACGGTGTCCGGTTCGCCGATGTTCGTAACCAGATCAAGATCGTCACACCCACCGAGGCGATCCTCACCCTCGACATACCGACCGACGTCGGCGGCAACGAGGTGCCGAGCGGACCGGACAGCCTTGAGTTCCCAAACCCTGGCTTCACACCAATTCGCATGCAGCTCCTCATCGACGACAACCTCGTTGCCACTCACGGCACAATCATCGAACGCCGACCAGGCAACAACGAGACCCAACGTCCAGCCGAGCCCATCACGCTGGGGTTGATCGCTGAAGTCGGCCGGTCTCATGGGTCGGTGACCGACGCCCAGGCCACGCAGGATCAGATCGTCGCCCTCGTCGGTGCCGCTGCGCAGCTCACTCCTCCCATCCTCGCGGCCGTGCCACCCGAGGCAGTCTCTCAGCTTCCCGATCCTCAAGCGGCAGCGGCAGCGTTCGACAACGACGAAATCACCACCTACACCGACGTCGTCCTGGACGTGTCATCAGCCGTCGCCGCAGGCGTCACCGACGTCTTCACCCGAGCCCTCAACGCCGGCGAAAACATCGTCACCGACATCTTGCATCAAACGCCAACCCGCGTCGCGTGGATCGCCTCGGCACCGCTCAGCAGTGGCGGAGCACAGCTGCTTCGCGACCTGGGCGTGCGGTACGTGGTGATGACACCTGAGCTCTACGCGACGACTATCTCCGAGGACGTTCCCGACACGGACCGGTTCGTCGAGCTCCCGCTGCCCGACGGCAGCACAATGCCCGTCCTACTGGTCGACCGACTCGGGGCGTCGTTGACCTCGGACATCGCCGACGACGTTCTCGCTGAACAGACAGCCGTCGAATGGGCCGTTCGGCTGGCCACCGAATTGGTTCTCGACCACCGAGACAACGGTCGTACTGTCCGCCGGACGCGGCTTCTCGCTGGGCCAAACCTCACGGCGTCCGATCCGCGACTCATCAACGCGCTCGCCGACATTGCCGAACTCACACCCGACCTCCGCTTTGCTGCCCCATCGACGTTGATCGGCTCGACTGACATGCAACGCCTTCCGTCACGCGATATCACGTTCCCGGACGTCGCAGGACCCGATCTCACTACACGCCTCCAACGCATCAACGCCTCCAAGCTGTCACTGGCCAGCGTCGGATCGATGTTGGCAGCCGACGGCGGACAGACAGGTGATTGGTTCGAGGCACTCGATCGCCTCGTCTCGACATCTGTTAACGACAGCGCAGCCAACGCCCGGATTGACGGTCTGCTCGATGAAGCCCGTCGGATTCGTACCGCGGTTGTCCTCCCCGATCCGTTCACCTTCACGCTGACAGGCAACGTCGACGAAATCACCATTCGGGTCAGGAACACCAGCAGTAACCCCCTCACCGTCATGTTGCAGATGTCATCATCAAAACTCAGCTTTCCTCACAACAACCAGTTGATCACCCTGCGCCCGAACGACAGCACCGACATCCGGGTGCCGGTCAGAGCTCGCTCGAATGGAACCTCAGCTGTCCAGGTCGCGTTGCTCACGCCGCTCGGCGATCCACTCGGCGAACCAGTGGTATTGACATCACGCGTGAACGCACTCACCGGGCTCGGCCAGGTACTCACAGGCGCACTCATCCTGATGCTGGGTGCTTGGTGGTTCGCGAACTGGCGTCAACGACGCACTGCCGATTCAGCTGCAGATGGCGACGCCAGCGCCGAGGCGACTAACCTTCCATCTTCGTGAGTGCGCCAACAAACATCGTTCGTATCGTCACCGACAGCTCGTGTGACCTGCCCCAGGAAATCGCCGACGAACTCGGCATCGTGATCGTGCCGCTCAGCATCCGCTTTGGCGACGAAGAACTGATCGACCGCGAAGAGCTCACGGTCGCCGAGTTCTGGAGCCGGTGCGCCGAATCAGACATGCTGCCCGAAACCGCAGCACCCGCACCCGGCCAGTTCGAGACCGTCTACCGACGGCTCAAAGACGAAGGCGCGGCAGGTGTGGTTGTCGTCTCGCTGTCGGGTGCCCTCTCGGCGACGATGCAGAGCGCTCAACTCGCAGCACGTTCCATCGCCAACGACGACTCGATCGACTTCGACGTCCGCGTCGTCGACAGCCGCACCGTCACCCTCGGACTCGGCACCATAGCGCTCGCCTGTGCACGCGTCGGGCGCGACGGCGGATCGATTGGTGACGTCGAAGCACTCGCAACCGACCTCGCCCAGCGCACCCGTGTATTCGGTGCACTCGACACGCTCGAGAACTTGAAGAAGGGCGGCCGCGTCGGCAACGCGAAGGCGATGCTCGCCACTGCCCTGTCGATCAAGCCGATCATCGAAGTCGCAGGTGGCGTCGTCGAAGAAGCCGGCAAACAGCGGACCCGTTCAAAGGCGCTCAAGTACCTCGTCGACAAGGTAAAAAGCTTCGATGGCAAGATCGAAAACCTCGCCGTACTCCATGCCGACTGCAGCGATGTCGGCATATTTATCGACATGCTCACCCCGCACTACGACGGCGAGATTGTCATCGGCGAGATCGGCCCAGTGATCGGCACCCACGGGGGTCGAGGCACGATCGGCGTGGCGTTCCACGAACTCTAGATTTTCGCTGGGGTCCTGTCGCCTGCCCGTTTTGTGTGAGCAATAACGGCGTCGGTCCCTAGAAACGCTCACACAGAACACGCGGCCACCAAAACAACGCAGAGAACCACCGACAACAATCGCGACAGGTCGAATAACACAGCGCCAACCGGGTTCATTGACCCAAGATCAAACCGTCAGCCAAGTAACGTCTGATTCGACCATGTCCGACCTGCCTTCAACGCTGATTGCCGAGCGTTACGAACTGAAACGCCGCCTGGCTCAAGGTGGGATGGCCGAGGTCTGGCTCGCTGTTGACCTCACACTGGACCGGAAAGTCGCCGTCAAGTGGCTCAAGCCTGCACTGGCTTCTGACGAGGTCGTTGCGGAACGCTTTCGACGCGAGGCAATCGCTGCGGCGAGCCTCAACCACCCAAACATCGTGGCAGTCCACGACGTGTTTGAGCACGAGGGTCGCCAGGCCGTGGTGATGCAACTCGTCGACGGAAAAAGCCTGCGGCAGTTGCTCGACACCCAAAAGCGCCTCTCCCCCGAGCTCACCGGCCACATCGGGGCCTGCACGGCGGCGGCGCTGCATCACGCGCACGAAAACAACTTTGTCCACCGTGACGTGAAGCCCGGCAACATCATGATCACGGCGGACGGTCGAGTACTCCTCACCGATTTCGGCATCGCCAAAGCCTTGCAGGGCGGCGACGACCTGACGAGCGAAAACATCATGATGGGCACGGCGAAGTACCTGTCGCCCGAGCAGGTCCGTGGCAAGAAGCTCGACGGGCGCGCCGACCTCTACTCACTGGGCCTGGTCTTGTACGAGTGCCTCGCCGGTCGCGTGCCGTTCCTCGGCGAGAGCGATGCCGACACTGCGCTGGCCCGCCTCCAGCGAGACCCCACCGACCTCTCACAACTCCGTGCCACGCTGCCGACAAGCCTGGTAACGATCATCCACCAGCTTCTCGCCCGCAACCCAATGCACCGTCCGGCAACCGGCGCCGACCTGGTTGCCGCGCTCGAACAGGCAGCAGCCGAAGGCCCGCCTGAGATCGACGAGACCCCTCACGAACGCTCGACGGTCGCGCCATTCTCGGCAGGTCGTCTTCGTCGTGCGCCCTCTGATCTTGGTGGCCGTGCCGACGACCGTCGTCGCGCCACCCGCGGTGACTCATCTCCTCACGGAACTCTGCGCCAGCGTAGCGATCCGGCACCGAGTGGTCCGCCATTGCGTGAGTATCGTTCCGATGCGCACCAAGAAGCCGCCCGCCCCGTACCTGAGCGTCGCCGCATCCCCGGTGAGCCCGAGCGGATCACCGGCACAGTACCGATTCAGCAACTCCCACGGGTTCCTCGTCAGCGCGACAACACCCCGCACGCTGGAGCGCAGCTCCGTGGCAAGCCAGTCAAGGGCATGTCGCAGGGGTGGAAGCCATCGGTCACCGTGATCGGCGGGCTGCTGCTGTTGGCCACCATCGTCGCGATTGCGCTCGTGATGAGCGCCCAGTTTGGAAGTGACAACGACGGGTTAAATCGAGCGGAGATAGTAGTCCCTGATGATTCGATTCTCGCTGGAGGAGACACCTCAACAGGTGACGCCGAAGCGAGTGGTGAGAACCCGACGCCCAGAGACGACCCTGCTATCGACACGCCAGTTGGCCCTGCCTCGATCGCCGATGTCATAACGTTCGACCCAGACGGCAACGGCGAAGAGAACGACGACGAAGCGGTCCTCGCCATCAGCGATGGCGACGCAAGCACCAACTGGCGTACCGTGTGCTACGGCGGTGAGTACATGGGCGGCAAGGTTGGTGTCGGCCTCGTCATCACCCTCGATCAACCCGCGCAACAGGCACTGACGGTCGACGTGATCAACGGCCCGTACATCGTCGACTTTTACACGTCGACAGCCCCAACCGCCCCGGGCGAACTCAGTGGCTGGGATGGCCAGCTCGGTGCTCAAAGGTTCGCTGCTGAAGGCGAAGTCCTGCAAACCGACGTTCCAGCAGCTCCCGTGCGCCACGTGCTCATCCTGCTGAAGCAGCTCGGCGCCGACACATCGTGCAGTGCCAACAACCCATTCCGCGGTCGGTTAGGCGAGATCGCCTTGGTCGGTTAATTCCATGGATGAGATGTAGCGCTGATGGCTCCGATCTCCGATGACGAGCTGGTGGCTGCAGCACAGAGTGGCGATCGCAACGCACTCGACCAGCTCCTACGCCGCCACTACGACCGGATCTACGCGGTCTGCCGGCGGTTGACAGGGGACGCCGACGACGCCTGCCAAGAAGCACTGATCAAGATCACTCGAAGCCTGCCGCGATTCGATGGGCGAGCAGCATTCGGCACCTGGGCATACCGCATCGCCACCAACGCCTCACTCGACGAGCTTCGCAAACGGAAGCGTCGTTCCCTCCTGCATTCGATCAACCCACGCACCGACGGTTCCGATGGTGTCGAGCCTGAGGTGATTGACCCGATGGCCGCCAAACGCATCGACGCGATCGATGATCGGCTCGCGATCGACGAAGCGCTCCGTGAACTCAGTGACGACTTCAACGCCGCGGTCGTCCTGCGCGACGTGGCCGACCTCGACTACGACGAGATCGCGGACATCCTCGAGATTCCAGTCGGCACGGTGAAATCACGAATCGCTCGAGGACGTGCCGCACTGGCAGCGTCACTGCGCCTCGACGACCCGCTCACTCAACTCGTCAGCACGCATGACAAGGTGCGCAGCGCCACCGAAGAAATCCGCATCAGCGGGAACCAGACCACCGATCAAGAACGTCCAACAGACTCAACATGAGCGACGACCAAACTTTTCTTGCGAGCGCGTATCTCGACGGGGACGCCACGCCAGAAGAACGCGCCCAGGTCGATGGAGATCCCACAGCACTCGCGGAAGTGGAACGCCTCCGCCAGGTCCGGGCCGTTCTCCGCCAGACAGACAGCGCACTGATCTCGACACGCGAGCGGCACCTCGCTACCGCCCTCGAGGTCTGGGACCGTCTACCGACCAGCGAATTCAGCGACAACGCCACACCCGTCGGAACACAGTCCGCAGCAGCAGTTGGACAGGCATCGATCACGTCACCGACATCGCTTGGCGCGCGCCGTCAACGTCGCGGCGTTCGTGGCCTCCTCGCTCTCGCGGCAGGCCTCGTCGTCATCGTTGGTGGTGGCATCGTCGCCCGGGGGTTTATCTCCTCAAACAACACCAACGACAGCATCGCCAGCGAGGCTCACGACCAAGGCCTCAGCCTGCAAGCCGAACGTGAAATGGAAGCAGCCGACGAGACGTTTAACGATGCAGGCGCCACCGAGTTACGCACCGCCGATGTCCCTCCAGCCTCCGAGGCCGACACGCTGATTGGTGGCGAGAGCGCTGGTCCGCCCGACGAAGATCTCGAAGTGCTGAGCAATGCTGAAGAACTTGCGGACTTCGCGAACGATCTCAACCGCATCACGCTCCACAGCGATATGAACGGCGTCGAGGAAGTTGTAGCTAAGCAAACCGCTCAGAGCGATGCGCCTGCGGACGACAATGTCCAAGCCGCTCCGGCCGACACCCTGCCGTTACAGTTCCCGCTGTGTGGCCTGGTCACTCGGATTGTCGGGCCAGCCCGCTGGGATGCCCCAGGCCTGTTCGACAAGCCTGTAATTGTCGGCATCGACGACATCACCGGTGAAGCCGTGGCCTACCAGGCCGACGGTTGCACGGTCATTGCTCGGACGCCGCCGCTGCCCTGAGCCAGAGCGCTCACGGTTGCAACAGACCTGCTTCGTGAGGTGAGCGACGACGAGCGCGGCTAGCCTTTCACATCTATGCCGGGGAATCCGCTGACAGATCCGAACTGGGCCGACGAAACGACCGACACGGTCGTCCGACTGGTCGGCACCGTGCGCGACAGGGCAACGACCCCGATTGTCTATGCCGCCCGAGGGCTCGTCTTCGGTCTGATCGCGCTGTTCCTCGGCGTGTTCGCCGTGGTCATCCTGCTCGTCGGACTCACACGGGGCCTGCAGTCGGCACTCGACTGGCAATTCGAACACGCCCGTTCGGTATACGTCAGCTACCTGGTCACCGGGGGAATCTTCTCCTTCATCGGGTTGTTGTTGTTCAAGAAGCGCAACGCCAACGCTTCCTAATCGTCCGGTGTCGTTGCCCGGACGTTCTGGGAACTACCGGCGCGGTGCGCACCAATTCCCCTCTCATTACACCCGGAGACGCTGATGTCTGAATCCACCGCAAGCACCCCTGACGTCCGCGATGTCGTGATCATTGGTTCAGGCCCCGCCGGCCTCACTGCAGCGATCTATACCGCTCGCGCCTCACTCGCACCACTGTTGATCGAAGGCGAACCGTCGAGCACCAGCGACCAGCCTGGCGGCCAACTCATGCTCACCACCGAAGTCGAGAACTTTCCCGGATTCCGTGATGGGATCATGGGCCCCGAGTTGATGGCCGAAATGCGGGCACAGGCCGAGCGCTTCGGCACCGAAGTCATCACCGAGAAGGTGACCGACGTCGACGTCGACGTACGGCCCTTCAAGATCACCGTTCGTGACCGGGAGTTCTTCGCCAAGTCAATCATCGTCAGCACCGGCGCCCAGTCCCTCATGCTCGGCCTCCCCGAAGAACAGCGCCTCATCGGTTATGGCCTCTCTACCTGCGCCACCTGCGACGGGTTCTTCTTTCGCGGCCATGCGATTGCCGTCGTCGGCGGGGGTGACTCCGCCCTGGAAGAGGCCACCTTCCTCACGAAGTTCGCCGACAAGGTCACCATCGTCGTTCGCCGTAGCGAACTGCGTGCCTCGAAAATCATGCAGAATCGCGCCCTCGCCAATCCGAAGATCGAGTTCCTCTGGAACTCCCAGATCACCAAGATCCACGGTGCAGAAAAGGTCAGCGGCGCCGAGATCACCAACACCGTTGACGGATCGACCTCCGAATTGCCAATCACTGGTCTGTTCATCGCCATCGGACACAAGCCGAACACCGATCTCTTCCGTGGCAAGCTCGACATGGACGAAGCCACCGGATACCTCCGAACTGTGCCCGACTCGACATACACCAATGTTGCTGGCGTCTTCGCCTGTGGTGACGTGCAGGACTCGGTGTACAGACAGGCAATCACCGCCGCCGGGTCCGGGTGTATGGCGGCCATCGACGCCGAACGCTGGCTCGAAGAAGCACATGATGTCGGGGCGGACATCCCCAATTCCTGACGTTCATTCCTGATCGGCAACGGTCCGCCGAGAGCGGGAATGATCTCGTCGGCGGCCCGGTTGTACGGGGTCGTATCGATAAGCAGTAGGTGTTGCGTCCCCCAGGGCAGTGACCCACGTATGAAAGGATGCCTTTTCATGGCAAACGGAATCACCAATCTCTCCACCGCTACCTTCGATGAAATCATCGGAGGTGCAACTACTCCAGTGGTCGTCGACTTCTGGGCTGAATGGTGTGGGCCCTGCAAGCAGATCGCTCCGATTCTCGAAGAAATCAGCGCCGAGCACGGTGACAACATCACAATTACCAAGTTGAATGTCGATGACAACCCCGACCTCGCCATGAAGTACAACGTCATGAGTATCCCGACACTGCTCGTGTTTAAGAATGGCGAAGTAGAAAAACGTCTCGTCGGCGCCAAGAGCAAGGGCGCACTACTGCAGGAGCTCGAGGAATTCCTTCCAAACAGCTGAGCCCGTTTCCCCTTGCCGAGGGGCAGCGAGGCGAACCAATTCGAGATTTACAGCGCCGCCTCGGTGCCGCCGGGTATCCCCTGGCAGGTACCGAGGCGGGTGTGTTTTGCGCGGGCACAGTCGATGCCGTCTCGCGCTTCCAAGAGGCCCGCGGGCTCAACGTCGACGGGGTCTGTGACGAACAGACGTGGCTGGCGATCATCGAAGCTGGTCACCGACTCGGTGACCGCACATTGCTCCTCAAAGCACCCCAATTGCGCGGGGACGACGTTGAGGAACTCCAACGGGTGTTGAACCACGTCGGCTTCGATTGCGGACGCCCTGATGGCATCCTCGGACCTGCCACAGTTCGAGCGCTCATTGACTTCCAGAAGAACTGCGGGCTCACGGCGGACGGCATCTGTGGGCGCAAGACCGTCAAGATGCTCGACGTCCTCCGCCGGCAAAGTGGTTCGGGCCCCGGCGTCGCATCGGTTCGTGAACATGAGTCGGTGCGTACCGCCACCTCACTTGACTCGCTGCGAATCGTCGTCGGTCAGTTCGGCGGGCTCAGTTCCGTGGGCCGCTCCGTTGCTCGGTCCCTTCGCCAGAATGGCGCCACTGTCATGTCCACCGACGAATACGAGGCTGGAGCGCAGGCCGCGGCCGCAAACCGCTTCGAGGCGACAATGTATATCGGTTTCGAGGCACGACCGAATGTTTGTTGTGATATCTCTTATTTTTCCGTACCTGCGTTCGTCTCGATCGGCGGGCGCTCGCTGGCCGCCCACGTTGCCCAGCAGTTCGACGAAACGCTCCCCACGACACCAACGCTGCGGGGCATGCGCCTACCCGTACTCCGCGAAACCCAGATGCCGGCAGTCCTCTGCTCAATGGGTCCAGTACGCGACATCGTTGACGCCACGAGCCTGATCACCTATGCGGTGGTCGAAGCTACACGGCGCTGGGGGAATGGACCCCTGCCGATGCCCGACGCCTGAGGCATCCACCGAGGTGCACTCCACCTCAAGTCCGCGCCCGAGTGTTTTCCACAGGTGTACACACAGGTTGTGAGTATCCCTCGAGTGGATCTTGAAATTGACACCACTCAGCGTGAACTTTCACGGAGGTGTGACGCAAATTCGATGTTTTTATTCACACAATCTTCAAACTATGGGGACAAGTCTGACCCTCATCCCTAGCCTCAGAATGAGCTGTGGATACACTACATCTCGGTAATTTGCGAGTCGAACTCCGCGATCAACTCGTCATCAGGCGATAGATGCGTTCCAGGTCTTCAAGATCAGCGAAGTCAATCGCGACACGGCCACGCTTGGCGCCCATCGTCACAGCGACGCGCGTCTCGAGCCGATCTGCCAGCAATTCTTCGAGTTCCAGCAGCCCCGGAGGGCGAAGTTGCGTCGCTGGTGTCAAACCCGCACCGTCAATCGGCGTCATCCCTGTCGCAACGGACGCCTCAGCGGCGGCTGGCTCCGCGGCACCACGAACTGCCTGCTCCATCGCACGAACAGTCCATCCCTCGGCGACTGCGGCCCGAGCCAACAGCTCCTGACGTGCCCGATCAGGGGTACCGAGCAGCGCTCGTGCATGACCAGCTGAGAGCTGGCCGTCTGCGAGTAAGCTCTGCACCGCAGGTGGCAAACCCAGCAGACGAATAGTGTTCGTGATTGCTGAACGACTTTTTCCGACGCGAGTAGCAACCTGGTCGTGCGTCATCTCGAAATCTTCGATCAGTTGCTGAAATGCAGCTGCCTCTTCAAGCGGAGTCAGATCTTGACGGTGTAGGTTCTCAACGAGCGCCTGTTCGACGGAGCTGAGGTCATCAGTCAGTCGAATAATCGCAGGGATCGTTGTCAGACCGGCACGCTGCGCAGCCCGCCATCGCCGTTCGCCGGCAATCAGTTCGTATTGGCCTTCTCCTCCGGGAGCCGGACGGACCAGAATCGGCTGCAACACACCCATTTCCGCGATGGACGCCGCGAGTTCCACAAGTCCTTCTTCGGAGAAGTGCACACGGGGTTGATGCGGATTTGGTCCGACCGATGCGGTCGGCACTTCGGCGAGTATCGCTCCATCGCCGGCGTCGGCAACCTCGCTTGCCGGAATCAAGGAGCTGAGCCCCTTGCCGAGACCACTACGACGTGACACGGGCATGCACCTCTTTTGCTGCGTCGCGGTAGGCAATGGCACCTCGCGACAGTGGATCGAACGTGTTGATGGGCTGACCGAACGACGGTGCCTCCGACAAGCGGACGTTGCGCGGAATCACACTGCGGAGGACCTTCTCGCCGAAGTGCTCACGAACTTCGGTGACGACCTGCGCTGCGAGTTTGGTGCGGGCGTCGTACATCACGCAGAGAATCGTGCTCATTTCCAACGTCGGGTTGAGATTCCGCTTAACGAGGTCGACATTACGAAGCAGTTGGCCCAAGCCTTCGAGGGCGTAGTACTCGCACTGAATCGGTACCAGTACCTCGGTCGCAGCCGACAAGCCGTTGACAGTGAGAAGTCCGAGCGATGGGGGACAGTCGATGAGGACATAGTCGTAGTCATCGATGACAGCGTCGATCGCACGCTTCAGACGCTGCTCACGACTAAATGCGGGCACGAGTTCAATTTCCGCCCCCGCAAGATCGAGTGACGCAGGCGCAACAAACAGGTTCTTCACATCCGTCGGCTCCACCACATTGTCCAGTGGTTCCTCGTGCATGAGAACGTGATACATCGAGAGCTCCAGGCCGCGGTTCTCGATGCCGAGTCCGGTCGACGCGTTTCCTTGGGGGTCGAGATCGATCAAGAGTGTTCGGAGCCCGAGTTCGGCAAGTGATGCACCAAGGTTCACCGTCGTCGTCGTCTTGCCGACGCCTCCCTTCTGGTTGGCCACCGCAATGATGCGGGGCAACGAACGCCCTACCGATGCGGCCACATCGGACGCGACGGAAGATTCGCTTGCAGTGAGGGAGTGGGGTTCCTCGGTTTCCGACACACATGCTCCAAACGCCAGTCAACTCGTCCTGTTCGGGACATTCCTACTGTGCCTCATTCTTGCACGCGATACAACTATCTCCGCAGAGTTTCACGTGAAACATGCGAGCCGGCTGAGTTCGTGGGACGCGACTCTCAACATGCGCGTGACGCGCGGTGTTTCATGTGAAACATCCCTCAAGTGAGATGGCATCGGTGTAATCTGACTTGAGAGATGGTCTATCATCCCTGTTCAGGGGCGTGAAACTCGGGTGAAACAGGCCACCCGAACATCTGACGGGACACGAACCAGACCCAGAGATTCGGTACGGGCCGAGTCCCACCGATCGCCTGACGGTGGCTCGCTAATAACAATCATGCCGGACTCCCCCAGGCAGCGCGCTCCGGTCTGAAGTGTGAAATCAGGCGGGCCGAAGCCTCGGGCCACCACTGCATCAAAACCGACGTGCCCTTGACGGATGGCGTCGTCGACATCCGCAGCCACCACCGTCACGTGATCAAGGCGCATCCGACGAACCATCCGTGAGAGGAAGTCTGTGCGCTTCGTCCGTCGATCCAACAGTGTGATCAGGAGATCCGGCCGGTCGACGGCCAGCACTAATCCGGGGACGCCTCCACCAGCACCTAAATCGATCACCGATCCCGAGATCCCCTCCACAGCCGACACAAAGGCACGGGCGTGCTCGATGACCTCGTCAATGGGTCTGTCCCCTAAAAAGCCGAGGCGCTGGGAAGTCCCCAGCGCCTCGTGCAATTCTTCTTCAACCCGATCCTCATTCACGAGGATAAGTATGTCAGGCCGGCTCGACCATCACGACCTGTCAGGCCGGCTCGACCATCACGACCTGTCAGGCCGGCTCGACGACAACCCGGCGATACGGGTCCTCGCCAGAGGAGGTGCTCACCACACCGTCTTCGTCGTTGAGTGCGTCGTGGATGACCTTACGGTCGGCCGACGTCATCGGCTCCAACGAACGTGCGTTGCCGCTCGCGCGAACCTGGCCCGCGACCTCGGCAGCGAACTTAGCCAGTGCAGCTGAACGACGCTCGCGGTATCCCGCAACATCAATCCGCAAACGGGTTTCGTGATCACCGAGGCGCCGCTGTGCAGCAACCCGAACCAAATCTTGTACGGCATTCAGCGTACGACCCCCCGGCCCAACAAGGAGGCCAAGGTCGTCGCCGTGTACCTGCACGTCGAGTTCGATTCCGTCCACGGTGAGTTCGGCCGTGCCGGTTCCACCAAAGGCACCGACGAGGTCGTTCATGAACGACACGGCTGCTTCGCCCACTTCCTGAGGCGTCACGTCGGACTGGGGGCGCTCGTCGTTACTCATCTTGTTCTCCTGGCTCTTGCTGTTGCGGCGTGATCGGGTCGGTGGCTCGTTCGCACTCGCGGCGTCATTGTGCTCCATCAGATCGTCAGACTCCGCCGCTGTCGAGTCATCGTTGGTGGCCTTCGAGGCCCGAGTGGACTGCTTCTTACCGGCACCAGATTCGGAGCGTGGCTTGTCGCTCTTGGGCTTACGGCGTCGCTCTTGCTTGGCGCGCACCGGGCTCGGCTTCACCCGAGCGCGAATGCGAGCCTGACCGCGGGTTCGTCCGAAAAGGCCCGGCTTGGGCTCCTCGATCACGTCGAATTCAGCCTCGTCGGCGCCGACACCCAGTTGATCGAGTGCAGCTTCTTGCGCTTCCTCGATCGATTTGGCAGTGGTTTCCACCCATTCCATGATTTCTCTCTTTCCTTCGACAGGCCGCCGCTTCATGCGGTCAGCACACGATCTTGTGCGTCAGCGCTTCTTCTTGCCGGACGACTTGGGACGGTTCTTTGCTTGCTTGGCGCGGGCAGCTTCGGCTTCCTGACGCGTCGGCGTCGGACGGCCCTTGCCGGAGCCTGACGGTGTCGGACGACTCGCAGCAGACGTTTTCGTATCGTTCTTCGCCGCGGTCACCCGCTTGTTGGTCACCGGCGATGGCCTTTCTGACTTCTCAGGCGGTTTCTTGGACTTGGCGGCTCCGTCACCCTTGGCAGCTGCGAGGTCCCGCTTGGCCTGCGCGAGCATGCCACCGGATTCGCCGCTCTTCTTCGCCTCTTCCCGAGCAGCATCGCCTGCACGCTGGGCCTGGCGGCCGAGCGACTCGTCGCCGCCATAGAACTTCTTCGTGATGTAGTACTGCTGAAGAATCCGCAGCAGCGTTTGGAAGATGTAATAGAAGACCAGTGCCGACAGGAAGAAGATTTGAAACACGGCGAAGAACACCGGCAGGTATTGCATCAGCTTCTGCTGAGTCTGCGACATCGTCGGACTAATCGCTGCACGGGCAGCCACCATCTTCTGCTGGCCGAAGTACAGCGCACCCAACACCACCACGAGCAGGGTGTAGATCAACCCTTCCCGGACACCATTGCCGATGGCCTGAAACGCCGACAGGTCGAGGTTGAAACCCCACGCCGGCATGTCTGTTCGGCCGTAGAGCGACAGGTACAACTCAGAATCCTGCGCAAGAAAGCGGGGGATGAAGCCCTGCACGGTGTCGTCGAGGCCAATCGAACGCAACGTCGCCGCTGCGACTTCCTTGGCACCATTCGTGTCAGATGGCCGATAAACGAGACCGCGCAAGATGCGGAACATCACCAAGAAGATCGGCATCTGCGCCGCAATCGGCAAGCACGAGGCCATCGGATTGACTTTGTGCTCCTGGTAGAGCTTCATCATCTCTTCGTTGAGCTTCTGGCGATCGTTGCGATGCTCGTTCTGCAGTTTGCGCATCTCTGGCGCGAGCCGCTGCATCTCCAGCATCCCCTTGGTGCTCTTGAGCGTCAAGGGAGTGGTGATCGCCATGACCACGGCAGCGATCAGTGCAATGGCAATGATGTAGTCGTTAGTGAGGCTGTAGAACCAGGCGAGTAATCCAGCGGGAATCTCGAACATCGATCAGCCGCCTTTCTGTTGAGTGGAGGACATCACTGTCGGAGTGAGCAGTGCGGATGCGTCAACCCCGTGGCATTCGCACGACGCCATCGAGGACGGGCCGGCAGGAACGGGGTCGACGCCCGACGGGCCGAATGGTCGACACCGAAGGAGCCGTCGGAAGCTCAGCCATCCTCCGCGCCAGGTGCCATGCACTTCGACGGACTCGAGGGCATACGCCGAACATGAGGGGAAGAAACGGCAGGGCGAAGGACGGCCTTCGCGTACACGCTGATACCAGGTGATGGCACCAAGCACACGGCGTTGCAACCAACCGGCCTCGCGTCGATCACAACGATCCCCAACAGGGAAAACCCAGGTTTCTATGGTCATCCCGAGCAGGTCGGAGTCCGGAAGCTCAGCGACCTGCCCGCTGGTCATGAAGACGCTCGTCGCGAATGCTGTGTGGCGTCGAGTAGCGCAGCGGTACGGATTTCGAGGTCTGCGAACGTCAGTTCGCTCATGGACGGTCGTCCTCCAAAAAGATATAACCCATTGGGGACGTCCATGGAGGCAAGAATGGCTCGTAGTCGGCGCCGTAGTCGGTTGCGTGTCACTGCGGGACCCACCGCACGGCCGATGGCGAAGGCCACTTGCGGTGGTGACACGCTTGGATCGTCAACATATGAGCACCACATGGCATCACTCCGGACGCGCACGCTCTCCCGCCGAAGACGGGTAAACGAATTGCGATCACCGACCCGACGAATCAAGTCAGGCGGAGAGGCGTGTGCGGCCCTTGTCACGACGGGACTTCAGCACAGCGCGACCGGCGCGGGTGCTCATACGGGCGCGGAATCCATGCTTACGGTTCCGGCGACGGTTGTTTGGTTGAAATGTGCGCTTCACGACGTTCTCTTTCGGACGTTTCGGGTCAACGTCCCGGGGGAAACACGTGCCCTGGTGGACACTTCCTGTGGACTGACCAACCAAGGCTACGGCGCGCGAGGCGCGTCTCCCAACCACCCCCACCAGGCAGTCGACTCGCGGACGTTGTTGAGATCCAGTTCAAGCACTCGATCAGGAGTGCGTTCACCACCCAACTGTTGCCCGCAGTTGCACCGTCGCGCCGAGCAAACAACACTCATGTAAGTTATCCACATTAAATATCGTCTTACATTTAGCCAGCGTATGGCAGGTTTTTGAGTATTTTTCAGTTCCGTTTACAACGTGCTATGTTCATGCGTCCGCCACCGATCCAACACATGTCCACATCTTGTGGACAACTGTGTGGAAAGAGTCGGTTGCTAACCATGCCACCGCGAGTGGAACCACAACGTTCGAAGGAAATTGACACCAGGTGAGTGACGCTGATGATGTGTGGACGCAAGTCACGCTGTTCCTCCGTTCCCAGCTCGCTGAGTCCGTCTGGTTCTCAACCTTTCAGGAAATCATCCCGCTCGACGCTGGCGGCGACATATTACGGCTCCTCGCACCGTCCGCCTATGTACGCGATCGGATTCTGACCCGCTACCTCCCGCTTGTGACAGATGCACTCGACGAAGCAGGTGAAGGGCACCGCTCCATCGACATCGAAGTTGCAAAATCCGATGCTGTCGACGACGAGCCGGCGTCAAGCCCACACCACATGGCGTCTCCGTCCGCATCAGCGTCCTTTTCACCGAGCGACAACGACGACGCCACACAGAGCCGTGTCAATACGGCTGGCTTAAATCCGCGGTACACCTTTGAGGAGTTCGTCAAGGGAGCGTCGAACCAGTTCGCGCTCGCCGCTGCACTCAGAGTCGCTGAAACACCAGGTAGATCATATAATCCGCTGTTTATTTACGGCTTGGCTGGCCTCGGAAAAACTCACCTACTGCACGCGATTGGTCACTACGTCCACGACAACTACCAGCACCACGAGGTGCGGTACGTGTCGACAGAAACGTTCATGAACGAATACGTCGACGCCATTCGACAGAACACCACCAGCGCTCTTCGCCGTCGATACCGCGACGTTGACGTCCTCCTCGTCGACGACATCCAGTTCATTGCCGGCAAGGAAGGTCTCCAAGAGGAGTTCTTCCACACGTTCAACTCACTGCACGGTGCGAATAAGCAGATCGTGATCAGTTCCGATCGCATGCCAGACGCCATACCGACGCTCGAAGAGCGTCTCCGCGGTCGCTTCAAGTGGGGCCTACTCACCGACATCCAGCCGCCTGACCTCGAAACACGCACCGCGATTCTCCGGAACAAGGCCGAACGTGATCGGGTCGAAGTTCCGAACGAAACACTCGACTTCATCGCCACGAACATCGCAACCAACATTCGAGAGTTGGAGGGTGCGCTGATCCGCGTCACCGCATACGCCAGCCTCAGTGGTGAGGCCATCAGCACCGACCTGGCCAAGGCACAACTTGCTGACCTCATGGTCGACACCAAACCCAAGCACCGCACCGACGAGGAGTTGCTGACAGAAATTGCCGGAATCCTCAAATTTGATGTCGAAGCACTGAAGGGCAAAAGCCGACAACGGCCCCTCGTTACCGCACGTCAGATCGCCATGTATGTCTTCCGAGAGATGACCGATCTCAGCTACCCAGCGATCGCTCGGCTTTTCGGTGGACGCGATCACACCACCGTCATTCACGCCAACGAAAAGATTCAGCGGTTGATGAGCGAGCGGAAGCAGATCTACGACCAAGTCACCGACCTCCAGCAGCAGCTCAAAGCATGATGAAACGCGCTCATCAAGGCAACTGGATACCCACCAAGCGCGCGACTACATGCTGGTTCCGCGCGAATATCGGTGGACAACTCACCTGCAGCAGGGGATCCACCAGCGCACAAGTCACACGCGAAATGGGGACAACTCGTTGTTGTCCACCGGATTCCACGCGTGTAAGCCGCGAACTGGGGAGAAGGCGTCCATCCATTGTGGATGGCCTCGAGCGCCCTACGCTGCACAAACAGTGTGTTGTCCCCAATCCACAGCACCTACTACTGACATTATTCTTTGAAACATCCCTGCATGAGGAGAAGTGCCCACTGTGAAGTTTCGTTGCGAACGTGACATCCTTGCCGACGCCGTTGGATCAGCAAGTCGTGCCGCCACTCACCGCACGGGCACGCTGCCAGTGTTGTCCGGTGTGCGCATGGGGGTGATCGGCGACTCGCTGACCATCACCGGCACCGACCTTGAGCTGACCATCCGTTTGTCGATCGAAGTTGGCGGTGAACGTGACGGTGCCGCCGTCGTGCCGGCGCGTCTCGTTGCTGACATCATCAAGGCACTCCCGTCAGGCGCGGTGGAAATTGATCTGGCTGAGGGCGACTCCGGTGCTGAGATGTCGATCAGTGCTGGCCGGTCGCAGTTCTCTGTGCGCCCATTATCGCTTGACGATTACCCCGTACAGGCTGAGCCGGCCGGCGATGCAGTCACGTTGCCCGCTGCAGACATGGCAGAAGCCCTCCGCCAAGTAGTGCGCGCCGCCTCCACCGATGATGCGCGAGCAGTGCTCACCGGCGTGCTTCTGGCCTCCGAAGACGAAGGACTCCGGATGGTCGCAACCGACTCGTACCGCCTGGCTGTCCGCGATCTACCTGACTCGTCAGTGCTCAGTTCTGGTCAAAAGGTTCTGATTCCCGGTCGAGCGCTCAACGAGTTGCAGCGGTTGATGGGCGGCGAAGAAACCCTCACGGTTCGCCTCGGCGAGCGCGAGGCGACGTTTGAAGCCGGCTCGACCCGCTTGAGTACCCGCCTGATTGAGGGCGAGTTTCCGAACTATCGCAATCTGCTTCCCTCGAGCTATCCGAACTTGCTGACCGTCAGTAAATCCGCGATGGTCGAAGCGATTCGGCGTGTGAAAATTCTTGCTCAAGACTCGACTCCGGTCCGGATGACGCTTGGGGGCGACACAGTGCAGCTCAGTGCGATCACGCAAGATGTCGGTAACGCCGTCGAAGAAATCGACGCGAGCTACGATGGAACCGAGATGACCGTGGCCTTCAACCCGGACTATCTACTTGCAGGTATCGACGCAATCGACGCTGACGATGTCACGCTCGCAACGATGGATCCCATGAAACCAGCGGTTCTCCGCGGTGTTGGTCAGGACGACTATCTGTACCTGCTCATGCCCGTGCGCGTTCCGTAGCGAGGCGTTCCAAAGTCGTTGCGCTCACGTCGCTGCTTAGGCTGCACTTTTGTGTGAGGGATTGCAGGGACTTTTCTTGGAATCGCTCACACAAAAACTGAGCGACCTAACCTTGTGTCTGTGATCGTCGAGCATCTAGAGCTGATCGACTTTCGCAACTATGTACAGGGCTCGTTCGATCTGACGTCTGGCACGACAGCAATCATCGGGGGCAACGGTCAAGGCAAGACGAACCTCGCAGAGTCACTCGCATATCTCGCGACACTGTCAAGTTTCAGAGGAGCGCCAAACGATGCGCTCGTCAGGGCAGGCGCTCTGCAGGCGATCATCCGTGCAATTGTTCGCCACGACGATGCGCGCGAGACCCTGATCGAAGCCGAACTGGTGGCTGCTGGACGCAACCGTGTGCAGGTCAACAAGCAAAAACTTGTGCGCGTCCGCGACTTACTTGGTGCTGTGCGCGTCACAGTCTTTTCGCCGGACGATCTCATTTTGGTCAAGGGTGGGCCAGGCGACCGACGTCGCTATATGGACGACACGCTTGTTGCACTGGCGACCAAGTACGACGCAGCCCGGCTTGAACTCGATCGAATCGTGAAGCAGCGAAATACGCTACTCAAGCAAGCCAACGGCCGGCTCACCGAAGAAATCGAAGTAACTCTCGACGTGTGGGACATGAAGTTCGCTGAGATTGCCGACCAGTTCGGTTATGCCCGAGCGACACTCGTTTCGCGGATCACCCCGATGGTCCAGGACGCATACGAGCGGCTTGCGGGGGCCCCGACACCCATTGAGTTGACGTACGAACCGGAGTGGCGTCAGGTAGGTCTCATTCCGGCGTTACAGGCCGCACGTACTACAGATGTCCGTCGTGGCGTCTCGACGGTTGGGCCACACCGGGACGAGTTGAGTTTCACGATCAACGGCTTACCGAGCCGGACCCATGCATCGCAGGGCGAGCAGCGCACACTTGCGCTCGCATTGCGCCTCGCGGCGCACCAGTTGGTTACTGAACGCACCGGATCTGCCCCGGTACTCGTGCTCGATGATGTGCTCTCCGAACTCGACGAAAAGCGCGCCACCGCCCTCCTCGAACACATCCCACCTGGTCAGGTGATCATCACCTCGGCGAGCGAGCTTCCACCCGCAGCGCAAGCTGACCGAATCCTCCGGATCGAGGGCGGCAGGGTTGTTGAATAGCCTCAGGCGAGTTCGTCGAACACCTCGAGCCGACTACGAGTGAGCGTCCTCATCGGCAGCTACGGTGAGGCGTCTGATGGCTGAGCCGTTGCCGATCACGAAGTCACTCGACGGAATCATGAAGTCCTTGCGCGGGACCGATCGAATTCAGATCGGAGGGGTGTTCGGCAAGTGGGCTGACGCCGTCGGCGCGAACGTTGCGGCGCATGTCCGACCGGTTCGACTCGATCAGGGTGTGTTGACTGTTGAAGCCGACGATGTCGCATGGGCTACGCAGGTGAAGTTTTTGTCGGGAACGATCATCGCTCGGCTGGAAGAAGTTGCTCGTGTACAGGTGGAACGAGTCGAAGTACGCGTTGCACGCACGCGCTGATCTGGTGCCGGCAGCACCCCAGTAGCGGCTCGTGAACCTTTGGTCGGGCTGAGCGTGAGGGTCACTGGATCGCCACGAAATCAGCGCGTCCAGGTGTTCTGACAATCGTGTAATTTACTGCTCCAAATCCGCATCTCTGTGACACCCATGGAGTACACTGAAATCCAATTGCGGGAAGGGTTTGCCGCCAGTCTGATGTACCTGGCGCAAGTGCTCTCATCGCCCCGAAAAGCACGGCGTGCTTGCGCCGTGTCCGACGACTTGAAGACATCGAGGTTCGAGTGTCCAACGACACCGCTGACACCACCGCTGAGACTGGCGACGAGCATGCCGCTGTGCCCACGCCGAAGCCCACTGCCAAGCAGACGTCCAACAAGCCTGGCACCTACGGTGCCGCGCAGATCCAGGTGCTTGAGGGGCTCGACCCCGTCCGCAAGCGCCCGGGTATGTACATCGGTTCCACCGGTTTGCAGGGCCTCCACCACCTGATCTGGGAAGTCGTCGACAATGCGGTCGACGAAGCAATGGCCGGTGTATGCGACAGCATCGTCGTCACGCTGCAGGCCGACGGCGGCTGTCGCGTCGATGACAATGGTCGTGGTATTCCAGTCGACCCGTACCCGTCAGGTGAACACAAGGGCAAGAGCGCGGCTGAAGTGGTGCTGACCGTTCTGCATGCCGGCGGAAAGTTCGGCGGCGAAGAGAGTGGCTACAAGGTGTCTGGCGGTCTGCACGGCGTCGGCGTCTCGGTGGTCAATGCACTGTCGACGCGGCTTGAAATCCAAGTCGACCGTGGCGGCGTGCGTTACGAGCAGACCTACCTCGATGGCGGCAAGCCGGAGGCAGAAATGCAGCAATCCGGCAAGACGCCGGCGAGCGGTCGGGAAACCGGCACGAGCATCACGTTCTACCCCGACGGCGGTATCTTCCAGGCCGAAGGCACCGAGTTTGTCGCCCGCACCGTGCTCGATCGCCTGCAGATCATGGCCTTCTTGAACAAGGGCCTCGAGATCATCTTCAAAGACGAGCGCGCTGAGCGCGAGCAAGACGTCGCCTTCCAGTACAAGGGGGGCCTGGTCGACTTCGTGAAGCACCTCAATACTTCGAAGGAGCCGCTGTTCTCCAAGGTCTGCAGCTTCGAAGACGAAGATGTCGACGAAGGCATGGAACTCGACATCGCGATGCAGTGGAACACCGGGTATCACGAGGGCATTCACGGATACGCCAACGGCATCTCCACCATCGAGGGCGGCATGCACGTCGAGGGCTTCAAGACCGCTCTCACCTCGGTCGTCAACAAGTACGGCAAAGAGAAGAATCTCATCAAGGAAAAGGATCTGAACCTGACGGGTGACGACGTACGCGAGGGCCTCACCGCAATCGTCACGGTCAAGCTGCGCGAACCGCAGTTCGAAGGCCAGACCAAAGCCAAGCTTGGCAATGTGCCTGCCCGCTCGTTCGTCCAGAAGGCCACCTACGCCCGCATGGTCGAGTGGATGGACGAGAATCCCGCCGAAGCGAACAGAATCGTCAAGAAGGGCCTTGCGGCGGCGCAGGCGCGCGCTGCGGCCAAAAACGCTCGCAATGCGGTCCGCCGTAAGACAGCCCTTTCCGGCGCCGGCATGCCCGACAAGTTGAAGGATTGTTCGTCGAAGGATGCCGCCGAGTCCGAAATCATGATCGTGGAGGGCGACTCTGCTGGCGGTACTGCCGTCGATGCTCGGGACCCACGTACGCAGGCGATCCTCCCGATTCGCGGCAAGATCTTGAACGTCGAGCGAGCCCGCGTCGACAAGATGCTGAAGAACACCGAGATCCAAGCGTTGATCACCGCGATCGGCGCCGGTGTTGGTGACGAGTTCGACGTCGAGAAGTGCCGCTATCACAAGGTCATCTGCCTCGCTGACGCCGATGTGGACGGAAGCCACATTCGTACGTTGCTCCTCACGTTCTTCTTTCGCCAGATGCGTCAGATGGTCGAGGCCGGCTACTGCTACATCGCCCAGCCGCCGCTGTATTCGACCGAGATCGGTAAAGAGAAGATCTACCTTAAAGACGACGTGGCCAAGAACGCGTTCATGGCCGAGCGACCGAACCACAAGAAGCCATTCCAGCGCTTGAAAGGTCTCGGCGAAATGGATTGGGAAGAGCTCCGGGGGACCACCATGGATGCCAGCACCCGCACATTGCTGCAGGTCACAGTCGACGAAGCCGCCGAGGCCGACCACATCACGTCAGTCCTGATGGGCGACGACGTACCAAGCCGCCGCGAATTCATCGTTAAAAACGCCCGCGACGTCCAGAATCTCGACTTCTGATCCCACTGTTTCAGTTGGGGGCGCACCTCAACTGAAACGGCAGTACGAACCGCACGACGAACAAGAAATGATCACTACTCATGACTGACACCACTGACGACACACCAACCGGCGGTTCAATCCAGCCGATCGGGCTCAATGAGGAAATGGAGAGCTCGTTCCTCGAGTACGCCATGTCAGTCATCATGTCGCGGGCCCTGCCCGACGTGCGCGACGGCCTCAAGCCTGTGCACCGCCGGATCATCTGGGACATGGAAGAGCAGGGCTTCCGACCGGATCGCGGCCACGTCAAGTGTGCTCGCGTCGCCGGCGACACGATGGCCCGTTTCCACCCGCACGGTGACTCTGCCATTTATGCCGCACTGGTGCGGATGGCCCAGCCGTTTTCGTTGCGCCACCCGCTGATCGATTTCCACGGCAACTATGGCTCACCCGACTTTGGTCCGGCTGCGTCGCGTTACACCGAGTGTCGTCTCGACCCGCTCGCGATGGAGTTGCTTGCAGGTATCGACGAAGACACCGTCGACATGATCCCGAACTACGACGGGACCACCGAAGAGCCTGTTGTGCTCCCAGCGCGGTTCCCGAACCTGCTCGTCAACGGCAGCCAGGGCATTGCTGTCGGTATGGCAACGAACATCCCGCCGCACAACCTTGGCGAAGTGATCGAGGCCGTGGTGCACCTCATCGACAATCCTGACGCCGACGTTGACGCCCTCATGGAGTTCGTCAAGGGTCCAGACTTTCCGACCGGCGGCCAGATTCTCGGCAGGGCCGGCATTATGGACGCGTATCGCACCGGCCGCGGCTCGGTGAAGACACGTGCCAAGGCATCGATCGAAGAAGGCAAGAACGGCCGCTACGAAATCATCGTCACCGAACTGCCGTACCAGACCTCCTGCTCGGCAATTGCGGCGCGTATCCAGCAGTTGGTCGACAACGGCGACCTTGACGGCATTGCCGATGTCAACGACGGCTCCAACGGCGGTAAGACCGAGCTGATCATCAGCCTCAAGCGCGACGGCAACGCGAACGTGGTGATGAACAACCTGTTCAAGCTCACCCAGCTGCAGTCCACGTTCTCGATCAACATGGTCGCCCTGGTGAAGGGTGTGCCGAAGCAGATCAACCTGCGTGACGCGCTCGTTGCTTATGTTGACCACCAGGTCGAGGTCATCACCCGGCGGACCGAGAACCGGTTGAAGAAAGCCCGGCATCGCGAGCACATCCTGGAGGGACGCATCAAGGCCCTCGATGTGATCGACGAGATCATCAAGCTCATTCGTGCAAGCGATGACGTTGGCATTGCTCGTGATGGTCTGATGGCGACGCCGTTCGAATTCTCCGAAATTCAGGCCAACGACATCTTGGACATGCAGCTTCGTCAGCTGACTCGGCTTTCAAGGATCGATCTCCAAACTGAACTCGACGAGCTCCGTCTCAAGATCGTCGACCTGCAAGACATCCTTGACAATCCCGATCGCCTCAACTCGGTCATCAAGGAAGAGATCACGGCAATCCGCGACAAGTTCGCGACCGATCGCAAGTGCGAGCTGACCTACGACATCGGCGAGATGTCGATTGAAGATCTCACCGACGACAAGGAACTGGTCATCGTGATGACCGAGGCCCAGTACATCAAGGCCGTGCCGGCTGGCTCGTTTA
>FLOH01000569.1_pt1 | contig 74581 bp, 76 predicted proteins | sample 756751 | NCBI WGS metagenome assembly FLOH01 (sample SAMEA4026879, study PRJEB14308) | marine metagenome | biome: coastal water; material: water | depth 74 m
CCGATGGGATGCAGGTCGTCGGACCAGGACAGGACGGTCCCGTCGGCGGCAACATCGGCATGGACGTCGCCCGCCTGGGCAGCGATGACCGCCCGCTCATCCGCGCTCAGGTCGATGTGCATCACGCGTGGCTCCCGTCGTCATCGCAGTGCATGAGGTTCACGGTAGGCCTATCGGCCCAAGGAGAGCGGAAGATGACCGGTCAAAGTGCCGAATCAGGCCGACGTCACGCGTGCGGACCCGGCTTCGTCGAATGACAGCAGGGCGATTCCGGTCTCGTTCAGGGGCACTCGGTCCGTGCCGTCCGTCCCGAGGGTCACGTGGATCTTCTGGGTGCTCCACTTCGTGATGTCGACGAGCAGCTCAGCCAACTCCTCGTGCGAGAAGTGCTCGCGGGCCTGACGCACCAGCTCGTCGGACATCTCACTCGGTCGCCAGATGAAGGCGTCGACCAGTCGCAGCGCCACCTTGTGCCGCTCGCTCAGGTCGCTCGCCTCGTAGTGGTCGATCTTCGCGAGGACGTCGTCCGAGGCACCGGCCTCCCGCGCGTCGGTGAGTCTCAGGGACTGGCAGATCCGGCAGTCGTGCTGACGAGCGCAGCGAAGTCGCACCAGCTCCGTCGTCACCGGATCAAGGTGCGGCGAGCGCACGACCGCATCCTGGTAGGCCGCAAGGAGTCCGACGAGTTCGGCATCGCGCCCCACCGGTCGGCCATCGGCGCCAACCAGAACACGCACGGCCCGGGTCACGCCACGCCTCCGAGAAGGCGTTCGGCCGCTATGCCGAGTCGGGTGCGGGCCTCGATGATGTACGTCGCCATGACGAGATCGGGAAACCCGCCATCGGGGAAGTGCCGGGCCGCCGCCGCGACCGTCGCGTCGTCAAGTCCTGCAACATCGATCAGCATCTGGTCGACCACGGAGCACACGGCGCGATCACGATCAGACTCTGCAGTGCACTCGGGCCGCGAGTCGGTCAGCGTCACCGTGATGCGATCAGTGACCAAGGCAAGCAGATCGGCGTCGACGCACTCAACGGCGCGCGCGTACGCCGCATCCAGCAGAGCCATTGACTCCGGCTGCAACTCCCTCAAGGTCACGAAGGGGAGCGTAACTGCGAGGATGCGCTCGTGCCCACACACGATGTGATCCTGATCGACTTGGACGGGACGATCACCGACTCGATCCCCGGGATCCTGCGCTGCCTTCGTGAGGCCCTGCCCACGTTAGACATGCAGGACCTCACGGACGAGGAGCTGCAGACGTGGCTCGGACCTCCCCTGCGCGTGACCCTTCTGGAGCGTTATGCGCGCAGTGAAGAGGATCTCGACAGGTTCGTGCAGGCCTATCGGGCCGTCTACTTCGGAGGTGGGGAGTACGAGTTCACCGTGTTCCCCGGCATGGCTGCGTTGATCGCCGACATTGCCGCTTCCGATTCAGCCCTCGTCCTGGCGACTGCCAAGCCCATCGAGTCGGCGACTCGAGTACTGACTCGGGCCGGACTTATCGACCACTTCGACTTCATCAGTGGAACCGAACTGGATCTCATGCGGCAGGACAAGCCCAGCATCATCGCCCACGGTGTCTCCGGGGCCGGGCTCTCGTTGACGGACGTCTCAGCGGTCATGATCGGTGACCGGCGCGAGGACATCCTCGGCGCGAAGCACCATGGCATCTCCAGCGTGGGAGTTCGGTGGGGCTACAGCGAGGAGGGGGAACTCGAGGATGCCAGCCCCGACGCCATCGTTGACGAAGTGGGAGAACTGCGCCGCACTCTCGCCCTTTCGTGACCGCGCGCCTTTTGGATCCATCCATGCGCTGAATTACATTGGCAGCACCACATCCGAGGGGAGAAGCCATGAGCGTGCGCAGGCGGCATCATGCGCTGCGCACTCCCTGGTGGATCTTCCTGGGCGTCATCACGGTTTCCGTGCTGATGATGTTCGCCCTGCTCCAAGCCATCATGACCCAGGAACAAGCCGACCACGAGGCTGTCGCCACCAGACCGCCGCGGGTGTGACTCAGGAGCTCACTCGCTCACTGAGTCGCTTCTACACGCCGACCGTCGCAGCCGAAGGCTTTGTTGCGAGTATGCAGCAGCCGGACGCCACCGATGGCGACGCACAAGACCGCATTGCGACCGCGTGGCCGCCCTTCGCCGCTCCCATGGCGGACTATCTGGGCGAGGCTCTGCTGGACTTCCAGCTGGCGCCCGAGGCGATCGTCACCCACTCCGCGCGACCTGACCAAAATGCCGCCGCACTCGGACACAACCTTCTGCTGGACGACGATCGACGCGATCAGATCATCGATGCCATCGCGGCGCGCGGTCCGATCGTGGCCGGGCCTTTGGACCTGCTTCAGGGCGGCCGCGGCCTGATCATTCGGCAGGCTGTGTTCATCGACGGGCTGGAACCCTTCGAGGATCGGTTCGCCCGAGCGTCCGGCGACGCGCAGCAATACCCGTGGCTGGATCGCATTTCTGACGACTTCTGGGGCATGGCCACGACCGTGATCGACTTCGATGCCCTGACGTCCTCCATCGGCAGCGCCCGCGCCGAGGGAGTTCGTGCGGGCATCTACTCCGTGGGAGCCGACGGTTTGCCCACCACTGCCGTGTGGGGAGATCTGCCAGCCGATGCGCCCTTCACCACCGAGCAGGAAATGACCCTGCTCGATGGTTCCCAACTCCTCGTGCGCGTTGATTTCCCGCCGAGGCCATGGTGGGGCTATTGGCCGCTCTTGCTGGTCGGTCTTCTCACCATGCTGATCATGCTCTTCCTGGCCCGCTTCGGCTACCGCGCCCAGCAACGCAACAAGCTCGGCTTCAAGTTCAGTGAGTCCGTCAGCCACCTGACAAGCCGAGAGGCCGTGCTTGAGCGCACCAGTGCATTCCTCACCGAGCTCTACCCCGGCATTCGCGGGCGCATCACATCACCGGAGCCGCATGCATGCCAGGTCAGCATTCCCGTCGATGCCGTGGATCTCATCGATGCCGATCACAGCGACAGCAACGACGACAGCAACACCGATGGACGGCTGCAGTGGCGGGTCCTCCAGTCGGATGAACTGCAGTGCGTCATCGAGGTGGTCGAGGCAGGGCCGTTCCCACCCCGCGAGCTCGAGGAGATCTTCACGCTGATCCAGCGAATCCTGGGGGCCTCACTTGCCGCGCTTGGCCGCCAGGGCCACTTGGAGCGGCGGGCAGCCATGGATCACCTAACGAAGGTCTACAACCGCACGCAGTTGGTGCCGGCCTTCGAACGGATTCACGCGGAGGCAGCGGCGACCGATTCGCTTCTCATGGTGGCATGCCTGGATGTTGACGACTTCAAGTCGGTCAATGATTCCTACGGTCACCTGTTCGGTGACGTCGTGCTGGAGAGGCTGGCCAAGCAGCTCACAGTCTCGGTGCGCTCCACTGATGCAGTCGTGCGCTTCGGGGGCGATGAGTTCGTCGTCTTTGCGCTCGTCCAGCACACGGAGGAGGCCGCCCACGTGAGCGCGCGCCTGCAGCGACGGGCGACCGAGGCGCTCACGGCTCTCGCCGACGGTAAACGCTCGATCAGTGTGTCTGTTGGATACGTGACCGCCCCCGGACGTGAGCCCGTCAGTCTCGACGACCTCATCAAGGGCGCAGACGTGGCGCTTTATGAGGTCAAGACTTCAGGAGGGGCTCACGTCCGAGAGGGCACGGCACAGACAATCGAGACGATCAGGTGAGGCAGCCGACGGTGTACAGATCCGCCGGGATCTCCGCATCAGCCGGAACCGCGTCGGGCTCGTCTGCATTCGGGGTGCCACAGACCTGATCCTGGGTCTTCGGGATCCAGAACTGACCCTCGGCCTGGAAGATGAAGGTGGTGGGTGCGCCCATGTCCGAGCCCTCGGCACCGAGCGTGCCGGACGTGACGGCCCAGCCGTCGGAGCAGTCAACGCCGTCGAGGGCGTAGGCGTTGTCGGCACCGAGAGCCTTGGCAGCCTCGTCAGCCGGGCCCGCGAGGGCGTCCATCGTGCACTCGGTCATGCCACCGACGGCCTCGGGCTCGTCGGAGCTGGAGCAGCCGGCCAGTGCGGCGGTGGCGAGCAGGGCGGCTGCGCTGATAGCGGCAATACGCATGGGGGATCCATTCTGTAGATCTCGTGGGTGGGGACCTCTAGGTCAGAGGTACAGCGATCAGGTTAGGGGCAGGGGCGGGTTTCCTGGAAATCGAGACACGCCCTAGACTCGCCTCGCTTTGCCATGCAACTCGCGCGAGTGGCGGAATAGGCAGACGCGCACGGTTCAGGTCCGTGTGCCCGAAAGGGTGTGGGGGTTCAACTCCCCCCTCGCGCACCCAGGGGTATTTGCGTATCCCAATGAATCCATTTGCATAACTCACGTTCGGGCCCGCCAGTGTGCGCCAGCGACCGCCGATCCTTCCTCGCCCTCGGAGCCGCGGCCACGGGTGCTGTCCTCGTGCCCGCTGCTCCTGCCCTGGCCGGTCGGACCGTGCGGGCCTCCGGTCCCGTCTTCACCCTGGGGGTCGTATCCGGCGATCCGCTGTCGGACTCGGTCATCCTCTGGACCCGCCTTGCACCGCAGCCCCTGTGGTTCCTTCCGGTATTCTTAACATCATGAATTTTCCTTCATTCTTAACATCATGAATTTTCCTTCGCTTATTGGGCGAGTTGCGGCAGTTTCCGCTTTCGGCCTCGCCGCGGGTCTCATTCAGGCGGCCCCGAGTGGTGCCGAGCCGGCCGCTGATGCTGCCGCTGGTTTCACTCCCACGTTGACTTCAGTGGCCTGCCCGGATCTCACGTCGGGAGGAGCCTCGCCTACCCCGCCCCGGACCAAGTGCTCCACGCTCACGGTTCCGCTCGACTGGAGCACACCGAACGATGGGCGCACGGTGGACATCCTTGTCGCGGTGACATCGGCGAAGCGCAAGCCGGGGCGCTTGGGCCTGACATGGAATCCGGGCGGCCCCGGTGGCGAAGCCATCCCGAGGGTCGGCGAGTTCTGCGCCTACCTGCCGAAGTCGATCCAGGACAACTTTGACTTTGTCTCCTGGGATCCGCGCGGCGTTGGCCTGAGTGAGCCGAAGCTGCAGGGATGTGTACCGGCGAACGTGCAGCCTGCGAGCACCGGTCCGGTCGACTGGGAGGCCTACTGGCAGGAGGTCGCCGACGGGAGCGGTGCGGCAACGCAGGCCTGCATTGCCGCGAACCCCGAGGTCGCTCCCTATCTGGGCACGTGGCAGGTGGTGCGCGACTTGGAGGCCATGCGCCAGGCCCTCGGATATGCCAAGTGGAACTACTGGGGCATGAGCTACGGCACCCGCATCGGCAATGTGTACGCGCGCACCTTCCCTTCGAGCCTTCGCGCCTTCGTCCAGGATGGAAGCGTCATGGCGAACGAGAGCATCACGCGTTTCGGAGCAACCACCCCCGCGGGGGAGTATGCATCGCTGCAGGTGTACTCGGCGATCAAGGGCAAGAAGCAGGGAAAGAAGCTTGAGGCAATCTTCGACTTCTTGGATGACTACACGTTAGTTCCGGCGGGGGGTGGCGCACCGATTACGCGCTGGTCGCTGATGGTGCATCTGAACGTGAATATGCGCAAGCCGGCACTGTTGAATGACCTACCAGGATTCGTGAATTCACTTTATGCAGCCGTGAAGGCGCAGGAAGCTGGACAGCCGCGTAAGGCGGCTCGGGCCGCGCAGAAGATCGATCCGTTGGGCGTAGTCGATGAAAATAGTGACTCGTTCCTCACGGACCTCATCAACTGTGTTGACATGCCGGATCGCCCAACGGTCGCCAGTCTCGCGCGCATGTCTGAGGCCGCCGAGACCAATTACGGAACGGCGTACGGAACTTCGGTTCTTCGCGCTTCCATGTGCCTTGGCGTGCCGTCGGAGTTCTCCACCCCGGTGAACAATGACTACAGCCTGCTCAAGCTGGCTACACCGCCGCTGTTCCTGCTCACCACTGGTGACGCGGGCACCCCATGGGTGTGGGGCAGGGGGCTGGCCAACACTTTCCTGGGCTCAAAGGTGATGACCCATAACAGCACTGAGCATGTGAGTTTCTTCCGCACCCCGTCGGCGTGCATGAAGTCCGCGGCCGAGAAGTATCTGCTGAAACTGACACTGCCCCGCAAGGATGGCTTCTGTGAGTTCGCGAAGTACGTCCCGCCGGTGACGAACTAAGGGGAGGTTGCGGTGTCCTTCATGGTTGGGGCCACCCGCGGGGGCGCTCTCGCGGCTGTGCTTGGCCTGAGCCTTGGTTTGCTGCAGATCCCCGCTAGCTCTGCTGTGCCCATCGTCGAGGCTACGTCGACCTTCACCCCGACTCTGAATCCGGTCGGCTGCGCGAACACGGGCGATGACGACACCCCGGCTCCCACCACGTGCTTTGAACTCACTGTGCCGCTGGACTGGCGGACCCCTGATGACGGCCGTACGGTCAAAATCGCCGTCGCGGTGACGCCTGCGAAGCGCAACCCGGGTCGTCAGGGACTGACCTGGAATCCGGGGGGACCAGGGGTATCGAGCATGGACAACCACCTGGGCTTCTACGACCCCCTCCCGCCCTCGATCAAGGGCAACTTCGACTGGGTGTCCTGGGACCCGCGAGGCGTCGGGCGGAGTGGGCCGGATCTCACCGACTGTGAGTGGTCAGTGCCTACAGGTCTGGATCAGCCGGCGGCTACTGGCCCGGTTGACTGGGAGGTGTTCTGGCAGGCATCCGTCGATTTCGGTGACAGTGCATCGATTGTGGCCTGCTTCGAGGCTAACCCTGACGCGGCTCCCTACCTGGGCACCTGGCAAGTAGTGCGCGATATGGAAGCCCTGCGTGTCGCTCTCGGCTACGACACGTGGAATTTCTGGGGCATGAGTTATGGCACCCGCATCGGCAACACCTATGCGCGCACCTTCCCCGACAAGCTTCGTGCCCTCGTTCTGGAGGGGGCCATGATGGCCAACGCGACCAATGCCCGCGAGGGCGCGACCTTGCCTGGCGGCCTCTTCCTGGGGCAGCAGGTGTACGCGTCGATCGCGGGGAGGAAGCAGGCGCACAAGATTCGCAAGATCCTGTCTTTCCTCGATGACTCGATCATCCAATTCGACGGCACTACGTGGAATCGCTGGGATGCCTTTGAAGCCCTGCATTCGTCCCTGGCGTACCCCACGGGGGGTTACGGAAACGCGCGTACTCTCGTCAACAGGGCCTACGCTGCCGTGCGCGCCTACCGGGCTGGCGCCACGGTTAGCACTGCGTGGCAGTCCCAGCCGGCGGGGGTGACGGGCGATGGTAAGACCGGGTTCCTGATGTCGTTCGTTGCCTGCGCAGATCTGCACGACCGCCCGACTGTGGCGCAGGTGGCGGCGATTTCCGAGCAAGCCAAGCGCACATACGGCACCGCCTTCGGGTGGCGCAGTATCGGGGACGCGGCGGCGTGCCTCGGTCTTCCCTCTGACTACTCACCGCCTTCATCGAACGGTGACAGCACCGTCCACTTGTCCACACCGCCGCTATTCCTGCTGACTGCGGGTGATACCGAAACCCCCTGGATGTGGGGGCGGAGTCTGGCAAACACCTACGCGGGCTCGCGTGTAGTCACCTGGAACAGCACCTGGCACGCGCCCTTCTTTTGGACTCCTTCATCATGCGTGAAGGACGCGGCCGAGAAGTATCTACTCACTCTCGCCCTGCCGAAGGCGGACAAGTACTGCCCGTACGCCCCACCTGCAACCAAATCTAACAAGGAGAAATAATGTTCAATAAGCGTCGTAGCGTCGCTCTTGCGGCCGCAGCATTGCTCGTGTCAGGCATTGGCCTTGCCGGATGTTCCGGTGGAGAGCCCGGGACAGACACCACCACAAACGTTGACAACTCAATCGACATCGAGGGCAGCCTCAGTGGGGACGAGTCCGTCGAGCTGGGCGATATCGATACCGGCAACAACAACGACTAGCAAGCGGATCCCTAGAAGGCGCCCTCCGGCAGGGCCATGCTCGCGTCATCGGTGGCCTCGGCGACGGCGCGCTCTGCTGCGAGCAGGGGCAGTCGGTTCTGGGCGAACCACTTGGCCGTGACGACCTTGCCCTCGTAGAACGCCTTGTCCTTGCCGGTGGCACCGGCCTGGCCCGTGAGCCGCTGATCCAGCCGCCACGTCATGGAATTTCACGAAGCCTTTCATGGGATGGACCAAGCCAAGGGGCTTCATCAGCCCACGTCAGGGGGTTTCATAAACAGCCCACCCAGCGTATGTCCTGACATCAGCGGCTCATGCAGGTGACACACACGGCACATCCCCTGCAGCAGCTCCCAGCAGACTGTCGATCAGCAGGTCAATGGCTTCATCGTTGGTGAGGATGTCCATGTGTCCCACTCCGGGCAGGCCGCGCATATCGCAGCCGGGATTGAGGGTCCACGCGGCAGGCGCCTGATTCATCCATGAGCTATCTCCCCCATCACCATCGGCGGTGATCGCGACGGGATCCATCTGATCCATCAAGCCAGCGCACGAGGGATCCGTGCAGTCGGGCTGTCGTGCAGGGGAGGGCTCGTATCGATATCCCACGGTGGTGGGGATACCGATCCCGTAAACGAATCGAGCAGGAATCACCAGGGGAAGGCCCTGCTCCCCCTCGATGAACCACTGCTCGCCACTCAATGAGTAGGCGCCGGTAGCTCGGCTCATGGCGAGGGCGCCCGCATCGTCGAGCAGCGACCGCGCATCATTGGCTCGATACATCGTGGAGCCTTGCTCGTAAAGCACGGCATCGCCGTACACGCTTGTCTGCAAACCCAATGCCAACTCACCCGCCCAGGTCGGATCCACGGGTGAGACTGACTCGTCCGAGGCATCCCAGGTCCATCCCGCTTGAAAGGCCCATCGAAGGCAGTCACTGCACCCACTGAATTGCCCGGCAAAGCCGAAGAGCAGGGCGATGTTGTCCTCGATCCACGCCGGGTCGATCGTGCGCATCGCGTGGTAGGCCATGAGGCAGCCTTGGCTGTGGCAGGCCAGCGCCACCGGTGCTCCATCGCCCACGCGCTCGACAAGTTCTTGCAGATCATCGGTGAAACTGTTCGCCCCCGGTGGCATGCGGTAGTCGTAGGGCAGGCAGAAGAGATTGTCGTTCCGTGTCCATTCGGTGCCCGTCGCTGAATCGGCCAACGTATCTGCCAGCGCGCCGTATCGTGGGCATTCCGTTTGAAAGTCCACACCGACTGAGATCGGTGACACGGTGATCCCGGGCTTGCTGCTGACTCGTCCGGCCTCATCGACGTCAAGGGCGAGCCACTCCGGCACCTGGTCAACATCGTCAGCCGCAAGGCCTGACTCCAGGGAATACTCCAGCGCACTATCCGTGGGTAGGACGTCGACCGGATTCATGCCCGGCAGCAAAAAGTCGAAGTCCGTGGTCTCTGCCTGCTGATCGACTTCGACATTCAGGGCGCTCATCCCCAGGCCTGGGACCACGATGAGTGGCATCCCCGCACTCGTGTCGTCCCCCGGAGCAGTGCATGCCGTGAGAACCATTGCGGTTGCAATGGCACCGCATAAGAGTCGCCCTGTCCGCACCACGCTCATGAAACTATCCCTTTCCATGATCCATGGGCAGGAGTGCTGCCAACAGCGGGGGAGAGGCGTCCTCGAGCCTAGTTTTGAGTGACGGAATCCACCTGGAAGAACAGGCGACCATCGGACCCGGTCGAGCCGACCACGCGCACCCCAATGCCGGAGTTGTCCTGCCATACCGAAGCAGCGGGTGAGTAGGTCACGGGAGTCCACTGCCCGCGCCGCAGTTGCACAGCCGGTCCGTTGACCCAGCGACCAGACTCATCACGCATGGTGAGGCGCCCCTTCCAGGCTCCACTCACCGAGCGTGGGTCAAGGCGGATCCACGCGGTCAGTGCTGATCCGTTACTCGGATCAACGGGCTCATTGTCATTGTGAGTGAAAGCACGAGCCCGCTTCGATGGCACGAGTTGCTTGCTCACCTGCATGCTGCGCCGGCCCATGTGTGCGTACTTGCCAGAGGTGATACTGGCCGTGCTCACCCAGCTCTGGCGCAATGAACCGAAGCCATACAGAGTAGTTCCTGCAGCCAGTCCGGTCATATGCGCACGGACGGCGGCGCCGTAGGTGGTCGGCGTACCGTTGTAGTTGGTGATCAGCGATGGCCCTGACCTGCAGTCCGCGGTGTTCCACGCCCACGGCAGATAGCCGACCCCGTTAGCATCGGCCCACGTCATATACGTGCTCGTGAAGGTGCCCGTGCATGTGTCTTCGCCAATCTCGGTGGACACCACGGGATACGTTTTTGCGACATCACCAATTGTTGAATTCCAGCATGATTCGGTATTGCACTGGCTAAACGAGTAGATGTGCACTCCCGCGGCCAGGTTGTCCAGTGGGTCGACAGGGGCGTGCAGGATCCACTCAGACAGGTCACCGGCCCAGTTGAGGCCGCTGGCGATCACGAGGTTTGTCGCACCCGTCGCACGCACCGCGTCTACGAGGTCTTGCATCCCGGCGGCTTCCCAACCTTCATTGGTCCTGCAGCCATCACGCCAGCAGGCCCACGAAATATCGTGCGGCTCGTTGTACAAATCAAAAGCAACGGACGGGTAGTCGGCAAATGTCGCTGCCACCGACGCCCAAAATGCTGGGGCGTGATCGGCATCGGCCATGACCTGCTGGCTGTAGGCGATCGTGGTGCCGGGTGCATTCCAGTGCAGATCCACGATGGCGACCATGCCGGCGGCATTGATGCGATCAACGAAGTCACGGATCTGGTCGCGGTAGGCCTGCCCGCTATAGGCGGCCGGCACCCCGTTGATGTTGAGCCAGCACTGCGCATTGAGCGGTACTCGCACGGCATTGCTCCCCCAAGACGCAATCAACGTCAGCGTGGAAGCATCGACGGGTCCGTCAAAAAATCCCCACCCCTGCACGCAGGCATACTCTGACCCCGACCTATTCACCCCGCGTAGTCGCAGGGGGTTGCCGTCGGCGTCCACAATCTGATGGCCCTGGACAGACACCGCAGGTGCGGTGGGCGAGGCAGTGGCCGCCGTGGGCGCAGCCATGGACACCGTGACGAGGGCAACAGCGAGTGCAAAGAGATAGCGCATGGGTGTCAGGGACACATGTCAAGGTAGCGCGGAATCCTCGGTCATCGCGTCCTGCAATGTGCACACAGTCAGGGGATGTTCGGTTATCCCTCACTCAGGCCATTGCAGCAACGTCAGGCACGCCCCCTCACGACTACTTGCGCACGGACCTCGTCATGGTCCAGTCGCTGTAGAGGGAGTCGGGCCAACTGATCGAGCGGATGCGCACCTTGAAGGTCCCGCGCGGGACGTTCTCCAGTGAGAACACCGCTCTCTCGGAGTCGTAGGACAGCGGGGAGCCGAGCTGGGTCCAGGTGGTCGACCCAGGCCACATGTAGGCGAAGTCGTAGCCACCCACGGTGGCACCCCCGTTGACTGTGATCGCCGGGTTCTTCCACGTCATTGTCAGGTAGTCGGTGACGGCGTTGTACGTCGCGGCAAAATCGGTGGGCGCAGGCACGGAGTTGGTTTGCTGGCGCCGCGGTGAAGGATTGGAAGCACGCGAGTCAGCACCGTACACCGGCACCGTGATCACCCGGAAGCGCACGATGTCACCGGCCTTGGTGCCCAGCGACTTCGTCGTCAGCCGGATGGCTGTGCGCGCGCCCGAGGTCTCGCGCACGTCCTCCCACTGGCTGACCGTGCCGTTGGGGTCGTTGTACTGCATTTGGATCCGATAGCCCTTCAGCCACTTGGTGGCGAGGGTCGTCGAGACCCAGAGCACCATGAATGCATCGGAGGAGCCCCAGGCGTTGACGTTGGTGACCGTCGTCACGCGCCCCGTCGGCACGTTGGCCTGGGTGGTGACCCACGCGGATTGGAGGTCTGCCGTTCCCACGGCACGGATGCGGACGTCGTACAGTCCGGGTCCCGCCACAGAGAAGTCTGCCGACGTGGCCGAGCCGGCGACGGTGCCCACGGTCCATGCACCGCATGTTGATGCGTTGCCTGTGCCGGTGCACAGTCGGTACTCCACGTCGTACGACGTCGCACCGATAACTGACTTCCACGTCAGGCGGAAGCTGGTCTCCAGGGTTTGTGCATTGGCCGAACCAACAGCTCGGACGTCAGTGGGGGCACCCGGTCGACCACCGAGGGTCACGGTATTGCTGCGGATCCCGGAGCTGACCGCACCTGAGTTGACTGCGCTGACGCGCAAAATCAGATTGCCGCGTAGTGGACCGGCGTTCCACGGCGACAGCCGTGGTGCCGCGACGCGGGTGAGCGACGTCCAGTCCACCCCGGCATTGGTGGAGAAGTCGATTTGATAGGCGGCGGCGCCCGGACTGGCCGACCAGGTGGCGGTGATGATTGATTCCTCGCGAGTATTGATCGTGCCGGTGGCGACGACGTTGTTGGGGGCGGCGATGGTGCCGACACCCTGGCAGTTTTGGGTGATATCGAGGAGCGGATCGATGTCGAGGATGTCCTGGCCGGAAGCATCGCCGCATTGGACAAGATCGTCCTTCTCCGGGATGTCCTCAGCCGACACGATCTCGTCGTTGCCCGTCCCGGCAAGGAGACGGTCATTGCCCGTCTCACCCTCGATGTAGTCGTTGCCCGGGCCGCCGTCAATGCTGTCGTTGCCCGGACCGCCGTAGAGATTGTCATCGCCACCCTCGCCGCGGAGATTGTCAGCGCCGGCACCGGCGTACACCTCGTCCGGGCCTGACCCACCGATGAAGGTGAGTGGCGTGGCATCCATGACTTAGGTGAATGTGTAGACCGAAGCGGCACTGAGGTTGAGTACGACGGACGTGGCCGAGCACGTGATGGTCGCCACCGGGGCGGCCTGGCTGGCCATCGTGCAGGCCGCGTCACTGCTCCACAGCAGTGCTGGGCCGGGAGTGTCCTCCAGGGTGTTCATGATCTGGAGTTGGACTCTGCCCGGGGAGAGCGTGGACACCCGGATGCCATCGGTGTCGCTGAAGGGCGCGAGCGTGGCGCTCGAGGTCGCCTGCAGGGCACCGCCTACCACCGCAACCTGGAGGGAGCCGGTCGCTGCACTCGATGGTGCGGCCGTCGCGACGAGGCCGGCGAGGCCGAGTGCGATGGCAAGGGTGGGGGTGATGAGGCGGCGCATGCGGACTCCAGGTGAGGGGGTGGGATCACTCTAGGTCACGGGTGGACGTGAAGGCGCCCCATGAGGCTTGCCCAGCACAACGTCACATCTCGTCGAGGCTGATGATCGTGCAGCGGAGGTCGGTCATGTCGCGAAGTTGCTGCATCCCTCCCACACGACCCCATCCGGTGCGCGTGCCGCCAGCCCCGCCGAAGGGCTGCGCGCTCTCGAAGTAGTCGGTGGAGTCATTGACGACCACGCTGCCGCAGCGCAGGCCCTCGGCGAAGGTGAAGGCGCGGGATAGTGACTTCGTGAAGACCGCGGCCTGCAGCCCGAGTGGGTCGGCGTTCGCGATGGTGAGCATGGCCCCATCGTCATCGCAGGCCACGATGGGCACCACGGGACCGAAGCTCTCCTCCCGAGCGATGCGCATCGAGGAGTCGACGCCGTCGACGACGGTGAATTCGTAGTAGAGATCGGTCGGATAGCCGCTCGCCCGTCCGCCGCCGAGTCGCACCTGCGCCCCGCGCTCAACTGCGTCGGCGATGTGGGCATCCATCTTGGCCGCTGTGGGTGCGTTGGCGAGTGGCCCCATCGTCGTCGCTTCATCGAAGGGATCACCCAGCACGGCTGCTGACGCTGCCTCGACCACGGCATCGGCAAAGTCGGATGCCACGCGGCGATCGACGAGCACGCGTTCTGTCGCGCAGCACACCTGTCCGGCATTCCAATAGGCACCGAAGACGGCCGCTTCTGCCGCTGCGGCGAGATCAGCGTCAGCACAGACGACGACAGGGCCATTGCCTGAGGCTTCCATGAGGCTGCGCTTGAGACCAGCAGCGCGCACAATCCGCTCGGCTGTCGTCGATGAACCGACAAAACCGATCGCGTCAACACCAGCATGGGTGACGAGGTGCTCGCCGACGGCACCGTCGCCGGGGATGATCGAGACGAGTCCGGTGGGTACGCCGGCCTCCTCCAGGAGTGCCCCGAGCGCGAGGCAGGCGAGTGGCGTGGTGTCCGGTGGCTTGCAGACGATGGCATTGCCCGTCGCCAGCGCCGGGCCGAGGAATTCACACATGATCATGAGGGGGAAGTTCCACGGCGTGATCGCGGCCCACACTCCGACGGGCGCGCGATAGGTGAACATCCGCTTGTTGCGCGCCGAGCTGGGGATCACCTCGCCGTAGAGCCGCTTGGCATCCTCAGCAGAGATGGAGAACAGCGATGCGGCGTCCTCGACGTCTGCCAGCGCCTCAGCCTTATAGGGCTTGCCCTGCTCGATCGTCGTGAGACGCGCGAGATCCTCGTGATGCTCTTCAATGAGACCAGCGATGCGATGGCACAGGTCCGCGCGCTCATAGACGGACCAGTGTCGATAGTCGTCCCAGGCCCGCTGCGCAGCAGCGACAGCGGCATCGAGTTGCTCCGTGCTCGCGCGCGGCAGGTCGGCGAGCTTCTCGCCGGTGACGGGTGAGTTGACGGGGGTCGAATCGCCTTGCGGGTCGGCGTAGGCGCCGGCGATCCACAGTCGTGATTCAGGCATGAGGAGACTCTAGGGAAGTGCGCGAGCAGTCGCTAGGTGACCTGTGGGTCGTGGACCGACACCGCTAGGTCTCCTGGCGTGCGGCCAGTTCGCGGAAGGGACCCGGACGGCTCGTGAGTTCGTCGTAGGTCCCCGAGTCCACCAGGTGCCCGTCCTCGAGGACGAAGATCCGATCCGCGTTGCGGATGGTGGACAGGCGATGCGCCACGACGATGCGGGTGATGTTCAGCTGGTCCAGGGCGGCGATGATCCCCGCCTGCGTGACATTGTCGAGTGCGCTGGTTGCCTCATCGAGTACGAGGACGCGCGGACGTCCGGCGAGGGCGCGGGCGATGAGGACGCGCTGTCGTTGGCCGCCGGAGAGCGTGCCGCCGCCATCGGACACCGGGGTGTCGAGTCCCATGGCGAGTTTGCGCACGTCGTCTGCGACGAAGGCGGCATCCAGCGCTGCCCAGATCTCATCCTGGAGCATGGGGCGCCCCATGGCGACGTTCTCCCGGATGCTCCCGGGGAGGAGGGTCGCCGACTGCAGCACCGACCCGACCTGTCTGCGCACCGCCGGTCGATCGAGGCCGCTCAGGTCGCGCCCGTCGATGAGCAGCATGCCGGATTCCGCGTCTTCAAGGCCCAGGATGATTCTCATGAGTGTGGTTTTGCCGCATCCGGATGGACCCACGATCGCGACGTGCTCCCCCGGCTGCACGCTGAGGCTGACCTTGTCGAGCACCGGCGGGAGGTCCGGTGCGTAGCGGAAGACGATGTCGCGCACCTCGATGCTGCCGCTCAGCGTGCCCGGCTGCACGCCCTCGCCGCCGCCCTCGGGTATCGCTTCGAGTGTCGGCTTCGTCTTGAGCAGCGATTGCCGCGCCACCACCGCGGCACCTCCGGACATCGCGAGCGCGGAGATGGCCACGGTGCCCGCGACGGCTGCGGTTTGTGCCGTGATGAACTGCCCGAAGGTCCCTCCGGTGAGCCCGATAACCGACACGATGACGATGAGCGTGAAGACAGGCCATGCGGCGATGACAACGCCCTGGGACATCGTGATGCGACGGAGGCCGAGGTCGGCCTTGGCGAACTTCGCCTGCAGTTGCGCCCAGCGCAGGAAGGCACGTGACTCCGCTCCACTCACCCGCAGGCGGGGGATGGCCTTAAGGATCTCGATGAGTCGACCGCTGGCGTCCGCCGAGGCGGTGATGCGGTCTGAGGCTCGCGAGACGGTAGCGCGCAAGAAGAGGGCGACCACCAGCGCTTGGAGGGCGAAGACGACCAGTAGGGCGGCGAGCAGGGCCGGTCCGGTGGTGGCGATGGCGAGGAGGGCACCGAAGACGGCGGCCGTGTTGAGCAGTTGGATGGCGGTCTCGTCGGGGAAGGCAGCGGATGCGAAGTTTGCCGAGCTCGCCTGATTGAGCCGGTCTCCCAGTTTGTGTTTGCCGTGCCAGGGTGCCGGCAGCCGCATAATGCGCTCCCAGACGGCACCGGACGCGATGGCCACCGATCGGCTGCGCGCGCGCAGGAGTGCGAGCGCGCGCACGGCTTGCCATGCCGCGCCGGCGAGCACGATGAGAAGCAGGGCGATGAAGATGGCGGCGTACGCCGTGGTCGGTGCATTGGTGGCGAAGAGCGTCGGGAGCTGGCCGAGCAGGAACGGCGTGAAGAAAGTCATCAGTGCGACGAGCCCGGTGACGAATCCGACGGCCACCCACTCGCGCCGGCTGCCACGCGTGGAGAGGCGGGCGAGATCGCGCAGGCTGCTCGGCCGTGGCGGCAGGACGGGCAGGAACTCAATGGCTCTGCGGTCAACGCGCGCGGCTAGGTCGTCGTCGACGCTCTGCGCTTCCCCCTCGCTGTCGATGAGGACCCAGCCACGGCGCCACACCAGCGCCCTGGGTTCGGTGGTCCTGGACTGCTCCTGCGTGAGTTGGACGTACTTGGGCGTTCCTTCACGGCGATGCCAGCCAGCCTCGAGAGTGATAGGCCGCGGTCGGGCGTCGGCGACTCCCGCGATCGCGTTTGCGGGATCCCGGCCGCTTTCGACCTCCTCGGCCGCCCGCAGCACGGCCTGGTCGGTGACGATCAAGCCGCTTGCCCGAGCGGTGATCACGGCGGCAAAAAGCTGCAGTGACTGCGCCTTATCCGCGAGGACAGGGGGCCGCTCCCTGGCACCCACGGCGGTGGTGAGGAGGTCCACGCCCTTGTGGATCGCAGCGCCTGCGCGCTGGTCGACGGCCTGCCTCTCGAGTGCCGCCGCGAGGTCCTCTCGGTGTGCACGACCCTCGACGGCGGACACGGTCAGTCGTCCCCAGACATTGAGCGCTTCGCGCCACTCACCCGGTGTCTCCGGGGTGGGGGCCTCGACGATGCGACAGCGCAGGCCCGCGCGGAGCCAGGTCCCGTGTGGGAGGGGGATAGGTGGGGAGGTGGAGTCGAGCACGGCTTCGTCCATGCCGCACAAATAGGCCCTGCCTGCCGTCACCCGGACCCACGCCAGGTGCGGGTCGTCGCGCTGCGGTCCCACGCACTCTCCCGGAGCGAGCATCGAGCCAGCCGAAGCGATGGGCACGAGGCTGGCGGGCCAGCGGCCCCGGGTGAGGGACGCCCCCAGCAGGTCCAGCCACGCTTCGATCTGATCAAGTCCGATGTCACCGATGTCGAGCCCGGTCACCCGGACTTCCGTGCCGGGCAGTCCCGTGACGAGCAGTGTCGCCCCGTCTTCGGCCGGGTCGCAGCCCACGACGACCGACCCTGCCTGGGCCGTGCACAGCGGTGTGCGATGACCGTCGCTGCCGGTGGCGAAGACAAGGACCTCACCATCCAGCACCTCAACGATTTCGCCCGGAGATGGGTGGAGGGTGTCGACCGCGGTGAGGGGTCGTGCCTCGGATGTCGTGCTCATGTGCTGCCCACCAGTTGGGCGTAGGCGCCGGCGGCGGCCATGAGTTCATCGTGGGTTCCGCGTTCCACGACGCGGCCATGGTTCATGACAACGATCTCGTCACTGTCGCGAATCGTGGAGAGCCGATGCGCGATCACCAGGCAGGTGATGCCCCGACGCCGCACAGCGATATCGATGGCCTGCTCGGTCATCGGGTCGAGCGAACTCGTGGCCTCGTCCAGGACAAGGATGACGGGGTTGCGTGCGAGTGCACGTGCGATCTCGATCCGCTGGCGCTGGCCCCCGGAGAGGTCGGCGCCTCCTTCGGTGAGTTCGGCGTCCAGACCGCCCGGACGTGTGGCGACGAGGTCGCCCAGCTGCGCATCGACCAGGGCGGTCATGACATCGCGATCCGAGATGGTCGCGTCCCACAGGGTGACGTTGTCCCTCAGGGTGCCGCTGAAGATCGTGACGTCCTGGTCGACGAGCGCGACGCGGTTGGTGAGGATCCCTCGCGCGTGCTCCAAACGGCGTCGACCGTCTATGAGCACCTCGCCGGAATTCGGTGCGTAGAGACCGGTGACCAGGCGCGAGACCGTGGACTTCCCGCAGCCGCTGGGTCCGACGAGGGCCACCCGTCGTCCCGGGGAGATGTGCAGGTCCAGGTTGTGAATAGCTCACGAATGTCCCCGAGGGTGAGGTGCCGGCCACGCTCGCCCACCGGGCTGTAGCCGAAGGTCACGTCGACGAGGCGCAGATCCCCCGCGAGCGTGGCCGGCACCTCACCCTCGGGGACATTCGTGAGCTCGGGATCCTCGGGGGCATCGGAGATGTCATCGACCTGGTCCAGGGTCGCGCGCAGCGTCTGCGCCTGGTCAAGAGCGACGACCAGCATGGATATGGGCGCGATGACCACCGCGGCGAGAGCCATCACGGCAAGGAATCCACCGGGATCGAGGTTGCCCAACAGCACTTGCCATACGGCTGCCATCGCGATGAGCACCGTGCCTGCACCGGCAAGGATGCCCGGCAGGATGGTGAGGTTGAGCGAGCGCACTCCGATGCGCTGCTGGGCGTCCAGAAGGCGATTTTCGGCGGCGAGGCCGCGGGCGATGATCCCGTCCTCCGTGCCCGACGCCTTGATGGATTCGATCTGGCTGAGGGAGGAGGACATCACCGCGCCGACCTCCACGGACTCCCGGATGACTCTGCTGGCCTCGTCACGCGACCTGAGCAGGGTGTGGCGCACCGTGAGAGCGGTGAAGAAAGCGACCGCGACCGCGACGAGTCCGGACGCCCAGTTGAGGGCCAGGAGCACGAGTCCCCCGACGAAGGCGATGAGCAGTCCGCCCGTCGCCGAGACCAGCACGGCGGTGACGGCAGTGCTCATCTGGTCGATGAGCAGGGCTCGCTGTGCGAGGGCACTGGCGCCTCGCTGCGCGTGGAAGGACATGGGCAGCCGCAACAGGCGCAGGACCATCCCGGCGCCCACCCGCGTGGAGATCTTGGTGGCCAGCCGCATGGACAGACCACCCTGCAGCCACAGCAGCAGGAGTTGTATCACCAGGGCAATCGCCAGGCCGAGGATGGCCGCTTGCAGCGGGATGCCCTCTTGTCCGGCGAGGCCGTTGCCGAAGAGTTGCACCACGGCGGGGACAAGGATGGTGGGGACAACAAGGAGGAGAGCAAGGATCGCGGTGAAGACCATCATGGGCCGGACACTGCCGGCGGCCGAGATCAGGCGCCCGAGCACTCCGCGGCGCTTCCCGCCGGGTATGAACCTCTCATCGGGCGTGAACTCGATGGCGACGCCGGTGAAGGCCTCGTCGAACTCGTGATCATCGCAGGTGCGCGGGCCCATGGCCGGGTCGTTGATGTACCAGCCACCCGGGTAGTACCCCTCGAGCACGAGGAAGTGGTAGAAGCGCCAGTGGATCACCAGCGGGAACGCCATGTCCTTGAGTTGGTGCGGCTCGCGCTTCATCGCTCGGGTCTTCAAGCCGTAGGACCGCGCCGCCTCGACGATGCTCCTCGCTGTTGCTCCGTCACGCGCTACGCCGAGCCTGATCCGCAGTTCCTCAAGGGGCCGGAAGAGGCCGTTGTACGCCATGACCATGCCCAGGCTCGCCGCGCCGCACTCGGTGACCTCCATCTGGAGGATGGTGGGCACGCGACGACGAAGCTTGCGCGGATGCTTGGGCGCGGCGGCGGCTGGCGATTGCGTCGCGGGAGCCATCAGCGGATGAGGAGCTGCTGGAGGACGGTTTCGTTAGACACAATGATCGTGAAGACAGCGGTGCTCCCCGGGTCGGCGGGTGAGTCCAGAGCGACCTCGGCGATCGCTGCGAGTTCCCCCGATGGTGCAGCGATTCCGGTGCGCTGCGTGATCTGGGCGGCTGAGAGGGGCGGCTCCACCGCGGAGATCGTCCCCACGGAGGACCCCTTGGCATTGACCTGCGCACCGGGGCGGACCTGCTCGGCGGTGTCGGCAGGGAGCACGACAAGCGCCGTCGATTCGGACCCGTCGGGCAGGACCGTCATGATGATCTGGCCCGATGTCACGGGCTCGCCGTTGGTGGTGGGCACCTGCCACGCGGTGCCCGAGACGACCGAGGTGATGGCGACCTGGCCCGTCGCAGTCTGGATAACGGCGACGGTGTCCCCTTCCTGGACCGCATCGCCGCTGCGCATTGTCATCTCCAGCATGAGTCCGCCCTCGGGAGAGGTCACGGAGAGCAGTCCGGATGGCGCCAGCACCCGACCGCTACCCGACACCGTCTGGGCCGCGGGAGTGAGTGCCGCCCAGGTGATGAAGGCGATGACGATCAGGGCTGCGCCGACGAGCAGGAGCCAGTTCCGGCGCGAGACGAGGGGCAGTTGATTGTCGATGTCAGCGGCGATATCCAGTTGGTCGAGGGCCTTGGCACGGAAGAGTGCATTGGAGGTCTGGGTCCGCGTGCGGTTATCCGCGACCTTGTCGAGAATCGCATCCATCACCTCCGAGGATCGACCTTGGCCGGGTTCCCAATTGCTCACGAAGACACTGTAGGTGACAGGGGCGAACCGTGGCAGGCATCAGGATGAAGTTTGGGTGGGATGCGACGACCCTGCAAGGACTAGTGTCGTGGCCATGCGCTACGACGGAACCATGCTCATGACCGACCGGCTGGAGGAGTGCCAGCGCTTCTACGCCGCCCTGCTCATGGTCGAGCCCGAGGGGGGCGCGGGCTGGGCGCGCTTCGCGCTCGCCGATGGCAGTTGGATCGCCCTGCACACTCCGTGGCGGCCGGGTATGACGACGATCGGCGGCTCGCAGGTCGTGCTGCTGCAGGTCGATTCACTCGATGACGAGGCCGCACGGTTGATGGCGCTAGGCATCGTCTGCTCCGAGCCCCACGAGATCCCCGGTGGTGCGGTCGTGACGATCACCGATCCCGACGATCGCACGATCCAGTTGATCGCCTACTCCGACTGAGTAGGAGAGTCCGCCGGATTCACCCACGTGAGGCCACGGAACCGCGCGAAGCCTCGGTCGAAGGACACCCACGTGGCACCTGTCTCAATAGCCGTGGCCGCGAGTGCTACATCGCTGACCTCAGCTCCGCGGGGCGCATACTCCTCGGCCAGGGCAACGAAGATGTCCCACCATCGTGAGCCGGTGTGAGTGACCCGCGTATTGGGCCAGTCCAGCAGTGCCTGCAGATAGGCGAGTGCTTCCGCGGGAGCAGCCGGGTTGATGAGGATGCGGCGGTCCGTCGTCACGCGTGTGAATCCGGCCAGCACGGGGGGGAAGAGGACCAGGGGCTCGCGAGTGATTGCGGTTTCCTCAAGCACCTGTCGTGCGCGGACATGGTGAGGTGAGTCGGTATCAAACGCATAGACGAGGACGTTGACGTCAACGGAGAGCATCGAGACCCCGACCCTCGTCCATCAGCTCCAGGACCGATGACATGTCATTGAGGTCGATGCCGGGCCGGACTCCTCCCGAACGCATCGTCGGGAGGGGGGTGACATCCGAGGGCCGCGCGCTCGTCGCGCGCTCGAGGTAGTCGCGGAGCGCATCCTCGATGACCGATCCGACACCTCGCCCTGAGCGGGCCGCGTGGACCTTGGCGTCGGCGTAGAGGGAGTCATTGATCGTGACCGTCGTACGCATTGCTGCATCTTAGCATCAAACATATGCATCATGATGCCCAGACGTCCGGCGTACTCTTTTGCCGTGACCTCTAGTTCTGATCGCGCATCGCACTTCCCGGCGATCGAGAAGCGGTACGGCAAGCCGATGTCCTACTGGTTCGCCCAGATGAAGAAGGTCAAGGGCGAGAAGTACGCCGACCAGATGGCCTTCCTGCAGGAGCAGCACGGCTTCAGCCGCGCTCACGCCAATGCGCTCGTGCTCTACTCCAAGGGCAACACGTCGTCACGGCGCTACGAGACGCTCGACGACTACCTCGCGACTCTCGACGAGACGAAGGCTAAGACGATCCGCACGATTTTCGCGACTCTGGCGGCCAAGTTCAGAAGGGCCGAGGTCGTCATCGCCTGGAATCAGCCCATGCTCAAGCAGGACGGCCGCTACCTCTTCGGCGCCGGCGCACAGAAGGAGCACATCCTCATCGCGCCGTTTGACGCCGGCATCATCGATGAGTTCCGCCCGCGCCTCGAGGGCTACCACGTTAATAAGAAGACGATCCGTGTCCCCGCGGACTGGAAGGTCGACAAGAAGCTCCTCGTCGACCTCGTCTCCGCGCAGTTCGACTAGTTGTTGCTCGACTAACTGGTGCTCGACTAGCTCGTGCCTACGAACTCGCGGATGGTCGCGTTGAAGCCGTCGGGGTCGGTCACGAAGCCCATGTGCAGGTCCATGGTCGCGAAGGAGGCCTGCGGCATATTGGCCGCGGCCCAGCGCTGGGCGTCCTCGGCCCAGTCCTGGCGTGCCATGAGCATGGTCGGCACCGCCGCGGCGGCAGCAGCCGCTGCCCCACTCAGGTCAGTCGCGACACCATCGGCGATGGTCGCGACGGCGACGTGCTCGGGCGTCTGCATGCCGAGTTCGACGATGCGCACGACGTCGGGATGGTCGTCCGGAGTGTCTTCGGGCAGGCCGATCATGTACTTGGCGTACCAGGTCCAAAAGCCCAGCCGGTCGTCGATCACCAGTCGCAGGAAGGCGGGCATGCCATCAGGCGTGAGCGGTGCCTCGCCCCAGTCCGCCGGATCGTTGGGGTCGGCGGGGCACTTCGGCGTCTCGTCGCAGACCACGACACCGCCGATCGCGTCGGTGCCGAAGTCGCGCACATAGGCGAGCACGTCATAGGCACCGAAGGACCAGCCCACGAGGATCGGCTTGTCGAGCGCGAGCTCACGCAGCAGCGCGTCAAGGTCAGCGCCGCGCATCGTGAAGTTGTTGCCCGTGACCGGCTTGTCGGAGCCGCCGTGACCGCGGGGGTCGTAGGCGATCACCTGATAGTCGTCACCCAACCCGGCGAGTTGGTGGGCGAAAAAGTCCGCGGTGCAGGTGAAGCCCGGCACAAAGACGATGGGGCGGCCCTGGCCGCGGGAGAGGACGCGAAGAGTGACCCCCGAAGGAAGCGCGACCATGCGCTCCGTCGCGTCCGGGGGCACCGGGATCATGACGTTTGGCACATCTCACTCTGGCACGCGCAGGCTGATTGCGCACGACGTTGGCGAGTCGGGCGCTGGTCAGCGCCGCTCGCTGATCAGCGCCCCGAGGAAACCGTCTCGCCGATGACCCCGTGCTTGGGCAGCTCTGGGAGTCGCCCCAATCCGCGGCGGTACATCACGAGCAGCACGATGGCGAGCAGTGGCTGCAGGATGTCGCTCGGGATCGCCCAGGTGTTGTCCGGTGCGTCATTGCCGTCGCCGACGTACTGCATGATGTGCCCGATCGCGTCACCTCCGTAGGAGATGGCCAACGCGATGACGGCCGCCGTCATCCAGCGATCACGGAACCAGAAGCAGCCGATGCCGAGCACCGACAGCGCCAGGTCACCGAAGCCCACCTCCCACTGGAACATGCTCGGCGCGTAGCCGATGCCGGCGGCAATCTCGGCGGAATTAGGCCCGATGTGACCGGCAACGCCGATTAGTCCCCACACGCTGAACCAGACCATGACCCACAGGAGCGCGAGCTCGACAATGCGCGGGCCGGTGCGTCGGGCGGGGTGGCGGTCCACGGCGATATTGATGACGACACCCACGATGAGGACGATCCAGGGAACGATAAAGAAGACCATGACCCGAACGATTCCACCGGGGCCCTTCACAGTCAACGTTGTCCGGCACCCTGCGGCCTCCACCCGGGCCGCACCGCACGTGAGTCATTGCCCGGAGCGGGAGTTAGGCGAAGACGCTCCAGATGACCAGGATGAAGATGATCAGGCCGCCGCCGACGATGCCCGCAGCGGTGAGAGTCAGGAACATCTTGGACGATGCGATCTGCTGTGCCAGTTGCGATCCACCCGCGACCTTGCTGAGATCAGCAAGGAGGGCGTGACCCTCTCGGATGATGGCAATCTGGGAGACGATGGCCAACACTCCCGTGACGGCTGTCACGCCGATCACGAGATAGCGTGCAGCGTCGGTCGCATCCGTGAAGGTCCCTTGAGCGGCCAGCACAAACACGGCGATGAGCACCAAGGTCGGGGCAATCTGCGCCACGATCATCTGCCATCTGCTGTCTTTCCAAGCCGTCAGCAGACCTCTGGCCTCCGCTGACATTACTTCTTGTTCTTCCACTGTGTTCCCCTCAATTAGGTGCCAGAATTCGCTTGGATGGTTAGGAATCTAGTGGACTTCCTGACATCTCGCTGATGTCACCGTGCCGCGGTGACCCGCAGCGACTGAGATGGCCCCGGACTGTGTGAGGGAGGTGCCCGCGTGTCGTTCATCGTGAGGAACTATCAGGAGAGCGATCTGGAGCCGGTGGTCCACCTCTGGGAGGTGACACCGGGGATGGCGTCGGTGTTTTCCATCGCGGAGTGCATCGTCGCTTTGCGAGCGGGAGCCCCCGCTGTCGTGGCGGTGCATCAGGACCTGGTCGTGGGGGCCGCAGTCGCCAATGTGTCGGGCTCGCGCGCCTGGATCATGCGCATCGCGGTCGAACCCACCCACCGTGGCGAGGGCGTGCCGTCGACGCTGCTCAATCACCTGGAGGAGCAACTCGCCAATGAGGGTGTGTCGACCATCTCCTATCTGCTGGCGCAGGAGGAGCAGATGTCCGATGGCCTATCGCGGTCGGGCTACGTCAGATCTGCGCCGGCGGCCTACTGGGAGAAGCGTGAGGCACTGACGCCCGGTGAAGCCACAACCCTCAATGCCCTGGGTGGGCGGGTGCTGACCCGCGACCTATGGGGTCGACTGGCCGGGATGCACGAGGAGAAGGACATCATCGACAAACGTGTCGTGATGCCGCTCAGCAATCCCGAGCGCGCCTCGGCCCACGGGGTCGAGCCGCCCCACGCCATCGTCCTTTTCGGACCCCCCGGGACGGGCAAGACGACCTTTGCCCGGGCGATGGCCTCGCGCCTCTCCTGGCCCTTCGTCGAGATTTTCCCGTCCCGATTGGCAGCGGAGCCGGGTGAACTGGCGCAGGTGCTGCATGACACGTTCGCCATGATCGATGACCTCGAGAAGGTCCTGGTCTTCATTGATGAGGTGGAGGAGATTGCCTCGGCCCGAGAAGGTGTCGGCAAGAGTCCGGTCCACGGTGTGACGAATGAACTCCTCAAGATCATTCCGGCATTCCGCCAGCGTGACACTCGCCTCCTGGTCTGTGCCACCAACTCAGTCAGGTCACTGGACCAGGCCTTCCTGCGTCCCGGACGATTCGACTACGTCATCCCCATCGGGCCGCCGGATGCGGCAGCGCGCGCAGCGATCTGGCAGTCCTTCGTGGCCCAGTCATCGCGCCCGGATGTGGATATCGAGGCGCTGGGAGAGATGTCGGAGAATTTCACGCCGGCGGATATCGAGTTCGCCGCACGATCCGCGGCGCAGGCGTCGTTTGAGCGGGAGATGAGTGGTGGCTCGACCGGGCCGGTCGGTGCCTCCACGGAGGACTATCTGCGTGCCATTGCCCAGACGCGGCGCACGGTCTCCGACGATGACATTGAGCGCTTCAAGGAGGACATCGCGCAGTTTGGGCGGCTCTAGCCCACCCGTGGGGAGGCTCGGACAACTCGATGGACCCTCGCTATCGGATGGACATTCGGTCAACGGCAAGCGCAAGCACTAGCGTGCAGGGGTGAACCCCTTCGACGCCCTCGGTCTGCGCCCGGAACTCCTCAAGGCTCTCACCAGCCTGGGCTATGAGGAGCCGACACCGATCCAGGCGGCCGCGATCCCGGCGCTGATCTCCGGCTCGGACCTCCTGGGCCAGGCCGCGACCGGCACCGGCAAGACAGCGGCCTTCGCCTTGCCAATGCTGCAAGCCCTCGATGGCAAGCGCGGTGATGGCCCGTCGGGTCTTGTGCTGGTGCCGACGCGGGAGTTGGCCCTGCAGGTCGCACAGGCTCTGCACAGTTATGGCCGCACCGTGGGAGTGCGCCTGGTCGCCGTCTACGGCGGTGCACCGGTGCGCCAGCAGATCGATGCCCTGCGGCGGGGTGTCGACATTGTGGTTGCGACACCCGGTCGCGCACTCGATCTCGCCGGACGCGGATCACTGAAGCTCGGTGGTGTACGCACGGTGGTGCTCGATGAGGCTGACGAGATGCTCGACATGGGCTTTGTTGAAGATATCGAATCTATCCTCGCGCTGACCCCGTCGTCACGACAGACGGTGCTCTTCTCCGCCACGCTGCCTGCGCGCATTGACGCACTCGCCCGCAAATACCTGCGCAACCCGGAGCGCATCGCCATCGCACCCGACAAGCCCACGTCTGGTCAAGCCCCCAAGGTGCGTCAGACGGCGTACGTCGTGGCGCGGGCGACCAAGGCTGCCGCACTGCAGCGGGTGCTCGACGTGGAGGATCCCCAGGCGGCGATCGTCTTTTGTCGCACCCGCGGTGGCGTGGATGAACTCACCGATGTGCTCACCAGCCGCGGCTATCAGGCCGAGGCCCTGCACGGCGGGCTCACCCAGGATCAGCGCGACCGCGTCATGGGCCGTCTGCGCTCGGGGGCGACCGACCTCCTGGTGGCCACCGATGTGGCTGCCCGCGGTCTGGATGTTGATCAGTTGTCCCATGTTTTTAACTACGACCTTCCCGTCTCCCCCGAGGCCTATGTGCATCGGATCGGCCGCGTGGGTCGGGCCGGCCGCGAGGGTGTAGCCGTCAGCCTGGTGGAACCGCGTGAGCGCAGATTGCTCTCCGCCATCGAGCGGCTGCTAGGCGGACCCATCCCGACCGGACGCATCCCGACCGTGGCCGACGTACGCCACATGCGACTGCAGCGCACGCGCACCGACATCGAGGAGATGCTCGCCGACGAAGATGCCGTGGTGCGCATGGAGGCCTATCGCGACATCGTCGAGGAGATGCTGCAGGACCGCGATCCCGTGGACGTGGTGCTCGCCAGCTTTGCCGCCGCGCACGAGGCCACCCAGGGCAGCGGCGTCGAGGACGTGGAGATTGAGACGGTCGATCCCCGCGCCGGACGCGATGCCAAGGCGGGCAAGTCAGGCAAGGCCGATAAGTGGTCCAAGGGCGATAAGCGGGACAAGTTCAGCAAGGGTGACAAGCGGGACAAGTTCAGCAAGGGCGACCGGGGTGGTGCGGACAGCAGGGGCGGCCCCGACACCGAACGTCGTCCACGTCGGCTGACCGTGCCCACGCAGCGACTCTTCGTCTCCCTGGGGCGCCAGGCGGGTGTGACCCCCGGCGACCTCGTCGGTGCCCTGACCGGGGAGACCAGCCTCAAGGGCAAGGACATCGGGATCGTCACGGTCCACGAGGTGTACTCCCTCGTGGAGGTGCCCGCCGACAAGGCCCGCAAGGTCGCCCGTGACCTGCAGCACTGCACGATTCGCGGTCACCGAGCCAAGGTGCGCCTCGACCGCGAATGATTGGCGGCACTGTCTTTGAGGCGCCCCGTCCCTGATCGGATCGCCGATGGTCATCGGCAGCGCTAGGGTCTCGCCGTGGCCGATCCCCAGCCCCTGCGACTAGGTGCGCGCACGTTCGGCCCGGATGAACTCGTGGTCATGGCCATCGTCAACCGCACGCCCGACTCCTTTTTTGCCGGGGCACGGACATTCGGGCTCGACGCGGCACTGGAGCGCGTGGACCAGGCGGTGGCCCAGGGTGCGGGGATCATTGATGTCGGTGGGGTCAAGGCAGGCCCCGGTGACGAGGTCGACGAGGTCGAAGAGGCGCGTCGCGTCATCGACCTGATCGCGGCCATCCGTGCACGCCATAGCGACATCGTCATCTCGGTCGACACCTTCCGATCCTCTGTGGCGGACCGCGCCTGTCAGGCGGGGGCGGATCTGGTCAACGATGCCTGGGGTGGTTGGGATCCTGACCTCGCCGCGGTGGCGGCTGCCCACGGTGCGGGGATCGTCTGCACCCACGCCGGTGGACTCAAGCCCCGCACACGGCCGCATCGCGTGGAGTACGACGATGTCGTGGGACATGTCATCCAGTCCGTCACCGATTTGGCGCAGCTCGCCGTGGACGCCGGCGTGGATCGCTCGTCGATCATCATTGATCCCGGTCACGACTTCGGCAAAAATTCCCACCACTCCATGCTCGTGACCAGGCGGCTGGACGAATTGGTGGAGACGGGATGGCCGGTGCTCGTGGCCCTGTCGCGCAAGGACTTCATCGGGGAGGCGTTGGACCTGCCCCCGGATGATCGTCTCGAAGGCACCCTGGCCGCGACGGCCGTGAGTGCGTGGCTGGGTGCCCGGGTGTTCCGCGCCCACGATGTCGAGGCGACGACTCGGGTCCTGCGTACGGTCGCTGCGATCCGGGGGACCGCCAACCTCGCTGCGGTGAAGCGCGGTCTGGCATGAGTGTCCACTTCATCGGCTTCATCCCGGCCGCACCACTCCTCGTGCCGGAGCTGGTCGGAGATGCGGTGGAGCGCGATGAAGACCTGCGTGATGCTGTGCGGCGCATCGTTGGCATCGCCGCTGACATCCAACGCGACACTGGGTCGACACTCGTCGTCATTGCTGAGGCATCGCAGACACGGGACTACGTCGGATCGTGGGACTTCGGATCCCTCGGTGGCAGACGAGACATGCAGGGGTACGTCGAGCCGACATCGGTGCTGCCCACCGCGCTGGGTATCGGTGCGTGGTTCCTCGACGACATCGGTGCCCGCGGTACGCGGCGCTATCTGGGGATCGCGCCGGAGCTCACGCCCACCCAGTGTGCCGATCTGGGCCGAGACCTCAGCGGCGACACGGTCCTGCTCGTTATCGGTGACGGCAGCGCATGCCATGGCGATAAGTCACCCGGATCCCATGATCCGCGGGCTGAGGCCTTCGATGCTGGCGTTGCTGCAGCACTGCGCAGCGCGGATCCCCGGGGGCTGCTGTCCCTTGATCCAGATGAGGCGGAACACCTCCTGGTGCGCGGTCGCGCCCCGTGGCAGGTGGCGGCGGGGGCAGCGGAGGCCGGTGCTTGGCGCGGTGACCTGGTCATGGACGACCGTCGTTATGGCGTGGCGTACATGGTCGCCGCGTGGATCCCGGTGGATGCCTGACTGAGCGTCGAGTGTGCACTTGTGCACTGCACAAGGCCCGACCGATTTCACGCCCGCAACTGCACACTCAACCTACGACGTGCAGCGCGCCAGCTGTGGCTAGGTCGACGGAGTCGAGCGCTCCGGGAAGGTGCCGATACGCGCCATGTCCCAGCCGCCGGGATAGCCCTTGATGCGCCAACCGTGCACCGCGCGCACGAGATCGCGGCGGGAGGGCAGCAGTCCCACGATCCGCTTGCGCAGGGCCAGCGCCGCATCCACCGAGCGGCTGAGCAATTCCGGGGGGGCGTCGTAGCGCAGCGCCTGCCGCAGATGAGGGTCCATCAGCGAGATCGCGATGGCGCGCACCAGGGGCCGCAGGGGTGCTGGGTACCACCCGGTGAAGAGATCCAGAGTGGCATCGGCGACGGCGCGACCACCGGGTGAATAGGCGAATCGCTCGCGCTCATAGGTGTCGAAGTAGTCCGCACATCCCGTGTAGTCCGCGGGGATATCGCGAATGCCCATGAGTTGACCCATGCGCTGCCAGTAGCGCACGGATGAGTCGACCTCGGCGGGACTCATCGGTCGATAGCCATAGCGGTCGATCCACCGTCGCGCTGGTACGACGAAGGATGTGAGGACGTAGAGCATCTGGTCATGGGGGATGTCGTAGGACCCGTGCATCTGATTGAGGCGTTGGATCGGCGTACGGTCATCGCTTTCACCGCCGATGAAGAGCCCCGCCCCGTCGATGATGATGGCGGTGTCGTCATAGCGCTTCTGCGTCTGCTCGGTGAAGGCACCCGTGCGATAGAGCAACTCACCGATCTCGGGCACGGCAAAGGTGCGAAAGAGTGCGAACTCTGTGGCCCGGGCGTTGTCCCAGGGGAATTCATGCCCCACCGCGATGGCGTAGATCTCGAACCAATCGTGCTCAGGGTCGAGGGTGGTCGCGTGCCGCTGCCAATGGTCACGTGGCAGCGGAGGCCAACCCAAGGTCACCCGGGGAGGCTATCAGGGACTATGTCCAACAATCATGCATTTCTGCGGGATCTTCGACGAGCAGGTCACCGACCCGGGCCGATGCCCACCTGATGGTCTAGCCCCAGGATGCGCGGCTACTTCTTGCGCTTACCCGCTTCGGCTAGGCCCTTCGCGACCTGATGTAGGTCGTTGGGCAGGTCGATGATGCGGGCGGGGATGTCGGTGTCGTCGGCGAGGTGATAACTCGCGCACACGCGGTGATAGCCATCGGCAATGGTCAGCGGAAGGTCATGCTCGATTCCGCCGCGCACGAGCAGGACGGGTGAGAGCTTCACGCCGTTGATGACCTTGAGGATGTCCTCACGCACGTGGGCGTCATCCATCGGCAACGGCTTGAGGCGTGACGCGCGGATGAGGTCCTTGGCGTGGTAGGTCACGATGGGCGCCTTCTTGAGTTCCTTCACCAACCTGTCGACGACGTGCGCGTCGGCGAGCAGGCTGAGGTAGTTCGCCGCTGCGGGGTAGTCCTGCTTGTCGGGCTCGTGCTTCCACAGGGGCTTCATCACCTTGATCGGGGGCATTGCCTACTCCTCAGGGGCCGGGGTTGCGCGTCATTCAGGGCATCCGCACCGTGGTGTGAGGTGCACCGAACCTCCCGCGCTGTGGCTCACCAGGCTAGACCCACTCGCCAGTCCAGGACCAAGACATGGCTACAGCTGCGTCATGAGTCGGCGTATGGGCGACTCCAGAGCACCGAGATCTTCTTCGAACGGGCCATCGACCCCGGCTGGGATGACGCGCTGATCGGGTTGCCCGATCACATCGCGCAGGGCGGCGAGCTCATCCCAGGGGATCGCGGGAGCCTGGTCGCGGACCTGCGCAGGGAGTCGATGCACGGCCTCGGCGATGATGATGCGATTGAACAGGATCGCCTCATACGCGATGCCGAATCCCACATCATCGGCGAGGGACTTGGCCAGCCGCATGCGCTTATCGGCGATGCGGGCGCGAGCGATGGCGTTGAGGATGTCCTGCAACCACTCCGTGGATGTGCGAGTTGCTCCCGAATCCATCCGCTCAGTATTCCCCATTGCTGGATCGCCCAACACCGCCGTCCTGTGCGCGGGTGCGCTAGGAGCAGTCACTCACCCTTCGTGAGTTCGACCTCGAGCACTGCTCGATCGTCGCCGTTCTCAACGTAGGTGCCGGACAATGACGAGCCGGAGAGCACGCCTTCGAAGACACCGTCTTCGTCGACGATCGTCACCTGGCCCGCGCCCGTGACGGCCCCTGTGATCAGTTCATCGACGACGGTTCCGTCCGGCTCGGTCCACTCCTTGTAGCCCAAGAACGCCTGGCCGGTGGCCTCCTGCACCACCACGGGGAGGGGCTTGTCGACGTAGACGGGGTCGGTTCCCTCGTAGCCGGCATTGGTGCCGGTCCAGGTCCCGACGAGTTGGTCTGCGGTGGTGTTTGCGGAAGATGAACAACCGCTGACGGCGATGGTCAGGAGACCGGTGGCGATGATGGCGGTGACGAAGCGAGAATTCATGGCGTTCCAATGTTTGCGTTAATTGAATTGTGAGTCTTGCAGCCGCGATGCCGCGCGGCAGACAGGCGTGTTTCAAAGGGGTTGCACACTGTCAAGACTCTCACGGATACGTCTGCGGTCTGGCAGTGTGAGTTCGACCCGGGCAACTCGGCCTCAAGTCTGCCGAAGCCCGGTCGGCTCGAGATGTAGAGACACGAGGTTTAGGCCGCGGCCGTTCTGTCAAGATCATGCTCAGGGGTGATCCCCGGACTGATGCGGATATCCGACAAGCGAGGCTCGCGATGGATGGACCGGATTCCGAAGCCTCCTTTCAGGTTGTCGAGGGCCATCCAACGTCGCGCGTCGTGATTCATGTTCCGCACGCGTCGACGCTCATCCCCGATTGGGTCCGCGAACGCATCCGGCTCAACGGGGATGACCTCACGCGCGAATTGGCTTTCATGACGGATGCGCGCACCGACGAGATCGCTGAGGCTGCGGCTGACCTCGCGGCTGTCCGGCCGTGGATCTTCGTGAATCGGCGCTCACGACTCGTCGTGGACCCGGAACGATTCCCCAACCCGGAGCAGGAGCCGATGGCCGCTCCCGATATCGGAATGGGCGCCGTCTATACCCGCACGTCCCACGGAGAACTCCTTCGCGACGAACAGGACCTGCGAGTCTCCTCCGTCATGGTCGAACTTCGCCGTGACACCTACCTGGGACATGACAACGGCATTGCCACAGTGGCCCGAATGCTTACCCGGCTGATCGACACCGCGAACGTGTAGCCCTGATCACGTCGGGGGTGGGGATTGATACTCAACGTGAACAGCGATTGTAGACAAGCAGCGTTGGCGCACTGACTGACTACGCGTCGGCAAGTGTGCCTTCGATCCCATCGACCGTGTGTCTCAGCGATGCGGTCAGAGTCGGATTGACTCCCCGCTGCTCCAGGATCTCCAGGATGGAGTTGTAGTACCAAAGGATCTGCTCGGGTGTGCCGTTGAAGCGATCCAGCATGTCGGGCCCGACGACCATGAGGTCGGTGTGGATTGCCCGAGCGTTGTGGAGTTTGTCGGCGGCGGTGACGAGCAGGACGTCATCGTTGGCTTGGCGTAGATGCTCGAGGTGCTGTGTCTTGCGCTCGACGTAGGGAGCTTTGGCCTCGGGATCTTCGGACAGGGAGTCGCTGCAGGCCTCGACAATGTCAGCGACACGGTCACCAAATCGGCTACGCACGTCTTCAAGACGGGGGCGCCCGCCTTGGTCCTCAGCCACGTCGTGCAGGAGCCCCGCGATGGCGAGATCCTCATCACCGCCCGCCTCGAGGACGAGTCCGGAGACACCGATGAGGTGACTCATGTAGGGCAGGTCGGTGCCCTTGCGGGTCTGCGTCGCATGGGCGATGGATGCGTAGGCGATCGCGTCGGCGTATCGATGGGTGAGTGTGATGGTCATTCGGCCCCTTTCAATCGGGCTGTTATCGCCCGCCAGAGTTGCTCGGCGTAGTCGTCGATGGCGTCGTCGGTCAGTTTGTCCGGGTCGAGGCGGATGTAGATCCGCTCTGGCTCAGCCACGGCTGAATCCCCACACGAGTGCGACAAAAAGTGCGATCGTGCCGGTCAATCCCAGGACGAGTGTGAGGACGCTCCCGGCGTCCCAATCGTGCATGGCTGTCATGTGAACCCCCAAAGCTCGGTCTTCCGCTGGGCTGGTGCGCAGCAGCTGCTCTTCCTCCGGGGCCACCGATCGCGAGCGGGCGGTTGGCAGACGACGAGCCGGAGGGCTTGATGTCGTCTTCTTGAGCACCTTCAGCATGACATGGGGGTGTGACAGTCACCTGTAGTCGTCGTCCGTCAGGGAGCTCGTATTCGGTCAAGGCTGACTGTTCGCCCGTGACGAGGCCCTCGATGGCTGACAAACTGAGCGCGCAGCCCCGTTGCCTCGACCCCCCGTGGGTGGCGGGGCTGCCCACGCGCGTCGGCAATTGTGATGGAGACCCACGTCGATGTGCGGGTGCGACGATGCCAGGTGAGTTCACCCTGGTCATCAAGGCCCGTCGACAGATTTGGGAACTATGAGGGATGTGCCTTCTGCTTTGCGATTGCGCCGCATGAGGCGTAGCGTCCGAAGCGCATCCATTGGTGCAGGTATCTAGGAGGACTCTTGTCCGCACGTCGTATCACCGTCCTGACGTCAGCACTCGCCCTCCTCCTCGCACTGGGGGCACCCGCCGTGCAGGCGGCCGCCGAACCGCGGGCGACCACGACGGTCGTGGTCTCCAACCTCAACGACACGGGCGCGGGGTCGCTGCGGGCCGCGCTCGCGTCTGCGGCCCCGGATGACACGACGCAGATCACCTTCGCCGTCGCCGGCGCCATCACGCTCGCTTCCGCGCTCCCGGCGATCACCTCGACGGTGGTCCTCGATGGCACATCCGCGCCGGGCTATGTCGTCGGTGGCGCACCCGTGGTCTTTATTGACTTTGTGGGCGCGGCCGGTCTCAGCCTCGCGAAGGGCGCTGATGGGTCACAGGTGCTCGGCCTTGCTGTGGGCAACGCCGCAGGCGATGGCATCGCCGTCGCTGCACCCGCGGTGATGATCGCCGGCAACTACGTCGGTCTGACCATCAGTGGAGCAAGCGCCCCCAACGCAGGGGCCGGCGTACATCTCATGGCTGGCTCGGATGGATCCACCATCGGCACGAATCCGGATAACTCCTCCGCCTGGGTCTCCAATGTCATCTCCAACAATGGCGGCAGCGGCCTGGTCATCGACGGCTCCTCCGGCAACGTCGTCGTGGCCAATCGGATCGGCACCAACCCGGCCGGCACCGCTGCTGCTCCCAACGGTGCGAATGGCGTCGAGGTGACCGGCGCCTCCGTCAACAACACTCTGGGTGGCACCGTCTCGGTCGACGGTGTGACCGGCGCGGTGAACAACCCGACGGGCAACAAGGGGGAGGTGACGCCGACCTTCACGCGGCCGCCGCTGGGCAATGTCGTGAGCGGCAACACCGGCGCGGGCATCGCCATCACCGGCGCCACCGACACGACCATCGCCGGCAACTTCGTCGGCACCAGTGCTTCGGGCAACGCCGATCTCGGCAACGGCAGCCAGGGGATCGTGCTCAATGGGGCCGACGGCACGCAGATTGTGGGCTGCACGCTCGTCGATGAACCCTTCATCTACTACAACGTGGTGAGCGGCAACGGCGCCTCCGGCATCGAGGTGCGCGATTCCGACAACGTCGCGGTGCAGGGCAACTTCACGGGTGTTGCCGCTGACAATGAGACGTCGATCGGCAATTCAGGCAACGGCCTGTGGGTCACGGGCACCTCGGCCAAGACCCAGGCGGGTGGACCGATCCCGCTGGGCAACGTCACCTCGGGCAATGGCCGCAACGGCATCGCCGTGACCGGCCAGGTATCAGGCTTTGTGTCCTTCAACAACTTCGCCGGGCTCGTCGCCTTCGGCGGCGCGGCTCCCAACCAGCTCCACGGGATCTACGTCACGGCGACGGGGGGCAGCAACCTGCTCCGCACCAGCGTGACCAGCGGCAACATCGGCGACGGAATCCGTCTCGACCGCAAGGCGACGGGCGTGACTATCGATCCCGTCCTCTCCGGTTTGAGCACCTCCGGGGCCGCGGCACTGCCCAATGGCGGCAACGGACTGACGATCACCGGCAGTGCCTCCCGCAACGTGGTGGGTGGAACGCGCACGTCGGTCATGCCCCACACGGCGTTCAGTGGGAACAAGGGCTACGGCATCCGCATCGAGGGAACGGCCAGCCGCAACCTGGTCTACGACACCTACGTGGGCGTGTCGGTCGCCGGACAGATCTCCCTGGGCAATGGTGCCGGGGGTATCTCCATTGCCGGCAAGGCTCACCACAACATCATTGGCGGCCAGAAGTCGACCGCGCGCCGCGCAAATATCATCGCGGGCAACACCGGCAACGGCATCGAGCTCGCCTCGGGGACGCGCAATAACACGGTGGTCAACAACTACATCGGCGTGAGCCGACTGCGACTGGTCTTCCCCAATACGGGCCGAGATATCGTCAACAGGGGTAAGACCAACGTCATCAAAAACAACATCTTCGCTCCCTGACAGGTATTGTTCACACTCCCTCGACCGATCGGAAGGTTCTCCCCATGGCGATTCAATCCCCGTCGCGTATCCGCAGGGTCGGGCTGGCTCTCCTCGTGGCGTGCGCGACGATTGCGACGGCAACCGGCGCTGCCGGAGCGGTCGACAGGACGGACACCGCACCCGCAGCCGCCTCCGCGACTGTTCCGATGCGGCTCATGTCCGTCTACGGGGTCACGGGTGAGGGGCCCAACGCGCTGGTCATGGACTCCCGGGGCAACGTCTACACCGCCAACTCCAAGTCCGACAACGTCACGCGGATCACCCGCGAGGGATACGTCCAGGTGGTCGGTGTCACCGGCAAGCAGCCCATGGGCATCGCGCTGGATGACGAGGGCAACGTCTATACGTCGAACTTCGGGGACAGCACCGTCACCAAGATCACCCCGGAGGGCGTCTCGAGCGTTCTGGGTACGACGGGCAGGACTCCCATCGGCATCAGGGCGGATGCCGCGGGCAACGTCTACACGAGCAACTACCTCGACAGCACGGTCACCAAGATCACCCCGGCGGGTGTCTCGAGCGTGCTGGCCAGGACGGGCACGCATCCGCTCGGGATCATCCTCGACCGCGCGGGCAATGTCTTCACCGCCAATGAGGGGTCGAACTCCATCACCAAGATCACGCCGGAGGGGGTGGCGACGACCCTCGGCACGACCGGGGCGTGGCCCCAGGCGATCGCCATGGATGCCGACGGCAACCTCTACACCGCCAACTGGAACAGCTCCAACGTCTCCAAGGTCACCCCGGCCGGCAAGTCCACGATCCTTGGTGTGACGGGCAAGCGTCCGATCGGCATCACGGTGGATGCCGCGGGCAACGTCTACACCACGAATAACGGCGCGAATAACGTCTCGCGCATCACACCGAAGGGTGCCTCGCAGATCATCGCGGTGACCGAGCGACGTCCCTCGGGCATCACGGTGGACTCCGCAGGCAATCTCTACATGGTCAACTTCCTGTCGGACACGGTCACCAAGGTGGCCGCAGGCAAGGCCACGCAACCCGACACCCTGACCTTCTCCACCGTGACCGTGGGGTCACCGGGCAACGATCCCGCCGTGATCATCCCCTTCTACAACGACGTCTACAAGACCCAGCAGAGCTGCTTGGACGCCCTGCCGGGCGTGCAGGAGTCCGTGCAGGCCGACCCCGATCCTGCAGTGCAGAAGGAGTCGGCTACCTCGTGCATGTCCGTCGGTGCGGTGCCCTACACCTACGACATCGGCGAGATGGAGGTCACCACCGCCCAGTGGGTCACCTTCCTCAACTACGTGGACCCCAATGGCAGCAATACCCATCGCCTATGGGACGTGGCCGAGAGCGCCTCGGTGTGGCCGAAGTACGGATCGGTCAACCGCAATCTGCGAGCCGCGCCGGGACAGCGCTACTACGTAGCGTCGCCCGGATGGGCCAACCGGCCCTACAACCAGGCTGACTTCAGTCGCTCCGCTCGATTCGTCAACTCCCTCTTCAACGGCAAGGTGCTGTCGAAGAAGGTCGACTACGTCACGACCGTGACAGGGGAGTCGTTGAAGCGCACGAACTACACCGTGCGGCTGTCGACCAACACCGAGTCGGGCATGTACCTCATGAGCAACCCCAAGACCACGCGGACGGCCAAGAAGGGCTTCGCGATCACGAGCCAGAACGAGTGGATCAAGGCCGCCTACTTCGATCCCAAGGGTGGGGGCAAGTTCTCCTACTGGGACTACCCCACCAACCCGGGCCTCTTCGTCAACTGCAAGGTCGACGAGGAGGGCTGCGCGGAGGGTGAGCAGCCCAACGCCGTCGTGATGGATGCCAACGGCAACGTCACCAACTCAGACCAGCAGCCGCTTGCAGCCTTCGAGGCTGTCCCGGGCACGGCACCGGATTGGTGTCCTGTCATCTCTCTCACCGCCGATCAGTGCACCGCGGATGCACCCTTCCCGCCGGCGCTGCCCTACAACGGCAACATGACCCCCGTCGGCCAGGCGCTCACGCGCTCTCCCTGGGGCACGCTGGATCAGGGCGGGAATGTGGTGGAGGTCCTCGACACCATTTCGCCCCCGCCACCGCTGGGCGACACCACGATTGTGTGGCGTCGCTGGCACGGAGGCGTCGTGACGGCGACGGCGTACCAGATGTGGCTGTCCGCGGTGGGCACGACGCCGCAGACCATCCCCGGCTACGCCATCAACCCCTGGCGCGGATTCCGCATCTCAGTCCGCGGACTGTAGGGGCTCTCGGCGGGGACCAGTCGGGGTGCTCCGGCATCGACGCCGGCGCAGGTGTCCATGCGAGCTTGCCCCGGCAGGTACGTGACCGTTTCGACTTCGTCATGTGGGATCCGCGCGGTGTGGGCCTGAGCGGTCCGAAACTGAGCGGGTGCGGGCCGATCCCCAGCGCGAACCTACCCCTCACCGGCCCGGTGGATTGGGAGAAGGCGTGGTCAGAGTGGGCCGTTGCCAGGGGTGTGGCCCTCTCCGACTGCTTTGCGAAGAATCCGGATGCGGCGCCCTATCTCGGCACGTGGCAGGTTGTGCGCGACATGGAGGCCATGCGCACCGCGCTGGGCTACAACAGGTGGAACTTCTGGGGGATGAGCTACGGCACCCGCATCGCCTACACCTACGCCAAGACCTTCCCCGACAGCCTGCGCACGGTCATCGTCGACGGCAGCCTGTGGCCCCAGGAGTCGGTCTATCGCCTCTCCAGCCAGCAGCCCATGGCGTACCAGACCGCTCTGCAGGTCTACTCCTCCGTGATGGGCCGCGCGCAGACACGCAAGTTCGAGCAGATTCTCGAAGTGCTCGACGACACCTACATCGAGACGCCGGACGGGGTCACAACGCGATGGAGTTTCTCCGGCGCCGTCTTCGGCGCTCTCGGCAGCCAGGCCGCCTACCCGGGCATCCGGGAGGGGATCAACCAGGTCTATGACGCACTCGTCGCCCAGCCCTCGATCCAGACGCGCAGGGCAGCCGTGCGGGCGGTGGAAGCACTCGAGGATCCGGAGCCGGATCCGTCGGAGAGCTACCTCTTTTCCTTCGTCAACTGCGCGGACCTGCATGATCGGCCCACGCCGGAGATGGCCGGTCGGGTCGCTGCCAGCGCCGCGCGCGACTACGGCACCACCTTCGCCGAAGCGACTAACAACATCACGAGTTGCCAGGGGCTGCCCGCTGACTATTCCCCGCCGGTGCCGAGTGACTGGGCCACCATCGAACTCGCCACTCCGCCTGTCGTCGTATTGTCCCTCGGTGACCGGGCGACCCCGTGGCTGTGGGGCAAGATCATGGCCAATCAGTACGCTGGATCGCGGATCATCAACTACAACAGCTCCCAGCACGTGACCTACATGTTTGCGCCGTCGCGTTGCGTCAACGACCCGGTCACCCGCTACATCCTGCGCAGGCAACTGCCCCCGAGCAACGTCTTCTGCTCTTTCGTCCCGTCACCTCCCCCGCCACAGGAGTAGGCGCGATACATGAGGGGGTCTTCGGGGCTGGGAGGCGATGGGCATGCATCAGAAGGTGACCTTCGGTGAGGATGGTTCCCCCGGGGCCGTCGACGCGTGGACGTGGCTGACCGCCCACGCGTGGTCGGGTTGGGACCTGGATGTGGTCGCTGTCGAGAAGCCTCTGAAGAGCACCTCGGATTCGCCGATGGGCTACGACCATCTGCATCCGTGGGAGCCGGAGACTCCCCGCGATGTGCCCGCCGATTGCGATTTTGCTGGGGTCTCTTATTTCACGGCGCATCACGATGCACGGCTCGTGCTCGGCGCCGACCTCCAGTCGGATCTCCTCGTCATTGGTCCTCGCGGCAAGGGCCTCATGAAGGCCCTCCATATCGGCAGCACCGCGGAGTGGCTGGTGCAGTGCCCCAACACGCCCACCGTGATCGCACGTGCGGGTGGCACCACCCGCACGATCATGCTCTGCATCGACGGGTCCCCCCACGCCGATGCCGTCGTCGACCTCCTGGTGACCCTGCCGTGGATCGCGAGCACGAGCGTCACCGTGCTCGCCGTTGTTGAGAACTTTGATGACATCCGCGGTCATGCCCAGACAGCCGCCGATCGACTCACGGCCGCGGGAGCCACGGTGGAGCTGAACATCGTTGAGCCACGGGGTGGCGGCTCGAAGTCGGATGCCCGCGCCACCGTGCATTACGTCATCAACGAGGCCAAGCCTGACCTCATCGCGATGGGCACGAGGGGACTCCTCGGCATGCAGCGCCTGCGTCTGGGATCACTGGCGAGCTCCGTCGTACGCCACTCCACCACATCGTTGCTGCTCGCGCGCGACCACTCCGAGGACGTTGATGGATGAGCCAACACGGCGCCGCTAGGTTATTGATATGCGTCGATTGACCAAGGACTCCCTCCTCCGCCCCCTCATCGGCTTGGTTGCCGCTGGAGCGATCGTGGCCTCGGCCCTGGTGTCCGGGCCCGCCGTGGCGACGGGACCGCAGACGGCTGCTGCGGCGGCCTTTCCTCCGGAGGAATTCACCTTCACGGTGGCTCTCAATTACAACCGCCGGGCACTGCTCGCCGATGCCCGCGCTATCTCGTCCCCGGCGTCCCCGCGTTACCGCAACTTCCTCACGCTCAATCAGGCGGCGGCGAAGTTCGGCACGACGCGTGCCCAGCGCGATGGCCTGCGCGCCGCGGCGACGGCGCTCGGGATGAAGGTGACTTTCAGTGCGACCGGCCTGACCGCCAACCTCACCGCGCCGGTGGACACATGGAGTGAGCTGTACGGGATGGAGCCCACCCCGCAGCCCCAGGCCCCGTGGGTGGCTATCTCCTATCTTGATCCCCGGACGGGCTTGTACCCCGCGATCCCGCAACAACTGAGCAAGCACGTGCGCGTCATCTTTGCGAGCGACTCCGTCATCGCGCCGGCTCCCGCCACCCCGAGCGCTGCGACCCCGCTGCTCAACGCACCGGTGTCCGCGGATGACAGCCCGCCGGTCAACACGGGGTCCCCCTTCGGCCCAGGCCTGGATTGCGTGGAGCCTGCCTTGCAGCCGGACGTGTACTCGCCGAGCCAACTCCAGGTGCCATATGGCACCAAGGCCCTGCACGATCGCGGACTGCGCGGTGCCGGGGCTCGGATCGCCAATCTTGCGCAGGGTTACGCCTATTTTGAGGAGTTGTCGGCCTTCGCCGCTAACTGCTGGGATTATCGCAAGCCAACTATCGCCTTCACCGGAGGATCTGGTGTTGGCCCTGATCCGGTGCAGAACGCCACCGACGTCATCGAGGGCAACCTCGATGTGCAGGTGATCGCGGCAGTCGTGCCGGAGGCGGCGATGATCGACTACGTCGAGGTCGCACCCGTCCCGCGCGTCTATCAGTCCTTCGTCGAGTCGGTCGATCTCCTCACCACCAGGATGACGCCGATGCCCGATGTCGTCACCACCTCCTTTGCCCAGTGCGAACTAGAAATGCTGGGTGCCGATGCGGAGCGGGCGGTGTCGGAGGACCACTTCGCGCTCCTTGCGATTCTCGGGGTGACGATGGTCGCAGCATCGCTCGACGGCGGCTCGAGTGTGTGCTCGCAGGAGGAGGCGGACCCGCCGGCCTTCCTGCGGGTGCAGGCTGTCGCCTACCCCGCGTCATCGCACTGGGTGACCGGCGTCGGCGGTACGCGCATCGTCCTCGGTGAAGGCAATGAGCGCGTCGACGAGGTCGTGTGGAACGACACCGAGTGGGGTGGTCCTGGCGCAGGAGCAGGCACGGGCGGACCCTCGCTGGCGACGCGACCGTGGTATCAGCGACCCGTCACGGGGCGGGATCGTCGACTTGTTCCGGATGTCTCCGCACATGCATCGACGTACCCCGGCTGGGCCACAGCGCTGCCTCTAGAGAGCGGCGAGATCCTCGTCGCGCCTATTGGGGGCACGAGCGCGGCAGCGCCCTTCACCGCCGCCAATCTTGCACTTATCGCTGCAGCGGAGCGCAAGGCCGGGCGTGGCCCCCTGGGCTTCATCAACCCATTGCTCTACGACCTGTCGTCCAAGCCCATGGTCTACTCGACATCGTTCTACGACATCACCAAGGGCAACAACCAGCGGTTCGTCGAGGCCGCTTGCTGCGTGGCAACCAAGGGATATGACCAAGCCACCGGCCTGGGGTCGCTGACCTTCGACGAGTTGATCAGGGTGATCCCGAGGCCGGGGTCGCGCCGATAACGGACTCACCCCGGGCGCCGCTAGACTCCTGAGCCGGGGTCGAGCAAAGGGGTTGGCGTGGGACTAGGCACTGACATTCGACTGTCCCGCTTGTTTGCTAATCCCTCGGGCAACCTCTTTGGGATCGCGGTCGATCACTTCGTCGGCTATGGCAACGTGCGCGCGGGCGGACTGCAGAATCTCCCCGATGCGGTGGATCGCTGCATGACCTCGCACCCGGACACGATGACGATGACCCCGGGCACCGCCAAGAATTGCTGGCCCAAGCATGTCGGTGAAGCGGCCCTCATCGTGCAGGCCTCCTACTGGACCCCGGATGATCGGATCCGCGGTCAACTCGCCACACCCGCCGACGCCATCCGCCTCGGCGCTGATGCGCTGGCCGTGGCGATTGCCGTCCGCGGTGAGACCGAGGGCGACTTCATCCGCTGGCTGTCCGACGCCGTGCGCGCGGCGGCGCCGTACGAGCTCCCCATCGTCGCCCACATCTATCCCCGTGACTACACCGATGGGGTGAAGATCGTCTTCACCCCGGATGAGATCGCCTACGCCGTACGCGTGGGTATCGAGACCGGTGTCGACGTGATCAAGGTCGGCTATCCCGGGGATGAGCAGGCATTCGCGGAGATCATCTCGGCATGTCCCGCACCGGTGGTCATGGCCGGCGGACCCAAGGAGCCCACCCTGCGTGACGCCCTCGCCCAGATCCACGCGGGTATGCGCGCGGGTGCACGCGGAGCGGTCGTGGGTCGCAACATCTGGGGCGAGGCCGATATGGAGCATGCGGCGCGCGCCTATGCGGCTGTCATCCACGACGGACTGGATGCCGATCAGGCTGTCGCACGCACATGATCGTGGGCCTCGGCTGCATCGCACACGACCTCATCCTCGTCACGGAGACGTCCTGGCAGTCGGGCAAGGGCCGAGTCCTGCAGCGCGAGTCGCGATTCGGCGGCAACGTGCGCAACGCACTCGCGACGGTGGCCGCCCTGGACTATCCCGCGGCCTATCTCGGGACCGTCGGCACATCCACGCTGTCGGATGAGGCGGTCGCCGACCTCACCCAGCACCGCATCGATACGAGTTTCATTGAGCGCGTGCCCGGCGCCGATCCTGTCGAGTCGCGGATCACCGTGACCGCCGACGGTGAGCGGTATGTCGCCTTCGATGATGCCCCCCTCGCCACGACGCCGATGCCAAACACCGCGGTGGTCGAGGCTGCGCTCAGCGCGGCGACCGCGCTGGTCATCGACGCCTGCGTTGCTCCCCCCGGGTCCCTGCGTGTGGTTGAGCAGGCACGCGAGAGGGGTGTGCCCGTCGTACTCGACGCGGAGCGCGACCCGACACCGATCGTTCGCGCGCTCGTCGCGGCTGCGGACCACCTCGTCATCCCACTCAGTTTTGGCACGATGCTCACGGGTGCCAGTGACCCCGCGGATATCGCGCAGGAGTTGTGGAATGACGATCGCGCTGTGATCGTGCTCACCGATGGCAGGCGCGGTGCCTACGCATTTGATGCACCCGGAACCAGCGTGCATGTCCCGTCCTTTGCGGTGACGGCGGTCGACACGACGGGCTGCGGAGATGCCTTCCATGCGGCGTATGCCTGGTCCCTGCTGTCGGATGTGGGCCTGCCGGATCGGGTGAGCATCGCCAGTGCGGCAGCGGCGGTCATCGCTGCAATGCCCGCGGGCACTCAGCGGGTGGCCACGCGAGAGGCCATTGCAGTCTTCGTGCCGGGAGCGGACCTCGGATAGAGCGTCGGGCGTGGGGTCACTCGTCAGGATTGCGCAAGACGGTGACGGCGAATTCGGCCTCGTCATCCCACGGTCGCAGATCCCAGGTGGCAAAGCGCTGCTCGATGATGAAGCCGGCCGCGAGAGCATCGGCATCAAAGGTTGTGATCCCATAGCGCTCCGGCTGGAAGCCCGCAACGCACACGCCACCGGGGCGCAGATGTCGACGTAGGGCACGGAGGGTGGCGACCTCGGCCTCCGGCGCGACGAAGGTGATGACATTGCCGGCGAGGACGACCGCATCCAGGGGCTCACCGTGCCCCAGGGCGGCAAGATCCAGCGTGGTCAGGTCGGCCCGCAGGTAGATCGGGCCCGGATGATCGACGCGCGCTGCGTCGAGAAGTACGTCATCGAGGTCCACCCCGATGGTGTGATGCCCGCGACGCTGCAGTGACTGCGTCAAGCGACCCTGACCGCAGCCTGCGTCCAGCACCCGACTGCCGGGGGGAATCAGCGCGTCAATGAAGCGCGCCTCACCCTCGATGTTGACGCCCTCGGTCACCAACTCCCGGAAGTGCTCGGCGTACTGCTCAGAGTGCCCCTCCTCCATCTCGGTGAACCATCGAGGGGTGGAGGTCATGGGGATGATCTTGGCATCGGCGTCATCATCGGCAGTCAGCTGGCCCACGAAAAGAAGTAAGTTCAAGATGCTGGCAGTTCAAGGCGCTAGCGTGTGAAGGTATGGGAGACATCGTGACCGATGCCGTGCGCAGGCGCCTTGACCGCCCTGCGGCACTGGGTGATCGAGCACTTGCGGGGTCCGAGAAACTCCGATTCTTCCCGCTCGTCGCCGCGTCGGGACATGGGTGCCTGGTCACTGATGAGGATGGCCGTGAGTACCTGGACCTCAGTGCTGGATGGACGGCTGCGGGAATCGGCTACGCGCATCCTGAGGTGGTTGCTGCTGTCACTGATGCCATCACCCATCAGGCCTACACCGGTGGAATCTCCGCCTCTATCCCGGTGACATCCGGCTTGGTTGAGGATCTGATAAGTCGCTTTCCTCACGTGGAAAATCCACGCGTGTACTTGGGAAACTCCGGCACGGACGCAAATGATGTCGCCCTGAGACTGTGCCGGGAGTACACGGGTCGCCAACGCATCATCTCTTTTGAAAACAGTTATCACGGCGGTCTGGGATTAGCGATGGCCGTTTCGGGAGTCCATGTGGCAGCGGGGGTCGCCGCGGATCCAGATACGACCTTTCTTCCATATCCAGACCCGGTCCGCCCCCACACCGGAAACCCTCAGACTGTTGCAGAAGATGTACTCGCGCGGCTGCATACCGAGCTTGAGCGGGGAGACGTAGCCGCACTGATTATCGAACCAATTCAATCTGACGGTGGACTGGTGATCCCACCGGCAGGATTCCTTCGCCGCGTTGTGGACATGTGCCAGGTGGCGGGGGTCCCCACGATTGTGGATGAGGTCAAGGTGGGGCTGGCACGGACTGGACGCTTCAATGCCTTTGACCACGATCAAGCAGCGCCAACAATCGTGACCCTCGGCAAGTCGCTCGGTGGTGGGTTGCCGATATCGGCAGCGATCGGCCCCGCGGTGATTCTCGATCAACCGGTGGCCTCAGCGCTGCTCACAATGGCGGGTAATCCCGTATGCGCCGCCTCAGCTCGAGCTGTCCTGCGTGTGATTGATGACGAGGGACTGGTCCTCCGGGCCGCCGAGTCTGGGGAACGCATGCGCGCAGCCCTCCACGCAGCTGCACAGCGCGAGGGAGTGACCGATGTGATCCGCGACATTCGAGGCCTAGGACTGACGATCGGCGTTGACCTTGTCCACCCGGGTGATGGCGGAGCAAGGGATGTTGACCTCGCACGCAAGTCGGTCTACCGCGCCTGGCAACTCGGTGTGATCCTTTACTACGTTGGCGGGAATGTCCTCGAAATCACACCCGGTCTCATCATTTCTGATGAACACATAGATTTCGCTGCGGATGTCGTGATGCGGGCAGTGCGTGAAGCCAGGGCTGGGGCCGTCACAAATGACGAAATCGCGTCATACACCGGCTGGTAGATCTAGTACACCGCGGTGTAGTGAGCGCAGCGCTCAGCCGGATCCATGCCCGCAAGCGCCTGCTCTTCGCTTTGTCGCACAGCACGCTGGGTCATCGCAAGTTCACTGGCAAACCAGCGCACCGCAATGGGATCCGCCTCCCAGGCATCAAGGGCGGCACCAGAGTTGGCGGGTAGCGGTGGTACGGACCCGTCTTCGGGTTCCGCTTCAAGAATGGTGTCCAGCGTGAGACTTTCATCCAGGCCCTCGCACATGGCCTGAACGATCGCAGCCAAGGCGAGATAAGGATTAGCCGTAGCGTCTACCGCGCGGTACTCCACGTTGTAGGTGCGGGCGGGATCCATGCCCGACGTGATCGGGCAGATACGCACAAGTGCCTCGCGTGTCTGCTGACCGATAAAGGCCCCTGCTGCGCTCCAGCGATGCGGGGTGAGACGCAGGTGAGAGATTTGGCTTGGGGCAGTCCACGCCTGGATGGCGTGGGCGTGCCGCAATACTCCAGCAAGCGCTGACTCTCCCAGAGTCGACAGACCGTGCTGCCGTGAGGCGTCGTAGAGCACTGGTGATTCACCCCGCCAGAGTGATAGGTGCACGTGGACACCATTCCCCACAGCATCGGGATGGGGGAGGGGTACAAAACTGGCTCGACGACGTACGGATCGGGCAGCGGATCGGGCAATTTCTCGGACGAGAACAGCATCGTCAGCCGCGCGCACACCGAAGCGGGGCTTGATTGCCACCTCAAACTGACCTGGACCGTACTCGGGAAGCCAGGTGTCCACGGTGATTCCTGCCTCGGACAAGCCACGCATGAACACTGTTCCGAATGCCCCCTCCATGAGGAAGCGATCCAGGCCGAAAGCGTGCCCCCCGGTCTTGGATCCGTCCGCATCAAAGAGCAAAAACTCATGCTCGAAGGCGGCAAACAGACGAAGTCCATGCCCTTGCTCAAGACGTGCCAGGGAGTGCTTGAGAGTGGACCGGGGACAGCACGACCATGCAGAGCCGTCGATGTTGACCTGATCCCCGATCATGAGCGTGACGGGAAGTTCACCATCGGCGATGGGCATTGGGGTGGCGGTGTCAACATCGGGGATAAGCCTGAGATCCCCGAGTGAGCCAAATGGATTGGGTGTTGCAAGTGTGCCGAATGCGTCGATGGCTAGGTCAGCGGGCACCCAGCCGACACCGACATCCGGGTCGAGGTCGCTCAAGGGAAGCGATCGACCACGCGTCACCCCAACAAGGTCGTTGGTTGCGACGAAGGCGTATGCGTCGCTCGGCATGCTAGTCATCCTCACTTCAGGGCGTGGACAGTGGCGGTGCCATGGACTCTGTCTATGTGTAGAAGGCTACCGTTCTCGAGATCCTTGGATTGATCTGCGGACGGGCGGATGCCGGTTGACCAAATAGAAAATATCTCCCTCTCCTGCGCCCAAGCAAGGTGAAAGTAATCTTCCTCAACATCATCATCACGGAATTCCGGGCGATGCTGACAGATTGCCACGAGTTCCTTGGGTGTGAGGACGAAGGCGTTGAGCGATGTGTAGTGATGACCAGCAAGGACATCAACCGTTCGCTGGAACGCTTCTATGAGATCACCACCACACTGACGCATGTAGGTCATGAGCACGTAGAAATATTGCTCACTGTCTGTATCACCGACGAGTCGCTCGCGGAACTCTGGATCTATCAATTCCCGCAGATCCTCTGTGCGTTCGACGTAGCCGTTATGGATGAAAGTCAAAGGTCCATGCGGGCCGTAGGCGCTGAACGGGTGAGTGTTGTCCATATGCACCGGTATCCCCTCTGATGCCCAGCGCAGGTGCATGAGAGCAGCAGGCACAGCACGTGTCCGGGCCAGGCTCGCGAACTCCGCGCTGCTATGAGCTGGGGCGGTGCCGCGCTCCTCATGGATGTGCTGGGTTTCATCCAGGTAGGCCATACCCCAACCATCACAATGCACCTGGCTCAGGGACTCCAGAGACCCTGCGTCCGGGCCCAGCAAATCATTGGCTGTGATGGGCGCGCGGCTATCCCACGCGAGCAGACGACACATGTGGCTTCCCTAGACCTTTTCGGGAACTCTTCGGCCGAAGAGTCCGTTGGGGAACACGGACAGGACAGCGATAACAAAGATGAAGGTCAGCGCCTCCCGGAAGGGAACGAGCGATTCCGGCAGCCAGGTCTGGAGTGCAATCTCAATCGCAGCGAGGAGGTAGCCGGCAATGACCGCACCTGAGAGGCTGCCTAGTCCACCGATGACGACGACGATAAAGGCCGCGAGCACCGGCTTGAGGCCCATTAATGGGTCTACGGAGCCGCGCTGCATGACCCACAGCACCCCGGCAATGCCTGCAAGAAGCCCGGAGATGAGGAACGCCAGGGCAATAAGACGGGAGGCTTTAATGCCCATGAGACGAACAATCTCAAACTCAGTAGCGGACGCCCGAATTGCCCAACCCATTCGTGTGTTGAAGAAGAAAAATCGGAGGAGTACCAGGCTGGCGAGCGACACGATTATGGAGATGAGTTGAATCATGGAGATCTGTGCTGGTCCGATGCTTACGGAAGAGTTGAAGAATGAGGGGACGGGCACGGCTTGCCCGCGGGGAGACACGCCGTTCTGAAAAATGACCTGCAGGAGCATGGCAACCGCAAAACTCGTCATAAGCAGAGTCGCAGGGCTTGCTGAGCGTACCGGCCGGAAGGCTGTCGCTTCCATAATGATGGCTGCCAGGCCGCCGGCCACGATGGCTGAGACTGCAGCGACCCAGAACGGGACGCCCAGAACGATTCCGGCGAGAAGGACGTAGCCGGATAGGGCCATCATTTCACCGTGCGCGAAGTTGATGAGCCGGAGCACGCTGAACACGACGGCAAGACCAAGCGCGAGCAAAGCGTAGGTACCGCCCAGGCTCACCACGTTGACGACAAACTTGATGATGGTGTCCATCAGGACGTCACCCCCAGGTAAACGTCCTTGACCTGATCAGAGGCTAGGAGTTCGGCTGCCGGTCCCTCGAGCACGATTGATCCGGTGGCCATCGCGTAGGCGCGGTCGGCGAACCTGAGCACACGCATGACCTCCTGCTCAACAATCATCATGCTGAGGCCGGTCTCGCGGAGATCGCTGAGCAGGCCATAGACAACGGTGACCAGCGTGGGAGCAAGTCCCAGAGAAGGCTCGTCGATGAGGAGCAATTGGGGTCTCGACATGAGCGCCCGAGCGATGGCCACCTGCTGCTGCTCCCCGCCGGAAAGAGTGCCGGCATACTGCCGCTGGCGCTCAGCGAGGATGGGCAGGGTGTCTAGGAGACGTTCATAGGTCTCATCGTGACTTCCCCGACTTGCGCCTAGCAGGAGGTTCTCCCGCACGGTGAGTTGGGGGAAGAGTCGTCTGCCCTCGGGCACCAGAGTGAGGCCAAGGGAAACGATGCGCTCGCATGCGCGTCCACTCACGCGTTGACCCTTAAAGGTGATGTCACCCTGGGACTTGATCAGCCCAACGATCGAACGCAGCGTCGAGGACTTACCGGCCCCATTCGGGCCGAGGAGGGCAACAACTTCACCCTCCTCGACCCGAAGGGAGACATCACGAACTGCCTGGACGCCTCCGTAGGAGACGTTCAGATTCGCGACATCCAGGAGCACGGACATGCGACCTACTGCGCGGGGGGCACGGTTGCAGGGTCCGGTGCTACAGCTAGGACGAACGTGCGCTCACCGTTCTGAACCTCCACCAGGGTGATCTCGCGAATAGCCATTCGGTCCCCGCCCTTGTATGAGATCGGTCCGGTGATGCCCTGGACACCCTCGAGATTGGTGAGTGCATCCTTGATCGGGATCGGATCACAGCTTTGTGCGTTGGTGACGGCGGCCTCGAGGATCTTGCCCAACTCATAGCCGGTGATGGCGAAGATGGTCTCAGGGTCCTTGCCGTACTTGGTGTTGTACTTGGTCCAGAAAGCGGCCTGGTCACCCTCATTAGCGAGGATGCCCGCGGTGGAGAAGACCACTCCGTCAGCGACCTCACCAAGACCAAGGGTGGTGGCGGAATCAATTCCGTCAGTTCCGAGTACCGGTGTGGTGATACCCGCACCACGAAGTGCCTTCAAGAACGTAGGAAAGTCAGGCTCATACGCGGGTGTCATGATCACGTCGGGTGCCGTGGGGAGCGACTTAATCTCGTCCACGATGACGTTGAAGTTGGGCTGGCCCATGGTGTACGTGCCTTCGCCGACGACCGTGCCTCCGTTGGAGGTGAAGGCGGTGGCGAAATACTTCGGGAGATTGGATGTGTACGCGCTGTCCGGCGAACCCAGCGTGTAGGCGGTGGTGTAGCCCTGCTCTGTGGCGTAATCCGCGAGAACGCGAGCCTGCGCGTTGTCACCAAAGGCGTTGCTGAACATGAAGTCGCCGACCGCGAGCGGAAGGACAGGGGAGGAGCCGAACCATGACATGGCTGGCACACCAGCTTCCTGAGCCAGCTGCCCGCCCGCGATGGACGGATCAGCATCGCCGGGTGTGATGAGGAACGAGATGCCCTCGCCGAGGAGTTCGGCAGCGACCGTGGCGGTCTGTGCTGGCTCCGAGCGGGTGTCCTTAACTATGGTCTCGACTGTGAACTTGCCGTCGATGCCACCAGCGGCGTTGATTTCTTCCTTCCAGATGTCGAAGCCCTCAAGGTTGGGCACATCGACGTAGGCGAGGCCACCTGTCTGTCCAGTAGCTACACCCACCTTCACAGTGCAGGGCTCACCCGCTGCGCCGCTGGCACTGGATGAGTCTGTTGAACCCCCGCCACAGGCGGTGAGCACCATGAGTGCTCCTATCGTTGCTGCCACGGGAATGAGGGCGCGATGGCCTCCCCGTCGCCTCGTTGCGCAATGCATCCTCATACGTGACTCTCCTTTTCTTTGGGTGGTGCGGTGGAGTGTGGGTCTGGCCCCGCGATACCGAGGTAGGCGTCGTGGACCTCTGGTCGGCTCAGGACCTCCGCGGGCTCACCCTGGGCAATGACCGCGCCATGATCCAGGACGGTGAGCGTGTGGCAGGCCGTGCGGATGAGCGCGACATCATGATCAATCAGCAAAACACCGATGCCAGTGTTTGAGATGAGATCGTTAAGTTGGGCCAGCAATGCTGCGGATTCCGCGGGGTTCATGCCAGCGGCGGGCTCATCCAGGAGAAGGACTTGGGGATGGAGGGCCATCGCCCGCGCGATTTCGACCCGGCGCTGGTTGCCGTAGGACAACTCCCCGGCAAGGCGATTGCCATGCTCGAGAACACCTAGACTGCGCAGGAGCAACCGTGCGCGACGGTCCGCTGCATGCACTGAATCGCCGGCGCAGATGCATCCGACAACGACGTTGTCGACGACCGTCAGTTCGGTGAAAAGTCGAATGTTTTGAAAGGTTCGGCCCAGTCCAGCGCGGGCACGGCGCCACGTTGTCAAACCGTCGATATCCCGTCCATTGAGAGAAATTGTCCCCTGATCGGCTGGGTTCACGCCGGTGATGCAGTTGACGAGGGTCGACTTGCCTGATCCATTGGGCCCGATCAGTCCAGTGACGCGGCCACGATCCACGCTAATCGATACCTTGTCGAGTGCGACGAGACCCGAGAAGCGCTTTGTCACATCGTGGGCGGTAAGCACATGTGGTGCATCGTCGGGAGTGAGGTCCGTGGATTGGGTGGTTGTATCGTCCTGTGGAGAAGGCGGGGCCAAGCGATACGCCAGTATTTCCTCCGGTTCACGGAATCCCATGATGCCCTGTGGACGAAGGTAAAGCGTGAGAAGAATGATGATGGCGAGTCCGGCGCTCGTGAGTCCGAAGAGCTCATTAGCATCGCCCACACGACGCAGAGTCTCGACCACGATCGTCACCACGATGGTTCCGACGACGGCCCCGGCGACGGAACCGGAGCCCCCAACGATCAGCATCGTAAGCAGAGTGAGTGTCAGTGTGAAGAAGAAGTCTCTTGGCGAGAATGCCCCGAGTAGGCCGGCGTAGACGGAACCCATAGCACCAGCAACCGCAGCGGAGAGCACCCAGGCGATAAGTCGCGACCAGTGAGTTCTGACACCTGAGCTTGATGCAGCAAGTTCGTCGTCGCGTGATGCCCTCAGTTGAAGGCCAAGCCGGGAATCCCGGAAAACTCGAGCAGCAATGAGCGCAAGAATCGCGATGCCCAACGCGAGAAATATAGTCGTGTAGCGCGGTACGCCGTAGAAGGTTTGGCTGCCACGGGTGAAGGAGTCAGCGCCAATGAGCGTGCTGTGGATGATGATGAGCACCGCGACGGTGGCGATTGATGCGGCATCACCGAGTCGAACGATGACCAGGCCAAACAGCAGCCCTACAAAACTTGCTACGACGATGCCAGCAAGCATGGCCAGGGGGAGTGGCAGGGTCAGATCCTGGAGGACCTTGGGAAGCGCAGGCAGAGATGTGGCTTTGATGACCGGGGGCATGGCCAGGATCCCGGTCGTGTAGGCCGCGATACCGACGAAGCCAACGTGACCGAAGCTGAGAATTCCACTGTTGCCGCTGAAGATTTGCAGGGCTAGCACGCCGGTGAGTAGGACAAAGGCGGTCGTGACCATCAACTGGATCGCGGAGGGAGCTGCTTGGGCTCCCAGTGCGATGAGCACAAGGAGGATGCCCCACCCACCAATCGATACCACGATACGTCGGCGCCGCGTGGCTACGAGGGATGCGAGTGAGTCCAACATGTGAGTCACCCGGTGATCCCAAGGGTCCTCAGCGCTTCAAGGCAGCGCTGGACATCGGACAAATTGTTGTAGTGGGCAAAGCCGAGGCGCAGGATGCCGCTTTCCGGATCCACACCCAGGGCTTCCATGACTCCCTGTGCGTAGAAATTGCCATTCCAGGCGTAGATTCCGTGAGCGTCAAGGTGGCGTGCTGCCTGCTCGGGAGAGACGTTCAGTGTTCGCAGCCCAAACGTCGCTACCCGGTCGGAGGACCCTGCACGCCCAACCAGGTGAACTGTGGGTATGTCGGCGAGCCCTTGAAGAAAAACATCAACGAGTTGAGCCTCATGTGCCTGGATGGACATGAAAGCGGTTTTGATTTGCTCTCTCGTGTCGGATCCTGTCCCTAGGCTGGTGAGGTAATCGATGCTGCCCCTAAACCCAGCAATTGCCTCATGGCTCAGCGTGCCTGTCTCGAATCGATGACCCAGTGGCCGCAGCGAAGCTGGTCGCACCCGCTCTGCCGGCAGAGACTCCGCCAATTCAGGACGAATCCAACCCACTCCCAGGTGGGGGCCGTACACCTTGTAGGGGGAGAGGAGCAGTACGTCGCTGCCCAGGGCGTTGACATCAACCAGTCGATGGGGAGTGAAGGCAACTCCATCCATCCATGCCAGGGCTCCATGGGCATGCGCCATGTCTGCAATCTCTCGGGCTTTGGTAACCGTGCCCACAGCATTGGACGCAAGCGTGAACGCAACGACCCGTGTCCGTGGCCCGACTGTCGAGGCAAGTACGTCGAGATCAATGTCCAGGTCCGTAGTGAGTGGGATTGTCCGAACTGTCAGGTCACGGTCCTGGGCCATGAGTAGCCAAGGCGAAACATTGGCTTCGTGATCGAGTTGGGTGACGATGATTTCGTCACCCGAAGTTAGAGTGCGACCGACAGCGCGTACCAGATTGAAGTTGAGCGTCGTCATATTCTGGCCAAAGGCGATCCCTTCGGGGTCGCCTCCGACCAGTGCAGCTGCATCTGCCCGTGCCTCATGAATGAGCGCATCGGTCTGTCGTGTCGCGTCGAACTCGCCCTCGATGTTGGAGTTGATGGTCGACAAGTAATCGACCATGGCGTCGATCACCTCGCTGGGCACCTGGGTGCCACCGGGTGCATCCGCGTAGATGGGAGGGGCATTGCGCGCGAGAGCCGGAAAGCGGGAACGAACGGCGTGGTCGTTCCACGGGCGGATGTCATCCACGGTCATCGTCACGGCTGCCATGGCTCCAATGTGGTCGGATCAACCATCGGAGTGCCGTTGTCCCAGATGCCTTCGGTCAGACCCAATGTCTTGGCCAGCTCCTTGGCCTCGTGGGCGCTGGCGCGCGGCAACATGATGAGGATGCCGCCATCCGACTGCCAATCCGGCCGGTTGAGCGATACGGCTATGTCTGCGGGTCGCTGGACGTGTATGCCGCGCCAACCCAGTCCCGGGTAGGTATCCGCGCAGATGATGAGCATGCCTCCCGGTCCATCAATCCAACCGAGTACACCGATGAAGTGCCCCACATCCCAGTCCGGTGGCGGACCGTCAGCTTCACCAGTGAGCAGGTGGTTCAAGACGACGGTGGGGCGGGGCGACGCCCCCCAGAGGTGCTTAGTGGCACTGTTAATCGTCACGATGCAGGGCACGTCAATGGCCCCGAGTCCGCTGATAAGAAGACCGACGTTGGCTGCAGTCCAAGTCCCGGACAGAGCAAGCGTTGTGAGGGAGTCGCCTGCCAACTCCTCGACGGCGCGCACGAGCCCGTGAGCAGACGTGCCTGAGATCGCTGGGTCATCGATACGAGGCAGGCTGCGGACATAATCCGTGCGCCCTGATTCCCCCGGTGGTAGTGAGGTGGGGTCGGGCACCGCGCTCAGTACGGTCCACGCCTCATGGCCGACGTCGTCCTGCGCGACGCTGAGCCCACCCAGGGTGCGCAGACCCAGGGTTACCCAAAAGGCGCCGCACAGGTCGTTCTTCTGGGGCATCTCGCTTTGTTGCTGGGCGAGGAGCTCTGTCGCACCAGGCAGTAGGTTGACGGTGAATTGCGCTACGGGCATGGGGAGAGTCAAAGTGCACAAATATGTTCTGTCAAGGCGTATAGGGAAGTTTTCTGCACTATTCTCGCCGAAAGGGAGGGGATAGAGACATATGGACGTCTCCTCTGACGACTCCGTCCAGGCCCTGTCGGCTCGGTTGCTCGCAGACATGGATAGCTTCACCAACAGTGAGCGTCGAGTGTGCCGGGCAATCCTGGCGGACTACCCCGTGTCCGGCCTCGAATCCGTCACGACTCTTGCCCACAAATCGAACGTCAGCGTAGCCACCGTCTTGCGCCTCGTGGCAAAGCTGGGCTTCATGGGTTTCCCTCAATTCCAGGCTGCACTGCGCACAGAACTATCGGAACGACTTCGCTCACCACTTGCTCAATATGCGCTGCAACCGCCCTCACACACCGAGTCCGCGTATTCACGGAGTCAAGAATTCATTACCTCAAGCATCGTGCAGACCTTTCGCCGACTAAAGCCTGAAGCCATTGACGAGGCCGTCATGCTGCTGACCGATCCTCGAGCCCGGGTGTACCTGGTTGGAGGACGCTTCTCAGCCAACATCAGCAACTATCTTGCCTCGCATTTGCAGCACATGCGGCCGGGTGTCGTCGCAGTCTCGGAAGTACCCATACAAAGAAATGCGTCTTTACTGGAAATCCGTCGTCGGGACGTCGTTGTTGCTTTCGATTTCCGCCGCTATCAGCGTGACACGATTGAGTTCGGCCGACATGCGGCGGAACGTGGGGCAAAACTTCTCCTTGTAACTGATCCATGGCTTTCACCATTGGTGACGAGTGCGCAGTTGGTCATTGCCGTTGACACCACGTCCCCGTCTGTATTTGACTCGTACGCGTCAGCCTTTGCTGTAGCAGAGACTTTAATTGCCGCGGTGGCGGACGCTGTCGACGCAGATCACATGCGCAAGCGCATGAAATCCCATGATGATTGGACGCGGGACCTCATGGCTGCCCCGGAGGTCTGACATACCCGTGGTGAACCGGCCGAACTATTCGGAGATCTGAAGCGCGACGTCTAGGACCTCAAGAAAGAAGTCAACATCGGAGGCCTGGATGACCATCGGTGGCTTGATCTTCAGGACATTGTCACCGGGGCCGTCACTCGAAAGGAAAACTCCCCGATGCTTGGCGTGGTTGATGATATCGGCCGTGCGTTGTGTAGCAGGTCCACCTGCATCGTCGAGAAGCTCAACACCGATGAATAGACCGTGGCCGCGCACATCCGCAATCGTGGAGTGCTGTGATGCGAGATGTCGCACCCCGGTGCGCAGGTAGTGGCCGACCTGCTCCGCATGTGCCTGGAGTCCCTGACCCTGGACCGCATCCAGCACGGCTTGTCCGATCGCCGTGCTCACGGGGTTACCACCAAAGGTGTTGAAGTACTCCATGCCGTTATTGAAGGCAGCCGCAATATCCGGTGTTGTCACAACAGCGGCGAGTGGATGTCCGTTGCCCAGTGGTTTGCCCATGGTCACGATGTCGGGGACGACGTCGTGGAGTTGGAATCCCCAAAACTCCTCTCCCACTCTCCCCATTCCGATCTGCACCTCATCGGCAATGCACACCCCTCCCGCCAGGCGTGTCTGGGCACATGCGGGAGAAAGGAATCCGTCAGCGAGTGTCACCTGACCAGCGGTACTGACGATGCTTTCGGAGATAAAGGCCGCCAGGCCGCGATCGAAGCCGGAGGTCACCGCCGCAAAATCCGCAGCGTAGGCCTCACCAGCCCCGGATCCTCGGTGCGGCCCCTTGAATGCATCCGGCAGCTCAGCGACGCGCACGTGATCGGGCACGCCTGCCCCGCCCTTGCCTAAAAACTTGTACGGGCTGATGTCAATCACGCTCGCTGTGTGTCCGTGGTAGGCGTGGCGCAACGCGATAAAGCCGTGGTTGCCGGTGTAGGCGCGCGCCATGCGCATAGCAAGGTCATTGGCTTCGCTACCGGAGTTGACGAAGTACACGACAGAGAGCGGGTCGGGCAAGGTCGCGGCCAGATTGCGCGCAAACTCCACAATGGTGGGATGCAGGTACCGCGTGTTGGTGTTCAGAGTTTCCTGCTGCCTCGCGGCAACGGCTGTGACGTATGGATTGGCGTGGCCGACGTGAGCCACGTTGTTGACCAGATCCAGATAGGACTTGCCTGCTACGTCGTAGAGGTAGGCACCTTCACCCCGCACAATCTCCAGTGGCTCCCGGAAGTTGAGGCTGAGATTGCGTCCCAGTCGCACCTCGCGTTCAGCCCTGATCGCTGTGGCGCCAGTGTCGGCGTGGGCATCAATCCCCGGACCGATCCGCAACAGGAGATTGGGATTGGGTGACAGGCTTCGCCACAGGGAGGCGGAACCTCGTGGAGCGACCCCCCACACATCAGCACCCCTATCCAGCAGATCGACAAGCACCTGGATGTGGACGTGAGGTGCCCAGCCCCCGTTTTCCGTGGGAGCACCGATCTGGCCTAGGACCTCACCGGCAGACACGCTGCGACCGACCGACCAGTCGTGAATCGATGAAGCAGAGAGGTGCCCGTAGAGCGTGTAAAAGGGCACGCCCAACGCGGTCTGGTGGCGTAGGACCACGACGGGGCCGTAACCCAGAGGTTCGTCATCCACCATGAATGCTTCGATAACGCCATCCAGCGGCGCATGGATCGACTGACCCTCTGCCACGAAGATGTCCACGCCCAAATGGAGGGTGCGCGGATCCTGCGCAGACAGCTCGAAGAGATCCGATTGGTAGACGTCACGATCCTCCGCATATCTGCCAATCAGGGCATCGAGACCCGATGTCGATCGCAGATGCTCGACGTCTTGCGCGGTGCGGGGTGCTGTGGAGCCTGCGCTCCAATCCAGGACGGCCCAGGTGAGATCCGACCAGTCCCGACCCAACACATCGGCCCGTCGCTCGGTGGTGAGCAAATGCTCGCGGATGGCGCGGGCCTGGGGCGCCGCGTCAAAACCACAGGCATCCCGGAAGGCGTAGGTCGCGAAGTCGGCTGATGTTGTCCGCATCGCCAACAGCACCTGAGGCACGACGTCCTGACTAATCCCCAGATAGTCATTGCCTGGATCCGCACTGGTCTGGATCGCGGCATTGATCACGCTCATGACCAGGCGCACCTGCACCAGATCCCACATGAGGGACACCTCAGCGACGGAGAGAGGTGAGGCCAGGTGATAGCCGCGCACGACCGGGAGCATGGACTCCAGAGGATCTCCACCTATGCGGGGGAGATAGGCCAGGCAGGTGGCAAGGCCAATGACACGGGGCGCGTAGACGATGTCACCAAAATCGATGATGCCGATGGTGGTGTCGTTGACCATGATGTTGTGGTCATTGGCATCGTTGTGGATGACCTGGGCTGGCAGTTCATCCAGGCGGGGCAGGAGGTCTTCCACGAAGTGATCAAGAACCTCACGGCACGCCTGGGCGAGGCCTTCGTGCTGCACGAGGTGGAGATGCTCCCGCAGTGACCCTGCCTGCATCATGTTCCAGCGGAAGGAGCGGGTCAGGGCTGTGACATCCGGCTCGGTCAGGTGCATCCCGGCAAGCCCACGATCGACTAAAGCCACGGCCCGACCCAGGGAGCGCGAATGATCAATCGTGAGTTCAGAGGTCGCCCACGGGGCACCGTCGACCCAGTTGACGAGCCGCACGCATCGCCCATCCGCGAGTCTGACGATCTGCGGATGCAAGGGGTGCGGGGTGGACACATCGATATCTCGAATCTGCCGCAGAGCTCGATCCTGGAGTTCGAGCCAGTCCTGGTCACCAGGTGCATGCACCTTGAGAACGACCGACTCGGTGCCGCTCACGACGCGATAGTTGAGATCCCGCTCGCTGGGTAGCGGTCGAATGTCGGCTCCAGGCGTCAGGAGCGAGCTCAGTGCTCCGATGATCTCGGGCTCAAGGTGGGTGTGAACCGACATGACACCAGGCTACTCAACGAAGTGATCAACTGCCGCGGGTGAGCCAGACGTCGTAGTCCGCGGCCTCGGCCGCGATCGTCGTCTCATCGCCGTGCCCTGTCAGCACCCGCGTCTGCCCCGGCAGGCCGAGGAGGCGCTCTCGAATCGACTCCACGATGGTCGGGAAGTCACTGAAGGAGCGACCCGTGGCTCCGGGTCCACCGTGGAAGAGCGTGTCACCACTGATCACCACGCCGAGGTCCGCTGAATACAGGCACACGCCACCGGGTGAATGTCCCGGTGTGTGCAGGACGATGAAGGGTGTACCCGCCACCGTCACGATGTCGCCATCGGCGAGGGGTTGTGGATCCACGTCGGGGTGTACGACGTGCCACAGCATGAGGTCATCGGGGTGCAGGAGGATGGGGGCCTGCGCTGCGGTCGCCACGGCGACCGCCTGACTGATGTGATCGTCATGACCGTGCGTGCACAGCACCGCGGTGACGCGACGATCACCGATGGCCTCCAGCACCGCGGCTGCATCATGCGCGGGATCGATGACGAGCACCTCGCTGTCATCCCCCACGAGCCACACGTTGTTGTCGACATCCCAGGTGCCGCCATCGAGGGAGAAGGTGCCGCTGGTGACCAGGCGGTCGACGCGAGTCACAGCACGACCACCGAGCGCAGCACATGGCCGTGATGCATCTTGTCGAAGGCGGACTCGACGTCACCGAGGGCAATCTCCTCCGAGACGAAGCGATCGAGCGGCAAGCGGCCCTGCAGATAGAGGTCGATCAGCATGGGGAAGTCACGTGAGGGCAGGCAGTCGCCGTACCAACTCGACTTCAACGCTCCCCCACGACCGAAGTAGTCGATGAGCGGCAGGTCCAGGCGCGCGTCGGGGTCGGGCACTCCGACGAGGACCACGGTGCCGGCGAGGTCGCGGGCATAGAACGCCGTCTCGTAGGTCTCCGGGCGACCGACCGCATCAATGACGACGTCGGCACCGAAGCCGTCGGTGAGGTCCTGGATGGCCTTGACGGGATCGACCTTGCTGGAGTTGACCGTGTTCGTGGCGCCGAATTCACGCGCCAACTCAAGTTTGCGGTCGTCGATGTCGACGGCAATGATCGTGCGCGCCCCCGCGAGCAGTGCGCCGGCGATGGCGGCATCACCGACTCCACCGCAGCCGATGACGGCGACGGTGTCACCGCGCGTCACACCACCGGTGTTGATGGCCGCGCCGAGACCCGCCATGACTCCGCAGCCGAGGAGTCCGGCGACCTGCGCGGTGGCCTCAGGATCGACCTTGGTGCACTGACCGGCGGCGACCAGGGTCTTGTCAGCGAAGGCGCCGATGCCCAGGGCGGGGGAGAGTTCGGTGCCATCCTCAAGTGTCATCTTTTGCGTGGCGTTGTGGGTGTTGAAGCAGTACCAGGGGCGGCCGCGCTGACAGGCGCGGCACTCACCGCAGACGGCGCGCCAGTTGAGGATGACGTAGTCACCGACCTCGAGGCCCGTCACACCCTCGCCGATCTCGTCGACGTAGCCGGCGGCCTCGTGCCCGAGGAGGTAGGGGAATTCGTCGTTGATGGCGCCCTCGCGGTAGTGCAGGTCGGTATGGCAGACACCGCAGGCGGCGACCCGGACCTTGACTTCACCGGGGCCGGGATCAGGGATCACGATCGTCTCGACAGTGACGGGTGCGCCCTTGGCGCGGGCGACGACGCCCTGGACGAGCTCGGACATGGGTGACTCCTCGGGAGGTGAGTGCCCCAGCCTAGCGATGCGTGGTGTGGGGTGAGGGTCAGTTAGGCGGCCGGGAGGTAGTCACCCGGCAGGACGTCGGGCACATCCACCCGCACCAGGGAGCCGTCATACAGGCGCGCCATGACACCGATGGGCTCGATGCCGAAGGCCAGGGACACCGCCTTGAGGGCCAGGGCCCAGCGGCGATCGCTGTCCGAGGCGCCGCGACGGCCGAGGCGGTGGTGCACGATCCCCAGCGCACGCACCGCGTGATGTGCACCGTGGTCGGCGTCGGGGTCCGAGACGCCCTGGATCGCCGTACCCAGCAGGGCGAGGCAATCGGTGTCGGTCGGGTCGGGAGGTGCATCGGGGATGCATATCAAGCCGGTGGGGCCCTGGCGTAGGGCCACACAGAGCGCCACACTGCCGACACGTCGGTCACCGCTCATCACGTGATCAGCGGCAAAGAGCAGTGGATCGGATGTGGCGAGGGCATGGAGGTGGGAGACGTCTGGGTGACCCCAGCGCCGGTGAAATGCGATGGGATCGTCAAAAGGTGTGGTGGTCATGCCCGCACGCTGGACGCTCATCCCTGTGGATCGCCACTTGCGATCCACAGGCATTGTGTGCACGCCCTGGTCAGGTCGCTGCGGGGCGGTGAGCCACACTGCTGACATGACGGGACGTGCGGTCGCGATGGGCGCGGTGATTGCGCTCGTCATCGTCTATGCCCTTGGCTCCGGAGCCCTCGTCTCCACGGGGAGCGAGTGGTACGCCGCTTTGGATAAACCATGGTGGCAGCCCCCGTCGTGGTTCGTCGGTGTCATCTGGCCCTACAACTTCGCAGTGATCGGCATCGTTGGCTCCGTGATCGCCTGGCAGGGCGCACCGGCGCGCGTCGTCTCCTTCATCGTGATCCTGGGCGTGACCGTGTCGTTGGCGATTGGTTGGGCCTATCTCTTCTTCTCCCCGCATGAGCTCATCTGGGCGGCGATCGCCCTCACCGCGGCGGCGGTATTGACGGTGCCTCTGGTCGTGATGGCCTTTGCACAGGAGTGGTGGCTCGGCGTACTCCTGCTGCCCTATCAGGCCTGGGTGCTCATCGCCGCGAGCCTGTCGTGGGGGTACGTCGTACAGGCTGGTGCCTAGTCGACATCACGATCTAGGAAGAGTCGGGGGAGCACGGCGCGCTGCAGTGAACCCATCGGCAGGTCGATCGGCTCGAGCAGGGATTGAGCCATGGCGCCATCGTGAAGTGCCTCAACCGTGCGCACGAGAGTCGCGGGGTCCAGGCGTAGGGCGATGCCCTGCCGTGCAGCGGCGGATTCGATGGCATTGCGGAATGCTGATCGGAATTCACCACGCAGTCGGACAAAGTCGGATCGGACGGCGTCGGAGCGTACGGCGTAGAGCGTCAACTCGGTCCGCGTGAGATAGCGCTGCCGCGGATCCACATCGGCTAGTCGTTCCAGGATTGCCTCCACGATCGCCTCCGGATCATCCGGGGGACTGGCCAAGACAGCCTCGACATGGGTGAGCGTCGTGTCGTGATCGTCGGCGATGAGGGCGAGCACGAGCTCATCACGGTCGATGAAGTTGGAGTAGAAGGCGCCCCGGGTGAAGCCGGCCGCATCGCAGATGGCCTCGACGCTGGCGCCTCGGACGCCCTGCTCGGCAATGACCTGTCGGGCCCCCTCGAGGAGACGTGCCCTGGTGGCGGCCCGGCGGGGTGATGTCGGCCGGGAGGAAGGGTCAGCCACAGGAGGGACGCTATCGGGCTTGGGAGTGTGATGCAGGCAACTCGATGCATAAACGTATCAGGATGCACATGTGTATTGAATACGGTATTGTATTGACAGCGTCGGGCGGCCGGGTTCCCCCCGAACTGGCCGCCCGACGCCTTATCTCAAGGAGAGTTGCCATGGCCACCACCACCGCCACCAGCCCCGTCCAGGCTCCGGCCATCGCGGTCGAGCCGAGCGCGGCCACCGCAGGTCACAAAGCCATCGCCGCCGTTGTCATCACGGGAGCCTCCGCGGTCACCGTGGGGATCCTCGCCTGGGCGATCTCGACTGCGAGCCAGCTCGCGCTGCCGCTCTGAGCGATAGGGCTGCTCCACGCAGGGGGCACCCGGCCGCGCCCTAGACTTATGCGCAGCCTGAGGAGGTCACGTGAGTCATCCCGAAGTCGTCGCAGCACCGTGGACATCGCTCTTTGATGAGTTGGAAGACTTGGGGCCACGACCCGGCGCCGATGTCGGCGCGCCGATGATGTCAGGCCGCATCCTCAAGACCTGGGAGAACGTCGAGACGGGTCTGTGGCGCTGCACCCCCGGCGGATGGCCCGTGGAGAATCGCCCCGATGAGGAGTCGGTGATCATCCTCGCCGGTCGCGCTCGCGTCACAGATGCGTCGGGACGTGTCACGGAATTGAGCGAAGGCAGCACGGCGATCTTCCCCCGCGGCTGGTATGGCCGCTGGGACATCGACGAGGCCATCGTGAAGTACTACGTGTCGATTAAGTAGTCCCTGCTGCTCCCATGGCCTGCAGTCAACTCAATGGGGAGCATCACTCGAACTACTCCGGAATACGATTGTTCCAGCGCGTGGGGCCCATCTTTGACGGCAGCAACACAAACACCAGTGTCACGATGAAGCCAACGATGGGGATCAAAATGATCCATACCCACCAACCTGAACGATCGGTGTCATGTAGGCGCCGAATCAAGACCGACAGGCCAGGTAAGAAGAGCGCCAGACTGAAAATCACACCCACCGGCCCGAAACCCGATGTCGTGGCGGTGGAAAAGAGGAGGCCGTCGATAACCTGGGCAGCGACGGTGACGATGATGACGAAGACGGTCCACAACCAGTACTCAGATCGGGTGGAACGTGCGTTCCAGACGACGTAGCCCCGAAAGCCCTTTTTGATCGCGCTGATAAACCCGGTCGGGGGTGGTGGCGAGTATTCGGTCACGGTGACTTCTTCCATGGACATGGGGACCTCCCGATTCGGCATTACTCCTGCCACCAAGGTAGGCATCCCCAGGGGTGGAATCAAGCACATCGGTCGCCTTGTGGCCCCCTAATTGAAGGCCCCGACCTATGTGACCGAGCACGCATGGCGATCAGTCGAGTGCGCCGATGACGTTTTGATCCCAGTCGATGATCGAGCCGGTCACCACACCGGAGCGGTCCGACAGCAGGAAGACGATGAAGTCCGCGATCTCATCAGGCTGACCGAGTTTGCCCATCGGCATGCCAGCCGCCGCCTTGGCATACCAGCCGTCAGTCGCTCCGTGAGCCTTGCGCTGGATCGCATCCTCACCCTCCGTGATGGTCCAGCCAATGTTGAGCCCATTGATCCGGATCCGATCAAAGCGATGCGCGTGCGCGGCATTTTTGGTGACGTGGGCGAGTCCACCCTTGCTCGCGACGTAGGCGGCCAGGATTGTCTGGCCAACATGCATCGACGTGGACAGGATGTTGACGATACTGCCGGGGGACTGGCGCGCGAGCATGTCGCGCACGGCGGCCTGCATCGTGAAAAACGGTGCACGGAGATTGACCGCGACGTGCCAGTCGAAGAACTCCGGTGTCGTCTCGAGAAGCGTCCCGCGGTCGACGACAGCGGCGGCGTTGACCAAGCAGTCGATGCGGCCGTATGCGCTCACTGTCGCCTCGACCGTGTTGATTGCCGCCTCGACATCAGCGACATCAGCCTGCACAAAGAGCGCCTCGGCTCCGGCGTCGCGAATGCGGGCGACGGTCGGCTCCGCCTTGTCCGGTCGCCGGCCGCTGATGACGACGGCGGATGCACCGGCCTCAGCCGCTGCGATGGCGGTGGCGGCACCCACACCCATGGTGCCGCCGCTGATGAGGACGACGCGGTCGTCGAGGAGTCGCTGATAGCCCATGGCAGCGCATCCTGGCACGGGGACATCCCTAGGCTGCCGGCATGCGCCGAATCACCCTCCTCTGCGTCCTGGCCAGTGCCGCACTCGTCCTCCCGGCCGCATGGGCCTCTCCCGCGGTGGCCGTGGTGCCCGTGGATCCGGGACCCAGTGCCGCGGGCAAGCCGATCTGGGCCACCGGCCAAAACCTGCCGCCATTGATCGCGACCGGCACCTACTTCGTCGGCCCGGGATTCGCCCCGCAGGTCATCGACTACTACGACTCAGGACAGGCGACCAAAGACCAGCGGGATGTCGTCAATGCGGCGGATGTCTGGGTGGATGCATGGATTGATAAGCACTGCGATGGGCAGCCGCGCAGGTGCAAGGCTGCGGTTGTCTTTGACGTGGATGAGACCCTGCTGAGCAACTACGCGTTCTATCTCGGGACTGACTTCACGTTCGATCAGGACGGCTGGAATGCCTTCAATCAAGCGTGCGATAACGCGGTGAATGCTCCGGTGCGGCGCGTCTACAACCACTTTAGGGATGCGGGCCTGCGGGTCGTCATCATGACCGGACGCGCAGAGTCGGCCCGGCCCTGGACGGCCGCGTGCCTGCGCGAGCGTGGCATCTTTGGATGGGACCGGCTGATCTTGAAGTCAGCAGCGGAGCAGTCGCTGCCCGCCGAGGTGTACAAGGCTCAGGAGCGCGCCAAACTGCAGCGAGCGGGCTATCGCATTGTCGCCAGCATCGGCGATCAGGTGAGCGATATGGCCGGTGGCCATCTCAAGTCCGGCTTCCTGCTGCCGAATCCGATCTACCTCATCCCCTGAGGTGTGGGGGGATCGATCCGATCACGTGCTGCGGTTGCGCTTCCGCTTGGCATAAAAGTACGGGATCACGTAGAAGATGACGTAAAAGATGGAACCTGCGATGACAGCACCAAGAGCGTCTCGAGTTGTGAATCCTTCCCCGTCCCCCCATATCGCGTTAAAGAGCCAATAGACAGCAACGAAAGTCACCAGGGTGACGAGCAGCTTGATGATCTCAGCTCCGATTTTCATCTGTGCAGCCCTTCGATCCTTGGCTCAGTTGCCTCACGAGTGATTCAACCTTTCACAGACCCTGTGTATCTGCCAAGATGCCACAACAACTGTCCTATCCAGTCGTGGATTCCTCGAGGCGGCCGGCGCCGCGAGCGAGACCCGATGGCCGGAAACGAAGTTTTGGTCACGACGTCGGACTGCCAAAATACCCGGTGCGAGCACCGCGGCACGCTAACGTCGGCCCATGCCAAAATTCTTCCTCGCCTGGCTGCTCGGTTTGGCCGCCAATGCCATCGCCCTGGCCCTGTGCGCCCTACTCCCCGGATTTAGCCTCAATCTGACGGGCTTCATCCTCGCGGTGGTGATCTTCGGGATCCTCAGTGTCTTCTTCACGTGGCTGGTCTTCCGACTGCTGCGTGGTCAGGGCGCACCCGTCGTCGCCTTCACCGGTCTCATCTCGACGTTCCTGGCACTGCTGCTGACGTCGCTGCTCACACCGGGACTGTCCATCGACGGCATCGGCACCTGGGTGATCGCGACGCTCATCATCTGGGTGCTGTCGGTCTTCATCTGGGTCATCCCGGGCCCGTGGCGCACGGTGAAGCGCGAACGCGACCGCAAGGACAGCACCTAGCCACGACAGTCCGTCAGGAGTCCGATTCCGGGCTGTCCGTCTCCGGTGAGTCCGTCTCTAGTGAGTCCGTCTCGGTCGCGGGGGGTGCTTCAACGTGCCCGCAGGTGATACAGACACGGCGCTGCGCATCGGCCCGATAGAGATGGCCGAGTGCTGAGCATCCCGAATTCCCCTCGAGTGTCACCGACATACCAACATCGTGGCATAGCCTCCAGGGGAGGAGTGCGAGTGAGCCAAGGAGACGGAATGACGTACGAGGGCACCTGGGATTCCGTGAGCACGCACCCGCTGCCCGGCTGGTACGACGACGCAAAACTCGGCGTCTTCCTGCACTGGGGGATCTACTCGGTGCCGGGCTGGGCCCCGCAGGTCGGTGATATCCAGGAGTTGCTGCGCACGGAGGGCCCCGAGGGCATGCTGCGCGACAACCCCTACGCCGAGTGGTATCGCAACACCATGCAGATTGAGGGCAGCCCGACGCAGGAGCATCACGCGCAGACCTACGGCGCTGACTTTGCGTATGACGACTTCATCCCGACGTTCAACGCCGGTGCAAGCGCGGCAGACCTTGATGCGATCGCTGACCTGTGCGCGAGCGCGGGCGCGAAGTACGTCGTACTCACGACCAAGCACCACGAGGGCTTCACACTCTGGCCCGCGTCAATCCCCAATCCGCACAAGGGTTTTTATCACGCTGAGCGTGACCTTGTCGGTGACATGTCAGCGGCAGTGCGCTCGCACGGTATGCACATGGGGCTCTACTACTCCGGTGGCTACGACTGGCCCTTCAACGATGCCGTGCTGCGCAAGGCCGCGGATGCGATGCTGGCGGTGCCCGCCACGGCCGACTATCAGGACTACGCCACGGCGCACGTCACCGAGATCATTGACCGCTATCGCCCCGATGTGCTGTGGAACGACGTCGCGTGGCCACCCGGGGGTGACCTGGCGGCGCTCTTTGCGCACTACTACAACACCGTGCCTGACGGGGTCATCAACGATCGCTGGATCCAGCCCAGTGGGCGACGCAACGTCATCACCGATTCCCTGACCCGCGCGGCGGGTGACCTCATTCAACTGCTCTGGAAGCACATCCCGGAGAAGGACAAGCAGCTCACCTTCCCCGGCGCGCACTGGTACGACTTCCGCACTCCCGAGTACGCCGTCTTCGACACGGTGCAGGACAAGAAGTGGGAGGCGACGCGGGGCGTCGGCCACTCCTTCGGCGCCAACCGCAATGAGCGCCCCCAGGACATCGTCACCGCGACCGAGCTCGTGCACATGCTCGTCGATGTGGTGTCCAAGAACGGCAATCTGCTCATCGGCATCGGGCCAGATGCACAGGGCAGGATCGTGCCCGAGCAGCAGGCGCCACTGAGGGGGCTTGGCGAATGGATGGCCGCCCACGGTGACGTGATTCGCGGCTCGCGTCCGTGGACGGCCCCCGCAACCGAGACAACCGAAGGTACGCCCGTGCGCTTCGTACGCAAGGGGGACGAGGTCTTCGCCATCCTGCTCGGCCTGCCCGGCATGCGTACCTTCGGTCTGCGCGGTGTCGACGGCATCGACGAGATCACCCTGCCCGAGCGGGTGCCGGTCGAGCCGGCGTACGTCGTGCCCCTCGGCACCGGAGCTCGCTGGAGTGGGTAGACGGGGCACTGAGTCCTAATCAACCAGCGAAGCACCCCTAGTGCAGGTAATACATCGTGTTGGGCATGAGGAATCCCCGCTTGAGATGCCCGTAGGACATGTCACTCACCTGATCGCCGACACTTGCGACGATGGTGTAGCCGTCGCGCTGCAACGCCTTGCGCGCGCTCGCGTTGTACTCCCCAGCGCTGAGATTTGCCGTCCGGCGATGGCAGTTCTCATGCGGTCTCGACCGCCTGCGCCAGCTCCGCCATCGCCGCGTCATCCAACGTGACGAGTGCCGCATCACAGTTCTCACGCAGATGCTCCAGCGAGCCCGTGCCTGGGATGGGCAGCATGACCGGCGAGCGCTGCAGCAGCCAGGCGAGTGCGACCTGGGCCGGTGTGCAGTCGTGACGCGCGGCGATCGCTGCCAGCGGACCGTCAGCCGCCACGAGGGCGCGGTTGCCGAGAGGGAACCACGGGATGAAGCCGATGCCCTGCTCCGTGCAGTGATCGAGCAGTGCCTCGCTCTGACGCAACCCCGCGTGGAAGAGGTTCTGCACGCTGACGATCTCCATCACCTGCCGCGCGCGCTCCAACTCCTCGATCGAGACCTCCGAAAGGCCGACATGCAGGATGAGCCCCTCGTCCTGCATCTCCTTGATGACGCCGAGTTGATCCTCCTCCGGCACCTGCGGATCGATGCGGTGCAATTGCCAGAGGTCGATACGGTCGACGCCGAGACGTCGCAGGGACATGTGCACGCACTGGCGCAGGTACTCCGGCCGGCCCACGCTCGCCCACTCGTCCGGACCATGCCGAGTCAGACCACCCTTGGTCGCGATGATCACGCCACCGTAGGGGTCCGAGCCATCGCGATGGAGAGCCTCGCGGATGAGGTCCTCGCTCACGAAGGGGCCGTAGGAGTCGGCCGTATCGATGAAGTCGACGCCGAGGTCGACCGCCTCCCGCACGACTCGGATGGCGACGTCATGATCCGGCGGGTCGCCCCAGATGCCGGCACCGGTGATGCGCATGGCGCCGAAGCCCAGGCGATAGACCGTCAGGGGATCGGTCGTACCCAGGGTGAAGGAGCCGGAGGAATGCACGGGCTTGGTCATGCGCTCATCGTGGCATGTCCCACTGGCACGATCGTCCTTTGAGCAAGGTATCGCCATGCCCGGACTGCAGTGCGCTCGTGTGCGTAGAATGAGCCGAGCGAGTCCTGAGGCGGGTGCGAGGAGGGGAGCGCGACGTGACCGCGATGATCACGCGTGCGGGGATAGTCACGGCGGCACTTGCCCTGGCCCTGGGATCAGCAGTGGTGTCACCGCAGAGTGCCTTGACGATCATCGGTCACGATCCCGAAGCCCCCGGGCATCCCGGCTTCGTCGTGACTCCGCCTGCGAGCCCATTCCTCATGGCCTTCCACACCTGCGTGGCCGGGGTCAACTGCGAGGATCCGGCCAATCACCTCATCCGACTCGCTCAGTCCGAGGATGGGGCGGACTGGCAGGACGTGGCCGGCTGGAAGCCCTATCGCGGATCAGTGCCTGACGTCGCACGACGTGGCAACACCATCTACGTCATCGGCGCGGGTGTGTCCAAGGTCGATATCGCGTCAGGCCAGGTGACTGCTCACAGGATTCGGGTGACCAAGGCCGACGGATCGCCGGCGATGCCTCGCGACGCAGCGTTTGCTGGCCAGTTGCCGGACGGTCGTTTCGTCCTCACGTACGTCCCGCCCATGCAGGACGTGTCTCCCGGATCTAGCGTCCCTGTCCTGTTGGCCCATGAGGTCGCGGGGAGCGATGTCACGGAATTTGTGACGACGGGCGAGGCGATCACGGTGTCGCCCAGTGTCGCCGGAACTGTGGGTATGGCCACCGACCCCGACATCTTCTTCAATGGAGAGCGTTGGGTGCTGTATGTCTCGGTCGGATCGAATGTTATTGCCTTCACGTCGCCTGTGTTGGAAGGCCCCTACGACCTGTCATCCTCCACGGTTGTGTCGACCCAGGCCGGTGGAGTGCCTGCTGGGATTCTCGGCACTGATGGCGTCTGGACATATGTCAACAGAGGACCGACGCGTGACAACATCTCAATCCTTAGAGCTGTCTCCGCCACCGGCTCCGAGCCGATTCCCTCCGGCTCTTTCACGACAGTACTGACCGGCTCGCGCTACGGAGCGGGCACGGCTGAGAGCCCTGGAGTTGCTGCCAACGCGCCTGGTATCCCGTGCGGGTCCGGGTGCGCATCCGACAGGCCGCTGCCTCGCCCGGGTCGTGTGAGCGCTCTCAAGGTGTCGGGACTGAAGCGCACGTCGGCGACCGTCACGTGGCGTCCTCCGACATCCGGCAGCGGCGCAGACCTCTCCGCCTACGAATTGAGGACGCGTTCCAGCGGCGGGCGGTGGACGTCCTGGGTGTCGCAGCGTGCTACGGAACTCTCACGGCGGTATGCCGGCTTGCGCAGCAAGACGCGTTATGTCCTGCAGGTCCGCGCGGTGGGCGCCGCTGGTCCGGGACCTGCCGTGACCACAACTTTCGTCACCCGCTAGGAGATCGTCGTTGGGGCGCGCACGCACGAGTCGGTCTCCCGAGGAGGCCTCGTGCACAGTGCCATCTCCAGTGGCAGACTGCGCCCCATGTCTGAGTCCTATGCCCCTGATCCTGATCGCTACGACGGGCGCATGCCCTACCGCCGCTGTGGCCGCAGCGGCCTGAAGCTGCCGGCCGTCACCATCGGCTGCTGGCACAACTTCGGCGATGACACTCCGCTGCAGACCCAGCGCGACATGCTCCGCACGGCATTCGACCTCGGCATCACGCACTTCGATCTCGCCAACAACTACGGGCCGCCCTACGGCTCTGCTGAGATCAACGTCGGGCGGATCCTCGCGGAGGACTTCGCGGGACTGCGCGATGAGCTGGTCATCTCCAGCAAGGCGGGCTGGGACATGTGGCCCGGCCCCTACGGCGACCTCGGCTCCCGCAAATACATCCTGGCGTCACTCGACCAGAGCCTGACTCGTCTTGGCATCGACTACTTCGACATCTTCTATCACCACCGTCCCGATCCCGAGACTCCGCTGGAGGAGTCGATGGGAGCCCTCGCGACCGCGGTGCAGCAGGGCAAGGCGCTGTACGTCGGTATCTCGTCCCACTCACCATCACGCACGGCGGAGGCCGCCCGCATCCTCGGCGAGATGGGCGTGCCGCTGCTCATCCACCAGCCGTCGTACTCCATGTTTAACCGTTGGATCGAAGAGGACGGCCTCATCGACACCTGCGGTGACCTCGGCGTAGGCATCATCACCTTCAGCCCCCTCGCCCAGGGGATGCTCACCGATCGCTACACGCAGGGAGTCCCGGAGGGGTCGCGCGCGACGCAGGGCAAGTCACTCTTCACCGAGCATGTGCGCGAAGAAAACCTCGCCCGCGTGCGCGGATTGGCGGCCATCGCTGCTGCGCGCGGTCAATCACTGGCTCAGATGGCGGTCGCGTGGACGCTGCGCGATCCGCGCATCACCTCGACCCTGCTCGGTGCCAGCAGTGCCGCGCAATTGATCGAGACGGCCGCGGCGGTGCACAACACGACCTTTACGGCCGATGAGGTGACGGCTATCGATGCCTTCGCCGTCGAGGCCGATATCGACCTGTGGCGAGCCCAGTCCCGCATGCCCTAGTCACCGAGGTAGCGGCGTCACGGTCCCGCGAGGATCCGCACGCCGAGGGTGCGCTGAATCGACAGGCGCACATCGGTCCCCACTGTGCAGCCGAGGATGTGGCCGCCAGCATCGCGCGCCTTCGTGAGCCCATGCAGATGCAGGCCGGGGGCGCCCACACCCATCAGGTCAGGTCCGGTGCGGAAGCCCACGAGCGTGGCGCTCACATCCGTGAGCGGGAACACCGTCTGGGTGGCCACCACCTCGGCCAGCGGCAGATAGGGCTGTGACTGCGCGGGCACGCTGCGTGCGGTGAGCACGTCGAAGGTGCCGATGAGTCGGGCGGCCACCATCCCGCCCGTTGTCCCCGCAAGGTCATCGATGAGGGGGGCGAGCGCGGAGCACTCGGTGCCCGCGGGCACGCGCATGGAGGCCTGCGGGGTGAAGCGCACAGCCTCCACCCACGGAGTCGTGCGCGAGGTCGAGACGACCCGCGGGATGCCGTCGATGCCGACGCGATACGTCGTCCCGCCGATCAGGACGAGCTCGCCGTCAAGTCGATCGAAGGTGCCCAGGCCGATGGTCGCCCCACGCACCCCGTCGCGCACGGGAGCGAGCCCGTCGTAGTCCGGCTGCACGAGATAGTCGAAGGTGCCGATCTGCGACACCCATCCGGCGGGTGTCGGCGCGTCGTCAGCGGTCGCCAACGGCACGCTGGCGACCAGGGCTATCGCTGCGAGGGTGGTCGCGATGATGGCGAGGCGACGTCCGGTCGAGGTGTGGGTCACGGACCGATTGTGCCAGTTGCTCCCGCCCTGTCAGGCACCCCGCGTGACCCGTTGCACGATCTGCGCTGCGTTGGGCGCTGTCGCGAGGAGTCGGTCGTAGGGCTCGTCGCGACACTCCAGGACGATCCCCGGCTTGGTGCCCAGGAGGGCGCAGAAGTCGCGCCCGCCGCGGAAGCGCATCCGACCGATCAGGACCACGTGGGGGATGCCGAGGCCGGGCCAGCGCCAGCCGCGCACCTGCGGCCACATGTCTGTGGATGACGCGGCATGAATGATGTGATCCCAGGGGATGGTGAAGTCGCGTTGGACCGTGGCGAGTCGCTCCCGGCGGTTGAGCCGTACGGCGAGCCCATCCGGCTGGAGTACGAGGGCGGCCATGCCACCAGCGTGCCAGCGCGCCGCCAGGCGCAGACGTCGGACCCACCTGACATGCTCTGGCCATGGCTGGATCACGGGCACCCGTCGTCGTGCGAGTCCCCGGCACGGCCGCGCCCGACCGCCCCTGGTCCGCGACGGCCATCGAGCAGTTCCTCGGCTGTCCACTGCGCTACTGGTGGCAGCGCATTGAGCGTTGGGAGACACCGTCGACCGCCGCGCTCGTCGTGGGTCGCGCCGTGCACACCGCCCTGGAGCGTCTGCTCGCACACGCACCTGACGAGCGCGTGCCAGAGCGTGCCGATGCCTATCTCGCCGATGCGCTGCTGGAGGAGTTTGCTCTCGTGGAGGGCCAGGGCATCAATGAGACCGAGGTGCGTGACAACGCCGCGGCCGCGATGGTCGCCTACTTTGCGACGGAGCAGCCAGCGGAGATCGACGTGGCCAGGGACGGCCTCGAGCGCGCCGTACGCACAGATCTTGCGGGACTGCCCTTCACCGGCCATATCGATCGCATTGCGGTCATCGATGCGGGACTGCGCGTCACCGACTACAAAACCGGGGCCCCCAAGCCGCGCTTCTGGTGGTCCTATTGGCGCCAGCAATTGCTCTACGCCGCGGCACTTCGCGATCTCGGTGAGCCCGTGGCGGAGGTGGAATTGCTCTATCTCAAGCAGCCGCGTGCCGTCACCCGACCGGTGTACGCCGCGGCGACGCGTCGAGCCCTGACGGATCTTGAGCGGGCCCATGAGCAGCGCGCGGAGATGGCTGATGCGGGGGCGTGGGAGGCCCGCCCGGGTCCCCTGTGTCGCTTCTGCGACTTCCAAGCGGCGTGCCCGGCGCAGCGCAGCAACCCACCCCGACCCGGCACCGCCGACAGCGATGACCTCCTGCGGGCGCGCGGACTCACCCAGCGAGTCAGCGAGACCGCCGTCCCCGCGTCCAGTGATCTGCTCGGCGTCATTGACGCCGATGCGCTGCCGGTGGTCGAGTGACATCCGTCGACATCCCCAGGTGGTCACCGCCGTGGCGCGTCATCACACGTGATCGACTCATCCGGGTCAGTGCCGCGCATCTGCGGGGTGAGCAGCGCTGGGAATGTCCGACACAGATCGCGGCCAAGGCGAGGCCGGGACTCACCGTTGAGCGTGATCCGAGTCTGCGCATCTCTTATCCGCCCTATGAGTCATTCGCCCTCGGCCTTGCCCGCGAGGCGGCGTACGCCGTCCTGGCCACGGGTGCCGATCCTGACGCTGGGCTGCAGCAGGCGTGCTCCGCCGCGATGGGAGATATCCACCCGGCCACCCTCGAGGTCGCGGGCGAGGCCCTGCAGGGCTATCTCAGCGCGGTGGCTCGGCTGCGCGATGCCGGTGACCTGCCAGCGGAGACGGTCGTGCGCGAGTTCTTCGCCGCGGACGAAGCCGCGGGCGATGTGCGTGTGGAGTGGTTTGCCTGGGGGCTTTTGCACGTGAGCAAAGACGGGAGCCTGCGCGACTTCCACGTCCTCACCTGGGAGCAGGCCGGCACGCGCCATCGTGATCCGGCCTACCTCGCGGTGTATGCCCGCGTCGCGGCCGATGCTGTGATGCGCCAGGAGGGCAGTGTGTGGAAGGAGCGCTGGGCCTCGGCCACCGCCCAACCAGGCGTGGCGCAGCGGGTCCGAGTGCGTGAGATCGGGATGCTCGATGCCAGTGACGCCCTGCTCCTGGATCTGAGTGCGGATGAGGTGCGGCGGGCCTTCCCCGACTCGGTCGGCCCCAACATTCACGTCCTGGGTGGTGAAGCCTTCAATCCCGGATCGCGCTGCGCGACCTGTGCGGTGCGCTGGGAGTGCCCCGGTGTCGCCCGACTCCCGGGAGTGTTGGGAGTGGCTGGCCCGGCCCAGTGGACGCGTGCGGTGAGTCCCGGGGATCTCACCTCTGCGCGTGTGTGCACGTGGCAGACACACCTCGAGCGTGAGCTGTCTCTGCCGCGGGCGCGACGCGAGACGACACCGGCGATGGACCGGGGCATTCGACTGCACGCCTGGCTCGAGCATGCCCATGCCCGGCTTGTCCCGTGCACCCCCGAGGATCTCCCCCTGCCGGGTGAGTCACCGGGGGAGGTGGCCGCGGGA
>FLOH01000570.1_pt1 | contig 74543 bp, 71 predicted proteins | sample 756751 | NCBI WGS metagenome assembly FLOH01 (sample SAMEA4026879, study PRJEB14308) | marine metagenome | biome: coastal water; material: water | depth 74 m
GCTTTTACTCGTCTCTCTACTTCTGACTTTGGGCTCATTATTGGCTCCTTTTACGGTTTGTTAGCCGCCCAAAGTATCTCTTATTTATTTAGATCAAATGAACCGAATTGGTCTGACGCCGCACACCCTATAAAATAGTATCAACAACAGATTCAATTGAAAAGTTGGTCTCCCAACCCAACTCTCTGATATAACTCTATATATAATAACATTATAACAATTACTCCTTTTAACTCCTTCGGAGTTCAGAAGAGCTAATTCCAATCATCGTTTTTGTATACTGAACCCAGCGCACACAGCTGGGTTTTTTTTATCCCAGTTTGACAAACCGGCTAGCGGGTAACCCCCCAACCAGCCAAAGGCCTTTGGCACAACGCAGGAGACAATCCAATGCGTACGTGTCAATCATGCTCTTTGAAAGATTCAAGGTGTCACGAACTCTGCACTGACATCAAGTTGTACCTCAGGAACAGCAGAAATTACAAAACAACGTATGTAAATATGGAAGTTGGACTCAATGAAGTTCACGCCAACCGAGTTCACGAAAGTCTAGAAGAGTACCTGGACAACAGTGGATCCTTCACCGAGAAGTTTGGGAGTTTACTTCCAACCATCGAGCGCATTGTTACCGAGCACGGTACTGATCGTCAGAAGGAAGTTTACAACCTAATGATTCATGAGAAGATGTCTTTCTCATACATCGCCGAACAGCTCCACATGAAAGTCCAGTCAGTTCACGAAGTGATCTATGGTCACCGTGGTCAAGGTGGTCTGGTCCGGAAGATCCGCAAGCATCTGGCGAAACTTGGAAAACTACCTGAAGCCAGTTTCATCTTCTGAATCCAAACCAATAACAATCCTCACTCATCATTCAAGCTGGTGAGTGGGGGTAACCGAAAGGAACTCTTCATGAATTACTCTTCTTACCATCAACCTGTTTTTAGCCTAAAAATGTATCTCTTTCTACTCAGCTATGTGATGGCCCACTGGTGGCCATCCCTTTTTAGGTGCTTTCTGTTTGTCAAAACTCCACGCTGCTTATCAAAAACTACCTGTTGCGAATTAGTTCATTTAAAAGATGTCAATTAATCAATCAACAAACGAAAGGAGATCATTGTGAATGATCAACAAATGACGCCGAACGCGATGGAGTCGCCGGCACGACCCACAACAAATGCAGAAAGGGGTACCATTATGGAACCAACTTTAGCAGAACGTTTTCAGAGCATGATTCGCCGCTCATATGGGATTTCAAAAATCTCAAGTGCAGTAAATCTGAAATCTCTCCGGAATGACGTTCGTACTCTACAATCTGACTTAAATGTTCAGATTGAAGAAATGAACGCCTCCGCAGAGGGCATTGCTGATGACTTGGATCGTCTGGCTTTGAAAGACGAAGTTAAGTCAGTTCAAGCCCAGGGCGTCAAGCTTGACGAAGTACTGGTCAAGATCGAAGCAAAAGTCGCTGAGCTACTGAACGCTTAGTGATTGAAGAAAGGGGCACCTCATCGGAGGTGCCCCCTTTCTAACTAATTATAATTTTTAAAGAAGGGACACACCATGTCAATACTTCAACTGATGATCAACACTGTTTTTGTGTCTATAATTGTGAATTACTTCATGGGTAAAGATTCAAATCAAAATGATAGCGAGCCTAATCCCCCTCGGGATTAGGTCCTTTTTCTGGAATAAGAATGGTAACCATAACGTTTAGGAGAATTTGATTATGAGTATAAGTGTTTCAGTGTTTTCAGATCGGACCATTTTTGCAACTGAACATGAGGAGTCATTGATTGAACAGCTCCTTGCATTCTTTCCAGAGCCGATATGCACCGATTTTGAGGTAACCAATACCCGAGATTTACACTTTCTCGCTGACATTATCGACCCAGACCCGTTCACAGTAAAGGATCCATATCAGTACCTGGGAGGATCCAGCCAGCCACAGAAGAGCATTAATAGTGAAGTTGAAGTATTTGAAGATATAGAATTAGACGATGCGCCTGACTTATCACCATTACCTGAAATTGAAATGACCTATGCCAAAGAGTTTCCATCATTCTTCGGCCAGCCCAAATAATTAACTAAAGGATTCTAATCATGGAACAGATGTACAGCCTAAAAACAGCAGCTAACCTGCTGGATCTGTCCGAGGGGGAGATCCGTTCTCTCGGGCAAAAGGCTGGCATCAGTTTCTATGTTGTTGGTGACAGCACCCGAGTCAGTGAATCAGGTCTAAGCAAAATTGTTAACTACGCTACCAGGTCAGAGCATCATGTAGAGCAGATGTTCAGCTTGGATTCAGCTGCTGAATTACTTGATATATCCACCAAGACTCTTCGGAAACTGCTTCGAGAAAAAAGCATTCCCACATATCGCGTGGGATCAAATCTAAGAATAACACAAAGAGATTTATCGGTTTTAATCAAGCCACAATTAACGCTTGATGACTATTGATATCACAGAAAGGATTTAAGATATGGCATCAATTAGAATTATGGATACTAATTCTGGGCGGCGTTGGAAGGTCGATTATTATGATATTAATGGTCATCGACGTACTAAAACGTTTCCGCAAAGACAAGCGGCCAAAGAATTTAAATTATCCATCGAGCACAAAAAATCCCGTATCCGCGCAGGTCTTGAAGAAGCACTTCAACCCAATCTACGGTTTGATGATATGAAGGATGAATACCTTGTGATCATCGATGGGCAAAAGAAACCGAAGACAGTCCAACGGGAAGAAACGGTATTCCGAACCTTGCGCTTGTTTATTCCAAATGAGAAGATCAGAAATATCTCAGCCTCAACCATCAGGCAATATGTTCACTATCGGATAGATGAATGCAAAGTAAGTCCAGCAACCGTGAATGCTGAACTCAGGACTTTAAAATCATTCTTCAATATCCTGATCGCTCATGATTACGTCCAGGTCAATCCGATCATGAGTGTAAAATTGCTGCCTGTTGAGAATAAAGAGCCTCAGACATTCTCTGACGATGAGATAGAAAAAATACTTAACGAGGTGGATGATCCCAATTACATGGATCTTATTCAAATGTATTTACACACAGGTGCCAGACGAGCTGAGCTATTGTTGCCTAATTTCACCTGGGAGAATGTTGATTTTAAAGGTAGAATGATTCGTCTCCGTGGAAAGTTCGATAAGGAACGGCTAGTGCCTTTGGATAACAAGGCGTTTGATATTCTGAAGAAGCGGAAATTCCAACAGAAGCTCGAACATCCTTTCAACTTCGACTATCATTACATGTACAAGAAAATAAAGAAGTACATCACTGATGCCGGTATTGTGAATGGGACCTTGCATGGCTTCAGGAGGTCTTTTGGAAGCAAGCTAGTTCAATCCGGCGTGGATATTTATGTCGTATCGAAGCTACTTGGACATTCTTCAATAAAAGTGACGGAACAAGCCTACATACATCTTCTTGATTCGAACCTTAAAGATGGAGTTGGGGTATTGGATGGCTTATGGTAATGTTTAAGCTTGATCCATACTGAGAAGCCCGGCAATCGCTGGGCTTTTTTTTGTCCTGCATCGTGTCTCACACCCCTATACGTGGCCTTTTTTTACTGAACCCTTACTGGCTAAGGTTTTCTATCCAATATGCCTTTTTTGAGGTACCATTTAGGTACCATTTTATTTCCCATTTTGTCCCAAATACCGGGATAGGATAGAAAACTATGCAAACTGGCCAAAAAGAAAACCCCTCGTAACTCTATGAATTACAAGGGGTTTAGACTGTACTCCGGACAGGGCTCGAACCTGTGACCTACGGATTAGAAATCCGTTGCTCTATCCAACTGAGCTACCGGAGCATGTGGATAACTTTTAAGGCGCGCCATATTATTTCTTTACTTGAGGATAAGCAAGCCAAACGAAAGCCTGTGGAGTACATATAGCTGGGGGTAATCCAGAGCTTGCCATTAGAATCGTATTAAATTATCACGGATTGGTTCCGCTCCCAATGATCTTAAAGCTTCATTCTTTTTGATAAACTTGATGAATCTCACTAAAATATTTTATTAATGAATAACCCTTCAAAAAGGGCAGATTATCACGATAATAAAAGTATGAGCCATATGAGAGGCTTTGATATGGAGGGCACTTTCGAATACCTTCGCGCTCAGTCAAACCCGGAGAACATAAATGGTTGTGATAATCAGGAGGTCATGACGTGACATTAAGCATGATTCAGGACCATCCGTCCGAAATTTATCCAAGCTCAACCTTCTCAGGACACTCGAAGAATGGAGTGGAGCGAACCACTGTATGCAGATAAAATCTCTTCTCGGGTTTGCCACTCTGCTTTTCCATGTCGGTTTATGGGGACAACTGGAAACCCTTAAAATTGACCACTTCCCCTATCAATCTGGCGCCCCCCAATCCTATATAAATACAATTCTGCAAAGTAATGTCGGGTACATGTGGTTCGGGACCGAGAGTGGACTCGCAAAATTTAATGGCTACACGTTCACCTTTTATACACACGATCCCACCAATCGAAACAGTCTGAGCTCTAACAAGATTCTCTCCCTGTGCGAAGACCGCACCAATGGCTTTTTGTGGATCGGACTGCAAAATGGGGCACTGAACCAATTTGACCTCAAAACTGGATACATTCTAAGATTTGCAATTCCTCAAGATGAAACTTTAATCACAAACGCATTTGACATTAACAGCATTAAACTAAAACAGGATGGAAATCTCTGGATTGGTACTGGAGAAAGTGGCTTATACGAATTTCGAATCGCTACCAAATCCTTTAAATCCTATCCGTCAGGGACAACGACAGCGAGCCCAGTGGAGGTGGCGGGTATTAGCTCAATCATCCTCGACCCAACAACTGATATTCTCTGGATAAGTACTTTTTTCGGAGTGTACCGGTTTGAATCAAGTACCGGGCACTACACACAGTTTCTCATCGATCCAGATGATCCAGAATCCGCTCGCAATTATATCACCTCCTCCAGCCAGGATTCCACTGGAGCCTTGTTTCTGGGAACCGAGATCGGCGAATTGTTCAGATTTGATCCAAAAACTGAGGTCTTTCAACGCATATTTTTACCCAAGCAAGAGTTTGGTCCACTGGACCTGGATGGAATTAATTCATTGTTCATAGACCGCCATAATCTGTTGTGGATTGGGACCTGGGATGGTCTGATTCGCTATAATTTAAAGACACACCAATTTTTGAGGATTGATGTGAATGAATTTGATCCCTACAGTCTCACGGATGGAAGCATTACATGCATCTTTGAGGATAAGTCAGGCTTCTACTGGTTCGGAACCGCTGATGGTGGGCTAAACACCTACTCTCCGCGTAAAAATGTATTCAAGCATGTCTATCGTAATCAATCCAAAGCAGGAACATTGAGCAGCAACCTCGTTTTTTCCACCTGCACACAACGCTCAGGAGCTTTGTGGATAGGTACCTCCCATGGATTGAATCGATTGAATCCCGATTCAGATAGATTTCAAACATATTTTTCGGACCCGGAAGATCCAAAGACACTGTCAAACTCAAGCATCTCTGTTCTATTTGAGGATAGCCATGATATCCTTTGGGTTGGTACTGAAGGCGATGGACTCAACCGCTGGGATGAAAAAAGCTTACAATTTACCAGGTATTTGCCCAATCCCGGTGACGTCCTGGCGATGAATAGTGGCTTTGTAAGCGCCCTCGCTGAGGATCACGCTTCGAATCTCTGGATAGGTACTCAGGATTATGGGTTGAACCAGTGGTTGAGAGCTGAAAATCGGTTTGAGCGTTTTGTGCATGATCCAAGTTCTGAAAAATCCGTGAGTGCTGATCAGATCAGCTCGATTTATTGTGATCGCAGCGGGGCTATATGGGTGGGAACCCGGGGTGCAGGATTGAATAAATTTGATCCAACGCAGAAGTGCTTTATCAGGTATAATCAACAATCGGAAACCGGTAGTAATACCTACGGACAAGTCATCAATTCAATTTTTGAAGATTCCCGTATGCAACTTTGGGTGGGGACTAATCTGGGCTTGAATCATTTCAACCGAGAAACGGGTGAATTTAAACTATTCTCTTCCAAGGATGGTCTGTCTGGCGAGGCTGTTATGGCGATCAAAGAAGACCTTGAAGGAAACTTGTGGCTAGCTACCAATAGAGGGCTGTCACGATTCAATAATACGCGGGATAAATTAAAAAATTTCAGCGTTTCGGATGGCCTCCAAAGTGATCGATTTTTCCCTATGGCAGTTGATATAAGTAATGCTGGCGAACTCTTTTTTGGGGGAACTCAAGGCTTTAACCGATTTTTTCCTGATCGGACTTCTAATAACCGCTATGACCCCCCTGTTGTTTTCACCAATTTTAAAATTTTCGATACCGAGGTCTTTAACGACCAAGACATGTCACAATTGACTGAAATCAGGTTAAAACATACCGAAACCTTTTTTTCCTTCGAGTTTTCTGCCATGGACTTCAACTATCCCGAACACAACATGTATGCCTATAAAATGGATGGGTTTGATGAGAATTGGGTGAATTCAGGTATCAGGCACTATGCCAGTTATACCAACCTCAATCCAGGCAAATACACTTTTTCAGTGAAAACCACCAACAGCGATGGAGTCTGGAGCCAAAATGTCCAACAAGTTGGTCTCATTATCACCCCCCCATTCTGGAATACCTGGTGGTTCAGGCTCACTGCGATTCTCATAATTTCCAGCCTCCTGTACGGCTTGTTTCGATACCGCGTCAGATTGTTGACGATACAGACGCACAAGTTGCAGGAAGAAGTGAGTTTACAGACCATCGACCTGAGGACGATGAATCAAAAGCTAGAGCAGACGAATGTACTCAAGGAACTTCTCCTCGATGTGATCACCCACGATTTGAGAAATCCTATTGGGGTTATTGACAGCATGGCGGATTATATTCTAACCAATAACCCCGAAGATGAGGCGATCTCATTGATTAGATCAAGCAGTGCCAGCGTATTGAGGGTAATGGCAAATGCCACCACCCTGGCTCGCGTATCAATGGATGAAAATATCGAGATGGAATCACTCAACATCTGTTCCATCATAGACAATTTAATAAAAGAATTTAAACCCATCCTGAAAGCCGCCGACCTTACAGTTGAAAATGCATTAACCGAGGATTGCATAATCACTGCCAATCCTATTATTGAGGAAGTGTTCAAAAACTACATCAGCAATGCGGTGAAATACGCATCTCATGGCAAACGTTTGATTGTTGAAAAAATATATGATGGTCACACCTTAACGATTAGCGTAAAAGATTTTGGCACGACAATCCCTGAACATGAGCGTGAAGCAGTTTTTCAACGAAACGTCCAACTGGCTAAGGGTGAAAAACGAGGACGAGGGCTGGGGTTAGCCATCGTTCAACGTATCGCCCATGCACACCATGCAGAAGTCGGTGTTAAAGCAAATGAGCCTCAGGGAAATATTTTCTACATTAGCATTCCAGTATAGAAGCACCCTGGCTATTTCGGGTCCGCTACAATTTCAATGAATCAGCCCTACTTTAGATCGACTTTATATTCACAAATTCTTTGATCCCCCTGGCCACTATTTAACAGGGTCGAATTCTCGTTGAAATTAGTCCCGAAGTAATCGGGGAAGCCTCCTCGCTCCAGCTTGCACTTGTATTTTTAAAGCTTAGATTCAGATCATCCGAGGCATATGAACAAAAATTATCAATTATGATATTGATCATTTACTAATCTATGGAGCTGAGCGATGCTGAAACCAAAAAAACTTGATCCGAAAGCAATTCTTGCAACTTCAATTATTTTCACCCTCCTAATCAATACTTGCACGGTCTATTACACTACATCTGACATCAAAAAAAACTTTTCAACAGCTCAACAAGAAACAAATCGAGTGCTTGCCTCTGTTGCTAAAGACCGAAGCGAGAAACGCGGGATTTACAATCAGATCACAGCGAATCTATCTGATTCCACTTTAGCGCCATATCCTGAATTAGCACTGAAATTGACTAAGATGTCTGTCCACCTAAAAAAACTGAAACAAGCCAAGGCTGAGCTTGACGATTTGGAAGCTCAGTTTAAAAATCTTTCCAAGGGTAAAAAGAAAATTGAATCCAATTCACCGCTTTGGAAAAACTATCAATCTATCAAAACCGATTATGATATTCATACAGACCAGTTCCAGAATCTCGCCAAATCCTATACTGAAGTTTCAAACAGCTTCGTGTCTATCCTCAACAAAAATAAAATTTCCAGAGTCAATATTCCCGGACTGAGAAAACAGGTTTCTAACTATCTAGGTGATCTTGACAAAAGTGTAGCAGAACTCACTCAGAATATTGAGGCAAGTCAAAAGATACTTGACCACGCCGAAAATCAGGGCTCAAACCCGAACAAAGTAGCCACTACATCCAAATCACTGGAAGAACTCACAAAGATTTTGGCTGTGGTATCTGCAAAACAGGCTGAATTAAGCTTATTGGTGGATCAATTTGAAAAAGAGGTGGGCGAAGAACCAGAAATTTGGTCGGGACCGGGCATGCGAACCCAAACCATCATTCAGGACATGACACGGATTGGAGCTGAAATTGAGAAGCAGGGGCAAAAATTTAATGCACTGGCGAAAAAAATTAAGCACTAAAGCAACATGATGATCATCCCTAACCCACGGACATCCCCTTCCAAGCCCGATGGTTTTCAATCTTCAGCAATGGTCTTGCTGGCCTTTATGTTAATGGCTGCTGCAATCTCAGTGTTCATGGGACAGGATAATAGCTGGGATCTACGCAATTATCATCTATACAACGCCTACGCGTTCATCACGGATAGAAGCCAGCTGGACATCCTCCCAGCTCAACTCCAGTCCTTTTTCAACCCGTTACCAGATATTCTGCTCCTCAATTTAATCGGTAACTACAAGCCCATCATCGTGGGTATGCTTTTAGGAATGATCCATGGGATCAATTCATTCCTCATCTTTAAAATCGCTCAGGTTGTTCTCTTCAAACTCCAACCTTTTCAACTCTCGTTTAGAAATATCTCTTTACAAATAACGCAGTTCAAAGTATCGATCTTTCTAGGTTTTGCTGCACTGGTTGCCCCCATGTCATTCATGCTAATGGGTACCAGCTATCATGATAATCTCGTTAGTATCCCCTTGTTCATTTCTATACTGCTCATTGCAATGATTTTACAATCTCGGCATGAAAACCAGAGTACGCTACTATTTATAGCGGGTATCTCCGCCGGTATTAGTTTTGGACTTAAAATGACGTCAGCCATCTACATCATAGCGATTGGACTCGCTCTTTTCGTTGTCGTAGAGGAGTGGTCGCAAAAGATTAAGACCGGTTTCCAGTTAACAGGCGGGGTAGTAGTAGGAATTATGACATCAGGCGGTTTCTGGTATTTAAAGATGTGGAAATCTTATAAGAATCCATTCTTTCCCTGGTTTAATAATTTTTTTCACTCCCCCGAATTGCTCGATATAAACATCAGAGATGTTAGATACTTACCTACTTCGTTTCTCGATGGCTTGCTCTACCCTATCTACTTTATGTACAACTCTTCCTTCAACTATAATCAAGGCGGATTCAGAGACATAAGATTTGCCCTCTTGTATTTACTGATTACAATCTTTTGCATCTTTATCATTAGAAATAAATTTCTTGGGAAACAAAAACGGCCGTTAGCACCAGAATCACAGTTTATAATCCTTTTGTCCTGTATCGCATATGTGATTTGGCTACTCCAATTCTCAATCTATAGATATATATTTATCCTGGAAGGATTGGCTTTTCTCTCCATGGCCCTCTTCCTGATCCACCTTTTTCAATCCTCAAAAACTTCAATGGGAATACTGGCGTTTCTTGTTTTGATTAGTTTGAGCTCCGCATCCTATCCAAAACATCAACGATTGGATTGGCGGGATCATTACATCAATGGCCAAATACCAGATCTTGAGGGCTTGGATAGTGCTGTTATAATTTTAGGGGGCAAGCGGCCAAGTGCATTTTTCATTCCAGGTTTTCCTGTTACGACACGCTTTGTTCGTCTGAGTAGCAATATGCATGGCTATCTTTCACCCGACTCAAAATTTAAAAAAGACAGTTATGCGCTTACACAAAATCATCCTGGACCCTTTTACCTCCTTTCTTGGGAAAAGTTTTTATACACTGAGCAAAACTTTTTGCATTATTTCAATATGGAAGTAGACACTACTCAGCGGTGGCATCTACAAAATTCCCACGAGCGAGAACTCACTTTTTGGAAGGTTAATAGAGAATGATAAATACAAACAACACATATGACACCTGGTTATCGTCAAAATCAATTGTCGTCTGTATTCCTTGTTTAAATGAAGCGACTACTATAGGCCAGGTAATTCAAGATTATCAACGCATCTTCCCAAGAATCCAGGTCCGAGTTTATGACAACAATTCATCCGACACTACTGTTGAAGCAGCAAAACAAGCAGGCGCTCAGGTTCGACTGGTTTCTCGTTTGGGTAAGGGAAATGTGATTCAAAGAGTTTTTGAAGACAGTAATGAGGATCTCCTCATCCTCATCGATGGTGATGCTACCTACCCCGTCAAAGCAACGGCAGACTTATTAAATGCTCAATGGACTTCACCCCGATCAATGGTTGTTGGGAGTCGGAAACCTGATCCCGCGGGCAAGGCATTTCGGCGGCTCCACAATTTCGGGAATTGGCTCATCAGTGGTTTAGCTAGCTTGAGTTTCGGACACTCCCTTAAGGATGTACTTTCAGGGTATAGAGTATTACCCCGAAGTTTGTATAAAAGTTTAGCATTAAACTCGCAGCATTTTGATATCGAAACCGAAATCACACTTCAGGTTTTGGCGATGAAAGCGCCTATTATTGAAATTGAGACTCCTTATTATGCCAGACCCACTGGGAGTGAATCAAAACTAAATACCTGGCATGATGGATTTCTGATCCTGAAAACAATCGCTTTACTTGTAAGGTATTATCGTCCCTTCTTCTTTTTTACGTGTTTGAGCGTAATTTTCCTAATTTTGGGATTAATTGCAGGCTGGTCGCCTATTAATGACTATATCAAACATGATTTTGTGTATCATGTTCCTCTAGCCCTCCTGGCAGCGAGCCTGGTAATCATCAGTGCTGTTTCGCTGGCTATCGGACTCATCCTTGATTCTATACGTTATTATCACTTGCTGGAAATGAAAAGACTCAATCGAGATATCTGAAGGATTTGATGATCCCCACAAGTTTACTCCAAATATAAAAATCTTAGAACGAGAAATTATGAATACTCACCGCAGTTATCCTGGCAAAGATATGGAAGCGATGTCCTTTGCCATAAATTATCATCAGTGGATACTTGAAGAATTCGCACCCTATCTGGGTGATTGCATTGCTGAAGTAGGAGCAGGTCAGGGTAATTTTTCTGAGTTCTTGCTTGGGACAAAAATCAAACAACTGGTGGCTTTTGAACCTGCCGACAATATGATCCAATTATTAAGGCTGCGATTGGGAAGCTCTGCCCGGGCTGAAGTCATTCATGCCTTTTTTGAGGAAAAATCAGATCAATTTATTGAAAGATTTGACAGTATTTGTTATGTGAATGTTTTAGAGCATATCGAGGATGATCGCTCTGCCTTGAATCATGCATTCCGTGCACTTGTCCCCGGTGGCCATATATTAATATTCGTTCCAGCATTGCCTGTTCTCTACAGCAATCAAGACAAAATTCTTGGTCATTTTAGACGTTACACGCGCCCATCTTTCAGCACAATTGTCAAGTCTGCTGGCTTCAATATTAAGCTTTTACGATACTTTGATATAGCTGGAATTCTACCATGGTTCATCGCTTTCGTAGTATTAAAGAAATCCTCAAACGCGGCCAATGTCATGCTATATGATAGATTGGTCGTCCCAATTATGAAAAAAATTGAAACGAAAATATCACCAATAATAGGCAAAAATTTAATCCTGGTGGCGCAGAAGCCATAATTTGGGTGGGTGTTGTTAGGGAACTAAGGGCTATTCAGATCTGCAAACCAATAAGCGCCCGAGTAATTTTCCTTCCTTGTTTTTAAGCGGTGTCAATACAATCTCACGGGGGATATCGTTCCCGTTAACATCGAGAAACACGATTTGTTCATGTTTATGAATAGCCTCAGGATCACCATCCAGAATGATTGTGCTGTCCCTTTGGCTTTTTAAGAGGGTGACGATTGAAAGTTTTCGAGCAGTACTTCTTTTTAATCCAAACAGGTCTTCAGCTACGCGGTTGAATTCGATAATATCTCCATCAAAATTAAACGTAATCATCATATCCAATGAGCTGTTAAGCACATTCCGAACATCCTGGAGTGCTTGATGAATTCGCTTGTCCTGTTCGTGTCTGTAGAGTGACGTCTCCAACACAATTCTAAGGTCACGGTCATTGAAAGGCTTAATTAAATAGCCAAAGGGTTCAGTAATCTTAGCTCGGTCGAACAACACTTCGTCCTCATAAGCCGTCAGATAAATAATGGGGACATGTTGCTGGGCAATTATCTGCTGAGCCGTCTCGATCCCGTCACTGCTTCCCTCTAACATGATATCCATGAGAATCATATCTGGTTTCAAACTCCTTGATCGCTCCAGTGCTTCGCTGCTGTTGACAGCGGTTCCTGCAACTTCATAACCCATATAATTCAGTTTGAATTGAATAAATTTTGACATCTGGATGTCATCTTCCACTACCAGGATGCGTTTCTTCGATGATGTAATCAAGGACTGATCCTCATACTTTAACATTAGATACCTCCTGCTCTAATTGGCTTGAGCGACAGAAACTTCGTGTTCCAAAATCAGATCAGGTATATTTCGCCCTGTCAAGATATCAGTACCGTTTCGGAGATAAGACTGATCTTATTATCGTCTTGAATCGCCCCGTTCTTTACCAGCAAATCCGTATTCATTAAATCAATATCAGCGCTGATGACAAAATAGCTCGGTGTGCCTGGGCAGTAAACGTTGAGAATGTGGAATTTTTATATTCCGGTGTTGCTGCCGGTCATGTCTGATAACTGATAATTTAATTGCGGTCAGCTATGAAAGTTTGCATAATCACCTGCTTTAAAACTAGTTTGAACGCATAATTTTTGAACACATAATAAGGATCCTCCCGATGTTCTCGATTCAATTTTACACGCGGATTTCATTCCTATTATTAGCTCTCCACTTTCTCCTGTTTGGCTGCGCTGCCACTTCATCTAATGCAGAACGTGAGGCAATTCAAGCCATTGTCGCCGAAGCCAACCATGAATTCTATCTGGATAAGCGTATCTGGTATCAAGATATCCAGGCGGATATCGTTGACCATACGGTGGTACTTAAAGGTGAGGCTTTCTTTGAAATCCCTGTAAAAGGGTTATCACGCAAGCTACAAAAAGCAGGATATGATTATCCACTTATCGACTCAGTTTCCTATTTACCAGAAAAGTTTCCGAATGATCATGGCTATGGTATCATTTTGGACCCTTATGTCATGGGACGCTACAAACCCTTATTTATCAAAAACGAAGGCACTGAGATGCTATATGGCGAGCCGGTCAGGCTCATCCGCGAGCAGGGTGAATTTTATCAGGTACAGTCAAATATTGGCTATCTTGGATATATTCCAAAAAGTGCTGTCAGAACGGTAAATCTTGAAGAGTGGGGTCGCTACCACCTTGGGAAACAGGCAATTTTTAATAATAATGTGACGTTAGAATCTGGACAAGTAATCATAATGGGAAGCAGACTACCCTATTTAGCTGGTGGTCAGATTTTACTGGCCGACGCCTCTGAAGTCACCCTGTCTCAAGAGCATTACAAAATTATTGACCCAGCTGTCAACCCACTCCGAAACGCCATCATAGCTTCGGCTGAAAAATACCTCGGGCTGCCTTACGTCTGGGGTGGTCGTTCCTCTGAAGGAGTTGACTGTTCTGGCTTTGTCATGCAAAGCTTCGCGCTAAACAATATTTATCTCCCTCGTGATTCAGATGAAATTGCCAATGTTGGCCGTATTATTGGCTATCCGGAATGGATGGATGCCATGCTGCCCGGAGACCTGCTCTTTTTTGCTGGCAGCAGACGGATGGTGACGCATACTGCCATCTATTTGGGAGCTGGAAAGGTCATTCATAGTTTGGGTTCAGGAGTCCAGATCCAGAGTTTGACACCGGGGGATCCTGAATACTCAGAAAATCTTGCGAGTCGCTTTATTTTCGCTAAAAGAATTTTTGACTAGACCCCCTGAACTTTTTGCCCGGCCCCTCATTTTCGTCTTCACATACAATCCCCCTTATGGGGCTCCCATCTTCGCGATCAGAATATCCAGCCGGTAAACGCCGATCGGTTAGGCACCGGAGACATCAGCGAGAGCATTGGACTTATTGCGAAAGTGGCTAAAAAAAAGAGCGGTTTTAAAAAAACCGCTCTTCATATAGGGACTGATATCTGTAATATTTTAAATACTGAGCGCTCTAAGTTTTTTCTCAAATTCTGACAGTTCTTCGCCATCCAGATTTACATCAATCTCAACTTCTTTTATTGGTTTATTTTCGCCTTCTAATGCAAATCCAGCGGCCTCTTCGTCAAGTGGATCTGCATTCGGATCAGCCATCGGTTCCAGAATCGGCTCAATAATTGGAGCCTCAAAAGATTCTGCGGGAGTCGGTTTGCGGGGAATTGGTGGGATAGATCTATTGCTAGAAGACAAAATGTTATCCCGCGGGATGATTTTTTTGCCTTGAAGATGTGCAAGCATGGCTTTGACTTCCTCGTTGAATTCGTTGACTGTTGCTTCCATGCGGTGCATCAATTCGTCCATTAGAACCTCGCCATAATTCTTGTCTATCCCTTTCATAAGATGTCCAAGATTATCTTTCAGGTAATTCATTCTACTCTCAGAATTTGCAAAATCAATATCGGCCATTTTTCCTCCAGCTCTCAGATAATTTGAATGAGAATTTAAAAGACACCCCCTGTCAAAGCAAGCGTGCATTCAAATCTCTATCCCGAAACGGTTCTATCGGTTTTTTGGGCTTCCCTTTCGGAAATATTTGTTCAGCCAGTCCCTCTGGAAATTCTCGTAATTGCCTCTTTCAATAGCACGCCGGATATCAGACATGAGGTCTTGATAAAAGGTCAGGTTGTGAATAGTGGCAAGGGTTTCAGCTAAAGGATCTTTGGTGAAAAATATATACCTCAACACCATCCGGGAATAGGTCTGGCAGGTATAGCAACGGCAGGCAGTATCCAGGGGGTATTTATCCTTGCGGTAATTTTTGTCCATGATACGTAGCTTACCCATGCGTGTAAAGAGTGTTCCCTGACGGGCATAGCGAGTTGGGATGACACAGTCGAACATATCAATTCCTCGTTCAACACCAGCCAGGATGTCTTCTGGCAAGCCCACACCCATCAGGTAGCGCGGTAAATTGGGAGGGAGCAGGGGTGTTGTATAACCCACGACCTCTTTTAAGAGATTTAGCCCTTCTCCAACACTTACACCTCCGATAGCAAACCCATCAAAAGGAAGTTTTGTGATCTCTGTTGCACTTTGTCTGCGGAGTGATTGAAAAATTCCGCCCTGCACAATCCCAAACATAAATTGGTGATCCTGGAGCGGGTATTCACGACAACGTTCTGCCCAACGCGTGGTCCGTTCAACAGATTTTTGAATGTATTCCTGAGGCGCCTGGTAGTCAACACACTCATCAAAGGCCATGACAATATCAGCACCGAGAGCCCGCTGAATGGCCATGGACTGTTCTGGTCCAATGAACAATTTCTCGCCATCCTCTTCAAATTTGAAAGAGACGCCAGCTTCTGTGATTTCACTGCCTTCCAAAGAAAAAACCTGGAAACCACCTGAATCCGTAAGAATGGTTTGTTCCCACCCCATGAAGCTGTGTAAGCCACCACTTCTTTTTACTGTTTCCAATCGTTCGCTAAGGGATAGATGGTAGGAATTTCCCAAGACGACCTGAGCCCCTGATTCTACGACATCCCGCATGGGGGTCGAACGGACAAAGCCAGCGGTTCCAACGGGCATAAAGGTCGGCGTTTCCACCTTTCCATGTTCCGTAAAAAAATGTCCTCGGCGCGCACCTGACTGGTCAGTTCGCGTTAGCTTGAACTTGATATCTTTTTTACTCATTGTGAATCTATCCTCTCTAACAAATATTTCTTCGTCTTCAGGAGCGTTTGATCTTCAAGCTCCCTGAATTGGATTTGAAGTGACATACTGGAACGCTGAAGCAATAAATCCATGGCAAGATACTCCGAGGAGCCTTCTTTAAGCCCACAAAATTCGCCAATTGTTTGCGCTCTAAAATGTTCAGGTTCTGCTTCTATTAGCAGCAATTCGCAACCTTCGAGTCTTTGCGCATGACCACTTGAGTCAAATCCAAACAACTCCAACAAAACCTGGCTATTTTCAAAGTCATTCACTCGAACCTGATACCTGGGGAGGGTATCGAGGGATATGGTCAACCACTCCGTCTCACCGTCCACCTTACTTTCACTAATAGTAATCAGGGGACGAGAAATTATTGTCACATCAGTACTACGGAAGTCATAATTGCCGATAAAATCCCGACGAATGCGCTCAGCCAGACTCAGACCGTGATGATCTTCAAACCAGCCATAGTTTTTCAGGGTCAAACCCATGAGCAACATCATGAATGCGAGAGTCACAATGCTGAGGATAGAGTAGATGCTTAACTTGTTCAACTGACCCCCTCGAAACCTATAGTTCAGGCTGGCAAATGAGCAATAATCATCCAGACATCGTCAATGTAATTTTCGGTCACATCGATGCTGAAACCAGCTGCTTTCAAATCGATCAATGCTTTGCTCTGAGAGACACGGTGATCTTTGGATGGTCCTCGCTCTCTTTCAGTCAGGGGATCCCAATCGAGTATCATTAGCTTTCCCTCCTGCTTTAGAACACGTTTAAGCTCCATCAGGTTTTCAGCTGGGGATTTAAATTCATGATAGAGGAAAAAGCAGACTGCGGCGTCAACTGAATGGGTATCAACATCCATTTTTACTTCTTCAACTTTAAGCACTTGAACATTCTCAGGTGGATCACGTCGATTTAGCAACGCCAGCATGTGTTCGGAAGTATCGGCAGCAATCACCATTCCAGCCCCCATGGCAACAGCTGCGGGGAAGGTAAAAAATCCGTTTCCACAGCCCAAATCAAGGATGGTGCTTCCAGGAGGCGCGCCCAGTCTATGCAGTAGAATGTCAGGTTTTAATTCCTGGTAACGCTCTGGCGAAATTAAACGATCAGACTTGCTGGGGTCAAATTTATGAGACATTGGATACTCCTGATTCAAACAGTTTGATCAAATCCGCTCGCAGAACCTGACACTTTTGGTATGTGGATGTGAAACCTTCCCAGTAGACCGGGAGAACGCCAACACCGGAGCTGGATATGAATGCCTCATCCATCTCCCTTACATCAGCTTTAAATATTAGGGCTTCCCGTACTTCCATCCCCCGGAGCACTGCCAATTCCATGATAGTATCACGGATGACACCGGGTAGAACGCCTAGCTCAAGAGAGGGCGTCAACAGCAGGTTGTCTTTGATGAAAAAGACATTACGAATGGCACATTCAGTGACAAATCCATCTCGGTTCACAAATACAGGCTCGAAGGCACCCGCTGCTTCTGCATCCCTTTTGGCTAACATATTTCCAAGATAATTGCTGGATTTTATGGCAGGATAAAAGCGCAGGATGGGGTAATTTTTTTCTTCGAGAAAAACGACTTTTACCGGCCATTTTGTAACTTCATTTATTTCTCGAGAAGAGATATAAATGGCTAGCTTAGAGTGCAAACTCCAGGGGCTGCCACTATTTACTCCACGCGTAATGATGATCCGAACCAACCCACTGCGGATTCCATTTCGCTGCAGGAATTCCTCAAGTATACCAGGAATTTGAACCAACAGGGAATCACCGGCCATGCGGATTGTATTCATGCCATTGTGCAAACGCTCCAGGTGCTTTTCAAGACGAAAAGCCTGACCTTGATTAATACGGATGGTCTCAAAAAGGCTATCACCATAGAGGAAGCCTTGATCTTGATACGGAACGACTGCCTGTTCCGCCTCAACCCAAATTCCGTTTGCATAGATCAGCATAACGATTCCATTTCCATAGCCTGTAGAATAGCATAAATCAAGGCTGTGGCAAATGGGAATGATACGATTAGATCAGCTGCCCAATTAGACTGCTAGATACAACAAAGGACCCGTAGGCCCTTCGTTGTATGACACCCACTTTGGGGTTCTGTTATTTGCGAACAACCCGTGCGTTGATGATCTCTCCCAGGACTTCGCCGCCACCTGAGATCACCACCGTTACGTTTGGCTCATCGCCTTTAACTTCAATGTCACCTTTTACCTTTGAATTTCCTTCAACGGTGATAACCAATTCTTTATGATCTTTGGATAAGGGTTTTTTACGATCTCTATCCACAATAATATTGCCATGAACATAACTCTTTTCGAACAGGTCAATATCACCGTTCACAGTAGCGATATCCCCGATAACCCTGGTTTCTTGAAGTTTTATGGTTCCGTTAACCGTTTCTAAATCACCTGCGATCTGCACCTCGCGCTTACAGCTGATACTTCCGTTAACAGTAGATACACTGCCATCAACTTTTACCTCACCACCCAGTGTGATGGAACCATTTACACATGAGATTTCCCTGGCTTCGGCATTCCTATCAAGGCTGATGCTACCATTTACACAGGAAACTTCTTCAACTTTAGAATTCTCACCGATGGATATTCTCCCGTTTACCGTAGTGCAATTTCCCTCAACCACAGCATCATTCCCAACATTGATTGAACCATTAACTGATCGCAAACTGCCAGTTTTATGCTCCCCATCATCAACAAAAATGCTTTTGTTGATATGAGTGTCTGAGGAAGCGCCACAAGCCAATAGTAAGGTTGTCATTGCAACTAATGCAGATTGTCTCATAATGTTTTTCTCCCTGATCATTTTTCAATCATCTAAAATCGGCTAAATACCAAGCGTTGTATTTGCTGCGAGCATAATAATAAAACTAATCGCAAGAGCGTATGTGGCAGTCAACATAATGCCAATAAGGTGTCCCATAAATGTCTGGTATTCTAGTATCGTTTTCATGCCTGCCCCTATCCTTTTGATCATGTCAAAGTTTCACTTGCTCGTTAGTGTAACCAAGTGTTGTGCCACTCATCACTCAATACTTCATATCCCATTGTATATATTAGTTTTATAGCTTCTATCAATAACACTCGATTTTTATTAGTCTGACGCCTTGCTCATCATATTGATATGTCACCATATCATCATGATATAGTCGAATCTGGCGATTTTTGATGATCGTTACCAGGAACTTAAAGAGGCTGGAATAGATCTGGAACAACGGTTTGATGTTGAAGCGCAGCAAGCGTTAAAGGAGCCGAATTTTTCAAATAGCTCTCCATGGAATCAATTTCAACCTGAGGAATCGAATAACGACTGATAAATTGAATCTTGAACCGGTTTTTAGAACGCTTTAATTTTAAGTCGTGTTGAGCGACAAGTTGCTGAACCAACAAATCGTTGGGATTTAATATCTTTGCTTTAACACCGTGTGATTCAAGGATTTCAATAAAGAGTTCTGCCTGATAACCATAGTGTGTGCATCCGAGAAACGCAAACAGAGATTCTGGAGCGGGGTCAAAACAACGCATCGCTTCACTTACATAATTGGTTAATAATTTTCGGCAAGCTGCACCGCTTGAATCATTTGAGATAGCGTGAGCAAGTTCTGGACACGCCTGGGCGACCATCCGTGAAGCAGCAATATTAATAAGCCGAGGATAGGTATTTGCTTCAGTCGTCGTTTCCGTAGCAAAAATAATGATGCCATCATTCTGGGACTGCTCCAAATTTGCTTTGCTCAGTTGCACTCCAGCAGCTACGATCCCTTTTACTTCTACAGGGCTATTGTGGGCAAATCCGGTTTCAGCATATATCACGCTCAGTGTATTACAGGCAATTACTATTTTATCAGGAGTATATCGTGAATAAGTCGCCTTAAGAAAGCGGTCAAATAAATCGACTCGCTCTGCCTGCACTTTCAAAGAATTGTAGCCCAATAGATCATCAGGCGTTGCGTTGATATAGAGTAATTCGATGCCTGGGTCAGGTTTTAGCTGAGTTAAAATACGCTCCAATCCTGCACATACTGATAAACCGCCGAGACCAGAATCTGTTATCATCCAACGCATCAGGAGTCCTCAGCCAGAAAGTTATTATAAAAACCGGTTATCAGATCCTGAAACACAGGGATGTGCTTCTTCTTTACCTCGTAAAGGGATGAGCCCGGGAGTTCATAGGTAATAACGTGAATCTGCTGCTCTTTGCACCAGGAGCCAAAGGAACCGGGGGTAGCATAACCAACATCGGGAACAAGCGCCATACCTGTACGTTCAGCCATGTCCCTGGCAATGCTTGAAGTCAGTGGATCATCAATGCAGGCGAGAAAACCGTGGAGTGAAACAATAAGTTTGGGCTTCAGAGAGTGGACTAAATCTATAAGAGCCATGGTCTCTGGTTCTGAGCCAGCTTCAAATCCAGGACTTAAGGCAATATTTTGGGGATCTCCAGGGCGGTTACGATAATACACCGGCTCCGATGACCAATTGGCTGAAGGAAAATTTCGATTGAGGTCCACCCCCCGGGCATTACAGCGTGTTCCTGCAAGCACTCCATCCGGGTTCGCAACCAGAATAACAGCAACCTTTAATGCATTATTTTCTATCGATCTTAAACATTGGGACAGCAAAACAGTGGTCAGACTTTCGTCTCCGTGTATGGAAGCCATAACCAAGATCTCAGGGATTTTTGACGTGGGCCGGAATAGCTCCAGGGGAAGCCCTCTGCTGCTGAGTCCAAACTGTTGGGCAGAGTAGCTGAGTTGACCTAATTCAGTCTGGGAGAGGGACGTGTTAGTCTGTTTAAACAAGAACAATAAAACTTAACGTTTAACGGCAACAGAATTCCGATCAGGCAATGGATCATGACTTTTACAGGGAATCTGGAAATAGAAGACACTACCGGTTGGATCGCCGTCGCGATATCCAACTTCACCGCCATGCTGCTCGATGGTCATCTGGGAAACCGCCAGCCCGAGACCTGAACCGAGACCCTTGGCAGTTTTTCTCGAAGTTAATTGTGCATATTTGTCAAAAATTCTGTCCTGTTGATCTTTTTCCACTCCAGGTCCATTATCAGTCACGCTGAAATACAGAAATGATTCACCTAGTTTCTGGTTCTCTTGAAGATGAATCGTAATCTTTGTTCCATCAGAAGTATGTTCGATGGCATTACTGATAAAATTTGTGATTACCTGCTCAATTTTGAGCGCATCGCATTCACAGCTGGGGAGACCATTAGGTCCGTTAAAAACTATAGTCATTTCCCGTTGGTCAGCCACAGGTTTTAACATCTCAATCGATGTATTGACGATTGGTTTTAAGGCAGTGGCGGTCTTGTTTAAGACCATTTTTCCAGCTTCAAATCTGGATAAGTCAAGCATTTCATTTACCAGGAGTAGCATTTTTTGGCTGGTTTTGCGAATCGTAATAGCAATTTCACGAATGCGCTCATAAGGTTTTTCGCCCATTTTTAACAATTCGGCGAAGCCAAACACAGAAGTCAACGGACTCTTTAAATCATGAACAAGCATTGCTGTAAAGTCAGCCTTGATTCGCATAGCCTGCTCCATTTTTTCCTGTTCGCTTCTCCTGATCAAACGACTTCTATAATACACAAAAGCCAGAATGAGGAGCATCATGGCCAACGAAAAAGCAAAGACCACCCACATAACGGTAAATTGCCGTTTGTACTCAATTTCCTTGATAGTCGCTTCGCCCTTGAGCACGTCTAGCTCCCGGTCTCTTTTATCCAGCTCATACCGAATCTCTAATTCAGCTACACGGCGATTGCTGCGCTGACGATTCAACTCATCTCTGGTTAGCTGCAAGGCTTGTTGGTAGACCAATGCTTTTTCTGGATGACCAAATCTTGCGTATGCAGAAGTTAGCAGGCTATTGGCTCTCTCGATGGTGAGCAGGTCATGGATTTCCTGGGCAATATTTAGTCCGGCCAACATTGCCTGGATTGTATTTTCTTCATCAGATTCCTGCATATAGAGCTCGCCAATTTGTAAAAAGATTTCAGCTGATATTGCGTCTTCCCCTGCAGATTCGGCTAACTGCTGACCTTGTCTAAAAAATTCAATGCCCTTTTCTGTGTCACCGGATTCTTGATATACTTTGGCTACATCGCTTAAGGCAATGGCAATAGCACCCTGACTACTGTGTTTACGTTTCATGTCCAGGGCATCAATAAAATATTTCTGCGCTGTATTGAGCTGGAATTGGTGGTAATATAATTCACCCAGGCTTGTATAGAGGTCTGCCAGCCTGGAATAGGCAAAATTTTCGTCTGCGATTAAAACGGCCTGCTCAAGATGGTCTGATGCTTCCTCAAACTGTCTTAATGTCATAAGAGATTGAGCCAGCCGGTTTTCGCTGGTTAGGATACCCTCTAGATCCCCGATTTCTGTATAAATACCAAGTGCACGTTCAAAGAAACGTACTGCCTTTTCAGTCTGCCCCCATTCAGAGAAAACATCACCAATGACCATAACCGTCACCGCAACCTCATCGGGTTTATCAATATCCTCAAAAATCATCAAGGCCCGGAGATAATAATCAAGACTTTGATCACTTTGATTCAGGAGGCTATAGGTGGTACCAATGGTCCGTAATGTTTTGGCAATTCGATAGTCGTCCGACAAAGATTCAAATACATTGAGGGCGATGTTGGCGTTATCCAAGGCGTCGCGATAATTTTCAGCCTGCAAATAAAAGATGGTCAAATTTGTTCGTGCAGCCGCCTGACCGTATGGATCCCTCAAAGATGTGGCTAAATCAAGCGCTAGATTGGCATATCGCTGACTTTTCTCCCACTCTTGTCCAGCATGGGCTTCCGACAACTGATTCATGAGATCGACCGTCTCACCGTCAGTGGTACTACGCAATATGCGCTTGAGGCTATCAATCTCTGCAGAATCCTGAGCTACAAGTCCCGATACCATTAAAAAGGAAAGCCCCATAACCAACAAATTGATGTATGCTCTTATTTTCAATGTCTCTCCGCTAACATTAATATTTGCTTGTCAGAATAATCATTTATTATCGTTTTAGCAAGTCCACTAGCTCTAATCTAGTTAATTTCCTGTGTCCTGTCAATTTGTTGCTACTTTTTGCCATCTCTGCATTCGACAATTGTTTCAACAGGAGTTCCCCCGAAAACTGAGTTAAAAAGCCCTCAAAGTAAAGGTGAGTAATGGTTTGCGAGTAATTGCATGTGGCGGAGTCTGTTTTTGTTAAAAAACGGGGTACTTCGTATTGCCATAAAAAGGATAGCGCCCTATCCTATGGTTCTACCAAAAACCGAGACCTGCAAAGGGCTCCAAGAAAGGGCGCTCATGGATTATAGTAAACTTGCCAGGAAATTGCGAGAGAAAGTTACCCGCTTTTCGGGGGAACTTTGTCAGGGTTTAGGAAAAACAGCCACTCGTTTTGTAACAGAATCTGTCTACGGCATACTGGTGAGCCAGTCAGTTGTACTTACCAAGATGGGCAGAACTCTGGAGAATGATGTTTCCCTGAAAAAGATCGAGGAACGGTTCTGTAGACAGTTGGCAAAACCAGCACTCTGGTCCAAGCTGCAAAACGATCTGCTGTCTCACGCATCTTCACGCATCAAGGATAATACTTTACTTGTATTAGATCCCAGTGACATCCAAAAAAGTATGCCAGAAAAATGGAGCACCTGGCATATGTCCATGATGGCAGTACGGATACGACAGTTACAGGTTATTGGACTATCCATGTGAATGCAGCTGAGCTGGGTCAGAGAGAAGTGATCCCCCTGTATCAGTCCCTGCACTCACAAGAGGCTCCAGACTTTGGCAGCCAGAACAAACAAATACTGGAGGCAATCAGAATGGTGGGTGAACATACCCATAACCGGGGTATCTGGGTTATTGACCGTGGTGGCGACAGAAATGCCTTGTATCATAAGATGCTTAAAGAGAAGTTCCGCTTCATTATCAGACAAACCGGTATGCGCAACATCCTATATGGGAAGACCTTAACCAATACACTCGAACTGGCTTTAACCTGCCCCAGCCTTTATAATGACACCATTGTCAGAATGAAAGATGGCAAAGAGAAAGTCTATCAAATCGAATATGGATACAGGAAAGTGCGTTTACCTGAAAATCCTTACAATGATCTGTGGTTGTTAGTGGTCAAGGGGCTTGGCAAGAAGCCCTTGATGATACTGACCACCGAACCAGTGAGGAAGAACCGAAAGGTTCTCAAAGACCTGTTCATGTCATATATCAAGAGATGGAGTATTGAAGAGACCATCCGTTTTATTAAACAGACTTATGACCTGGAAGATATCAGGGTCTTACGCTATGTCTGTTTGCAGAACATGATGGTATTGGTACTTCTGGTCTTCTACTTCCTGGCTGTGGTGCTTGATAGTAACCAAAAACTAAAGCTGCTCGCTGCTCATGTGTTTACTGCGGCAAAAAGGGTGTTCGGTATACCAGATTTCGGATATTATGCCCTGGGTGAGGGAATCTCAGCTATTTTGACCAGGAATCCAGGCCAAATCAACCCGGTTTACATCAAAAAACACCGATACCGACAATTAGATCTCAATTTTAACTGATATAACGGGGGAACTTCTGGTTTCAATTGGTTTGGAAACAATTGTCAGATTGATATATTTACAGACTTATGAATAAGTCTTTTACCCTACTATTACTCTGGGTTGCCAGTCTATCAGCTCAGGAAATTATCGCAGAAATCAAACTGGACACAAAAAATCTGGATGATGTCCCCAGACAGGCTGTTTCCCAACTAGAATCAGATATAACTTATTATATCGAAAACACTCAGTGGACCTTTGAAGCGCTGCCAACTGATTTCAAAATTCAGGCCACCATTTACCTCGATACCTATACGGAGTCGGGTACCCAGAAAATATACACGGGCAAGGCTTTTTGGGGAAATGGTGATGACCAGAAGTATTTTGATAAGAGCTGGCAATTCGCCTTTAATCAGGGGGACGCCTTAATCCACTCAAATACATTCACCTCACTATCATCCTTTCTGGATTATTGGGTCCTAACGATTTTGGGAGGTGATTTGGATACCTGGAACCAGTTTGGCGGCAGCCAGCTCTATACTGAAGCCCGGCAAGTTGCCAGAGATGGAAATAATAATTCCTTCTCCCTGGGCTGGAAAGACCGGCTGGATGATATTGAAAAGCTCAGCCGAAATCAGGATTTTCGAAAAATGAAATTCGCCTACTATGAGGCAATAGATCTTTGGGATTCAGGCAGCAAACTTGAAGCTCGCAGACCCATTGAAGAGTTTATGCGTAGTTTGGAGATAAGTATAAATCGCCAGGACTCTCGTATCTTTACCCAAAATTTTCTAAACGCGAAATACCAGGAGATTTCTGGTTTCCTTTCTGAGGTCGGGGAAGTCTCCTATCTTCAACGTCTGAAAAAAGCTGATGAGGATCACAGGGAACACTACGAGCAAGTATTAAAGGCCTGGTGATCACGGATTAATTCTGGCTTGAGATAATTCCACATTGATCATTCTTCAGACCGAACGGCTATTGTTGCGTACCATGACCCTGGATGATGATGGTTTCATCCTTAATCTGCTGAATTCCCCTTCGTGGATCAAATATATAGGAGATCGCAGCGTGCATACCATCGATGCAGCCAGAGAGTATTTAACCAGCAAAGTGCTCCCCGATTATGAGAATTTTGGTTTTGGCTTTTACATAATTGAGCGACGCAAAGATCATGTTGCAATCGGCAATTGCGGTCTAACCCTCCGTGAGGGTATGGATCATGTCGATATCGGATATTCACTTTTAGACAGTTACGTCGGTCAGGGTTATGCATTTGAGGCTGCCCAGGCCATCCTGAGTCACGGATTTAATGTCCATAAACTTGATCACATCGCTGCAATCACAACGGCTGACAATCTCAGGTCAATCCAGCTACTTAATAAACTGGGACTCGAATACCATAAAATGATTAATTTGCCTGGTGACAATGAAGAGTTGATGCTCTTTGGCATCAATGCAACTACTGAAGAGGGCGCACAATGAAACTTTTGAACTTTTCGTTAATATTTGGTTTACTCGTCAATCTGATAGCTTGCCAGGGAAATAAAAGTGACACTCAGTGGTTGGAAAGCCTGCCACAACCCTGGACACTGTCTCAAGAACAGTTTGATGAAATCTTGCCCCTTTTTCAAAAACGCTATCCCGACTTTCAGCAGCGCTTAAAGCAGATTGCATTGTGGCGAGTAGGTACACCCTATGAGATTTTCAAATTGGGCGAGGAAGTTGAACCGGACACGGATCCAATTCTCCGATATGATGTTTCTGACTGTACGGGACATAATCTTACCACGCTGGCTGCCGCAAGGAGTCATCGCTGGGATGAAGCTCGCTCCAAGATGATTGAGATTCATTATAAAGCGGACTCAACTGGACATAAAACGCCTAGTTATGAGTCACGTTGGCATTACACGGTGGATCGGATTACGGCAAATCCAAATACAGTTGATATTACTCAGTCTTTGCTCCCTAGATCAGCTCTGGATTCTATAAAAATCACTTTAAATCAGAAAGAGGACGGGGAAGAATTCCTTAAACTGGGCTGGTCTAGGGACATGACCGCATACTACATTCCCAATTCCCAAATCACAGCTGAACTTCTGAACAAATTGCCAGCTATCGTAGGTGTCTCATTTGTTAAACCACAATATTTCAAGATGGGGATCGTCATGGGCCACGAAGGCATGATTATCGACGGAAAATATTTGCTCCACGCCTCTCAAAGTGCCGGCGAGACTGTAAAATTGGATTTTTTAAATTACTATTTTCCAAAGGATGGCGCCTTTTTTGCAGGAATTATGATTTTTGAATTCAAAGAGGATATCTAGGAAATCGGAGGGATATTTTTTGGGATGTATCTTTGATTTAAAAGATTACTAGGAGGAGCTGCTACATGATTACCAAGGCCTTGGATACAGAGAAGCACAGTCAATTTATCAATATCACAAAATTGGTTCAACAAGCAGTGGTGGAAAGTGGTATTAAATCGGGAATCGTGAATGTTTTTGTTCCACATACAACGGCAGGCACCACAATCAACGAAAATTCAGATCCTGATGTCACCCACGATCTGCTCACCAGCCTGGCGCGTTCCTTCCCTTGGGAGCATGAGGATTATCGACATAACGAGGGTAATACTGCCGCCCATATAAAAGCTTCTTTAGTGGGGAATTCAACTCAGGTTATTGCAGAACATGGCCGATTGCAATTAGGCACATGGCAAGGAATTTATTTTTGTGAATTCGATGGTCCACGAAAACGGCAGGTGTGGATCAAAGTTGTAGGTGTTTGATTTAAGGAATTCGATTTCTGAATAAATCTTCTGAAAATTGAGCCCCATTTTCCGGGTGTTTCAACGAACGAACCAAAACGAAATTATACAACAATGGATTCCTGGATTGAATTTCTTTTAGAGCTGCAAGGGATTCTTCATCGATATAGTCGAGAAAGCTCAATAACAGATTTTGATTTAATACTGACACTGCCGGTAAGGGGTAATCGCTTCCATAGAGAAGCCTATGATGAAGATCAACCCTGGCTAACATGATCTTCAGCGGGTCACCGACTTGGGATAAAAGGGTCATACCTGAAATGTCCGCAAATAGCAGGCCTTCATACTTTGGATTATCAAACAAGCGCATAAAGAGTTCAAAATTATCAAGATCAGGTCTTCCAGGATCATCAATATCTTCTGACTCCCCAGAGATCGCACAATGAGCGATAATGACCTTAACTTTAGCTTCAAGTGCCCTCCTGAGTAATAGAGGATTCCCCAGATGTTGCCTTCCCTGGGAATCCAAAGCTTGCTCCGTACCCGCATGAGTTAACAATGTCATATCGAGACGATGCATTGCTTCATAAAATGAATCACAAAGTTCGGAAGCTGGATCAATGCCCTGAGCATTTGGGACCCACTTCACAACATGGACACCCTGCGCTGCCCATTTTTCTAATTCCTCTACAGCATCTTTTCGGTAAGGATGAACTGAAATAGCGGCCAGCATTTTGTCCGGATATTTTTCGCTTAGGCTAAAAACATAGCTGTTTGGGACAAATATTTCAAAATTGTCGGAATCGATTTCCCCGGTGGCCGAATAAAGTTTATCAAGTGCTAAACCCAAAACCTGGTATGGAACTGGCATTGCATTTATCTGTGAAAAGAGGTATCCCAGGTACTCTTCATCGGCCAGATTTTTATTCAGAATACCGCTAGCATCCATAAAATAATTAAATCGAGTGAATTTATTGGGATACAAGAACGATTGAGTGTTTGGGTGAACCTCAATCCCGCTTCCACTATTTCCCATGCCCAGGACATGAACATGATGATCCACTAAGGTATCGTTCTTGAACGGTGCAAAAGCGCGTTGGATCAGCGCTTGCGCAGCCGGACTATAGGCAGCCTCGCTGGAAACGTTAGCCACATTTGATTCAAGCTTGCATCCAAGTAAATTAAAGCTTACCAGTGCAAACAGGTTCAGGAATCTAATTTTGTTTTTCATACGGGGCAGCTAAAGGGAGTGCTGAAGCGCTCCCTTTAGTTGCTAGGGTATTTATTTAAAGTTTGGTTTCAGCAACAACGGCAGAAACATGTTCTGCAGTCACTTTTAGGGCAGCCTTTTCAGCTTCATTTAATTTGACTTCGATAATTTTTTCAATGCCACCGGCACCAATAACACAGGGCACACCTATGAAAAGACCATCGATATCATATTCTCCCTCACACAGTGCTGCACTGGGGATGACACGTTTTTTATCACTGAGATAGGCTTCCGCCATTTCAATCGCAGATTGAGCGGGACTAAAGAAGGCTGATCCATTTCCCAGGAGTTTTACAATTTCTCCACCTGCCATCCTCGTTCTTTTTTCGATGGCCTCTAGAGTCTCTGCATCAATCAATTCCGTCACAGGCACGCCACCTACGGTTGCCAGACGTGTCAGTGGAACCATTTCATCACCATGACCACCTAGTACAAGACATGAAACATCCTGGGTTGAATAGCCCGTTTCCATGGCGATAAAGGCTTTGAAGCGAGCGGAATCGAGGGCTCCGGCCATTCCAATAACCTTATTTTTTGAGAAACCAGAAAGTTTATAAAAGGCATAAACAATGGCATCCAGGGGATTGGAAACCACAATAACAAAAGCTTCCGGGGCGTATTTTTTAACATTCTCAGCTACATTGGATATGATACCGAGATTAATTTCCAATAAGTCATCTCGAGACATACCTGGTTTACGAGGTACACCAGCAGTAATAATGATCACATCTGAGCCGGTGATGTCAGCATAATCACTGGTTCCAGAAATATTTACATCATAACCTTCCAGGGGACGCATCTCCATGAGATCCAGGGCTTTCCCTTTAACTGGGCCTTCAAAAGCAGGGATGTCAAGGATAACAACATCACCTAATTCCTTTTGTGCAGATAGCAGGGCCATAATCTGACCAATCTGACCACCGCCAATTAGGGTTATTTTCTTTCTACTCATTTCTCTGACTCCTTTTCACGGATTAATAATTTAGTTGCGATGTTTTTATGGGTTCAATTCTTGTGCCACAATAACTGAGTTCCGCAATATTTGTCGATGTTATTGGGTGTCTCCAATTCGCTTGCCACCTTTGATGATGGTCATCCAGATATCCTTAATTACTTCAGCGGGCAAGTGTCCAGCAGATTTATTTACCAACCTATTAATCAATTCCTGCTCTCGGGCTGGTGTAAAAAGGGGGATTTTCTGCATTATCTTCAAATGACGAATATTGATGGCTTCATCTACACGCTGCTCAATTAAATCCAGAATCTGGGCATCAAGCTCATCTATTTTTTTTCTGTGCCTTGATATAGTGTCTGTCATATCGAATAATATAGACTGAAAGCGAGCCAGGCGAGATAGATTTTCAAAACCTGATTCGTAAATCATAAATCCTAATTAGATTACATCCATGGTAGAACGCACTTTCTTCGCTGAATGGGTACTCCCCATCGTTTCGAATCCAATCCAAAATGGTTATGTGTCTGTGGCAAATGGAAAAATTTCAGCCCTGGGAAAACAAAGTGATTATGGAGGAGACAAAAAGCAAGTTCAGGATCTTGGACATGCGATTGTCTGCCCAGCTCTTGTTAACGCGCTGTTCCATCCGGATTACCCGGTGGCAGATCCCCAAACCACCCCGCGGGGCTCATTTCTCAACTGGCTCCAGTCCGGGAAAAATGTGACCCTTTCAAGCTCAAAGCTGGAGGCTGAAAGCGAACTGCTTCGGGCTATAAAACGGGGCTATGACTATGGAACCGCTGCCATCGGAATCAGAACGCGGCACCCTGAGATCAGCAAACATCTCGAGAATTCAGGACTATATTCAGTCGTTTTCCAGATGCTCCAGGGATTTCGAGAAGGCAATGCACATGAAGTTTGGAATAATCGTGGTCATTTTGTTGACACTGAATTAACCCGATTTTACCATGCTGGTGAATTCCTCTTTAATCTCAGTCCTGACGTATTTCGGCAGATATCTCGCCACAGTGCCAGAACGGCACTTCCCATGTCTTTTATGAAGGATGAGGATATATTTTTCATGAAAGGACAGGGGCGAATCTATCAGTATCTGCTTGGGAAAGAGGATATGGACTATCGCTGGAAAGCACCTCATATAAGCCCCTTGCTCTATTTTCTGAATAGCGCTTTTGCAGCAAACGATACCATACAAAGTCAGGTAATAAATATTGAGGAAAACGACCTGGATCTTTTAAAAACAAGGTCAGAGACATTTCACATCTGTCTACATCCCCGCTTCGATAGACAATGGGAATTGGGGACTGCTCCAGGGCAACTGATCCTGGAAAAAGGCTTTAATGTATGTCTTGGAACCTTTGCGGAACATATGGATATCCGGGCAGAGATGCGGTCTGCCTCGGCAGAGTACGGGTTTAAACCTGCTCAAATAATTCGGATGGCGACGCTGAATGGGGCAAAAGCATTAGGTCTCTCAGACCGGATAGGCAGCCTGGAACCAGGCAAAGATGCAAAAATATTTTCGATCAGTTCCAAAAGCAGTATATCAGACCCTTACGAAACCATTCTCTTTACCAATGAGAGGCTAAAGCCGGTATCCTGAAAGCAGCCCAGGAAGCATCTAAAAGCGCGAATGTCGACCTACGCTGTGGAACTTATTCACTAAATATTTATGCCTGTTTAGAAGGTCCAGCGTAATCCAATCGTTGGGAGTACCTGAATCCCGTCTGCCCCAACGACAAAATTGTTACTGATTTCGATCTCTGACCCTACAGCCAAATGCTCGTTTGCATTGTACCAGACTTGTGGTTCGCTTAGCAACACCAACTGCTTGCCATCTCCATCAGCCTTGTCCTGTGACCAAAGGTCAACAAAACCAGAGCATTCAATATTGCCATCCAAAAGTGGAATAAACCAGGTAGTGGTCAGCTGAAAATTCAGCGAACTGGATCCTGCAACATCTCGATAAAGGATATCCAATGGCAGTGCCATAAATCCAAGATCCAGATAGTAATTCACACCGAGCAACCAGACCTGTCCCAAGTTTCCGAAACTTGCAATCCCATCATTATGCTGGATCGTTGCCGAAAGATTTTTTATGGGCAGACTAAAAGTTCGGGCAATTTCCCAGTAAGACAAAGAAACACCTTTAATCTCCGGCGAATCATACTCCATATCTACAAACCAGAAAGTGGAACCGTATTGATCAGGTTTGAACATTTCCAGGGTGGAAACCAAATATTCACGATCCCGTGAAGCCTCATAATGAAGCTGCAAATTTTGAGAAATGCTGATTGAAGATAAGATGAGGATAAGACTGATTATTTTGCGCAACATTTTCGACACTCCTGGGTAAGAATATTCTTGTTACATCTTCCGCACGAACCGACCCGGTTCTGCAGAATCTTCAACAAATTTCATGCGTCTCAAATAACGTTGATGGATAGACACATTGCAATACGCTTCGTAGGTATGAAAGCCTTTTTCTTGCACCATATGGCGAAATTCCCGGAAGAAATATCGTGCGCTTTCAAAATCCCGGTACATGGGAATCTCGTAGTCCAGATGAATGTGTATTATTCCAGCTTCCTTTCTTTCGTAAATAAACAAGCCAACCGGTACCACATTTCTGGAAATAAAAATGGAGCGGTACTGGCGAAGCTCATCAACTTTTAAATTGGGAAAATGCTTGCGAATGTCTTGAAGATAAAATTCAATAAAGCGTGGCAGAAAGATACTGGTATCCCAAGAGATTGGGATGAGGTGAAAATGGTCCTTTGTGAGTGAGAGTCGAATAAGATAATACACATTCACTCCAACAATAAACCCATTGACAACCAGAACCGGGTAGACCTGCAATAATGCTCCATAAACGGTAAAAGCCACAGCGCCAATAAGATTTATCCAGCGTAATCGGCGAATATTGGTCATCATTAACGAAACAGCGACGACAATTGATGCAGCATATCCCAGCCACTCGATCCAATTAAAGGTCATAACAATGACAAACTCCCATCTGATCCATTTAATCGAACTTTTGCGCCCAAGGGCAGGCTCATTTTGCGTGGTCCGTGACCGTAGGCAACACCTGACATGATGGGATAGTCAACCGGTCCTATGATGTCCCCAACCAGCTCCTCCAGGAGAAAATCATCTTCATCGGCAGAATCCCAGGTTTCCAAAAACTGACCCAGCATGAGACCATTTATTCGATCCTCGCCGTGAAAAAATCCTGCCATTTTGAATTGACTGAGCATGCGATCAAGATGTTGGACATTTTCACCAATATCTTCCAAAACCATGATACTACCAGCCACATCCGGGAAATAGGGTGTGCCCATGAGATTGTTAAAGAGCGACAGGCAGCCACCAACCAGGGGACCTTCCCCTATACCCTGTGAAAGAAGGGCAGGGGGCGATTCGTTTGGGTTTTTCAACACCTGGCCAGACATGGGTTTTGTAATCAGATCCCAGAAACAATTTTCTGTATAGCTGTCAATTCCAGCTTCGGCTGCCATTTCAACAGCGACCATTGCGCCAGAAATTGTAACCAGACCCGTCTCAACACCAAGGGCACACTGCAAGGCTGTAATATCAGAGTAGCCAATAAAAAATTTGGGATTTTGAGCAATCAATTCATAGTCAAGATCGTCAAGAAAACGGGGCGTTCCATAGCCACCACGGCTGCAAATAATGAGGTCGACTTCCTCATCGGCAAAAGCCCAATGCAGATCTGCCAGCTGTTCAGGTCCATGACCGGACAGATATTTGTTTTTACCTCTAAGATTGGGTCCCTCTTTTACTTTGAAACCCTTTGAAACGAGATATGCGATTCCACGGTTTAGCTTTTCTGATTTTGGGGCTGAAGCCGGTGATACCACAGCAATGGTGGCGCCTGCTTTAACGGGATCAGGTGTTATCATTGAGCATCCTCATTTATTCAGATAAAGAAAGGGCACTCTAAAACGAGTGCCCTTTTTAAAAAACGTAATTCTAAAGATCAGCCAGTGCTTTTTTGGCTTCGGCTTGCAAACCCCGATCGCTATCACTTTCCGGCGTGGCATTGATTGCCTTATTAAACCATTCTCCAGCCGCAGCTTCATCACCAAGTTTGTCGTAACAATACCCAATATAGAGCATATTTCGGATATCTTTTTTATCCAGGCTATTGGCTTTTTTGAAGAATTCAAGAGCTTCTTTAAACGAAGCTTTTGGAGGGGTAGCATAAATGATACTTGCGATCTGGCGTTCAATCCAGGATAAATCGGACAAGGCATAATGCCAACGACCCATGACATGATAGTTGCCTGCATTCGATGGATCATATTTAATGGCTAGCATTGTATGGTCGCGCATGCCGTATGAATTCTTTATCTTCTGCTCCGTGCCTTCGGCTTCACCAATTTGACCATGATGAATTGCATACCATTTGTGTCCGCCAGCACTTTTATCATTGATTGCCAATGCTTTTTCAGCATAATTCCTACCATCATAGATAAACTTCTTTTTGTATTCCATATCGTTGGGCTTACGATCAGCAAAATCAAAATATCCGCGGCTGATTTTCCACAAAACCTCTTCATTTTGACCATCGATCTTTACGGCATCTTTTAGAAGTTTCATTGTGGTATCATAATCTTTTGCTTCGTGTGCGACTTCTGCTCGCATCAACAAGTCTGCAACCGGATCTACCATCGGTTCCGTGCCTTCTCCTACAGGATCCTGAGCAAACCCAAAACTGGCTAAACCCAAAATCAGCAATATCAACATACTTCTTTTCATGTTTCCTCCTTGATTCGTTATTCTTGAATAATATCATGGTGGTCAAACAGCACAACACGTTGCACCATTTTACCAGCACCATTGAATTCTTCCAGGATCGTGCGATTTTCCTCGTCAATGTAATTGTAGCGACGTTCTGTGAGGACTTTTCCCTCCAGATCGTCCTTGAGAATTTCACGCTCTTTTCGGCGATCCTCCCGATAGAGTGTTATCCGTGAACACAGGATTTGTCCACGCACTCCGATAATAAAATAGCCTGTTTCGCGTTCGAAATCGTTGTACTCGCGGCGAATCATAAAATTTGAATTGGCCGGAATAAATGTTTCCCCAAATATGGTTCTGAAAAGTGACATCTCAGAGGGATCATTTTGAAATATTGTTTCTTCCCTTAATCGTCCCTGACCATCATAAGAGCGACTTGCCTTGTGATTTCCGTAGTGGTCATACTCATTTTCAATGTGATTCTGAATGACATGATCGGCTGAATAATGTTTGATTATGAGCGGTTTCGACGCATTCATTTTGACCTGAGTATACTGAGTACTTCTAAGTGAATCAAACGCAACAAATCTGGTGGTTCCAGGTTTTCCCCAACCAGCAAAGAAATAGCTAGAATCCTGTGCCTGGACACTGATACAAAACAAAACAATGCTGATACCCAATAGATTTTTCATGTTTGGCTTAAAAACTACACCAGACTAGAAAAATACAAAGTGATAAGTGACGATCTAAAAACGCTGAATCGACTGAATCGGTGTGAGAGTAAGTATTGTTTTATGACGCTTCCCAGCCATTAATAATTAAGTCTTACGTTCCTTCTTTTTAGCCGCTGGAAATAAAATGTTGTTTAGAATCAAGCGATAACCTGGTGAATTTCTGTGAAGAGATAATTGGGTCGGCGGATCCCCGACAAAATGCTGGTAATCCTCTGGGTCGTGGCCTCCAAGAAAAGTGTAGGTACCTTTGCCCGCTGATCCATGAATATATTTTACCTGCTCTTGTCCTGGCACATCGCCCATGACCACGACGTGCTTTTTGATAAGTGATCGACGAAAACCGGTCGTCTGACCCATGAATCCTTTTATGACGCTAACATGATTTTGGGTAAGCATTGTAGGGACTGGATCCCATTTGGCAGAGAACTCAAACAAGGTGAAATAATCTGCCTCCGCACCGCGAGAACGTGGCCGATCGCTGGGAGGCTCGTCAATGTCACTGTACTCATAAATCATGGGATCTGTGATAATTTTATAATTCTCGAAGGCCAGGGTTTTACTAAAATCCACCTTGGATTGAGCCAATGGATCAACGGGGTCGTAGTCATACGGGGCAGCCACAATGTCGACGCCTTCGGCGGAGAGTGCTATGTCAAGGGCGTCTGTGGCGCTGCACATTGCAAATAAAAAACCACCGGTTAGGACGTAATCACGAATCCTTCTCGCCACGGCCTTCTTTTCCTCTGAAACACTGGGATAACCTCGAAGTTTGGCAAAGGCTTCATAGTCAGCCTGTTGTGTACGATACCAGGGAGCATTCCGATAATTGCGGTAAAATTTCCCATACTGACCCGTGAAATCCTCATGGTGAAGATGTAGCCAGTCATACTCACTCAGATCGCCATCCAATACTTCTGCGTCCCAGATGACCTGATACTCCACTTCAGCATACTCCAGTGCCAGTGTTACCGCATCATCCCAGGGTTGCTTCCCTGGTGGTGAGTATACGGCTACTTTGGGGGCTTTTTCCAGAAGGACTATGTCCATATTATTGTTTTCGATGATGGCATAAATATTTAATTCTGCCCCAGGCGCTACAGTTTCAAATCTCACATCGCGCAAACGCAACTCACGAACAAGATCAGGGTAGTTATCAATGAGGAAGCTACCTCCCCTGTAGTTGAGCAGCCACTCTATATCTATGTCCCGCTCAAGAACCCAGAATGCGACACCATAAGCCTTCAGATGGTCCGTCTGGGTTTCGTCCATGGGAATCAGAATTTTTTGAGACCAGACCGTTCCACATATTAAACCCAGGAATATATAGCGTTTCAGGCTATTCATGAGCCCACCCCGATTAAATCGCGCAATCTGAGACGCAACTCTTGAATGCCCAGATAGCCTGGATGATTGACAATAACTTCCTCATAGTAGGGAATTGCAGCACTTGGAGTATTTTGAAGATATTGAAGCTGTTCACCTCTCCAGACAAGTACATTTGCCCGCCATGCTGAATCCGGGAATCGCTGAAGAAAATTATCCATCTTTTCGGCTGCCTCATTGGATTTACGTAGTGCCAATAATATCTGAATGACCCTAACGGAAGCTTCGTCTGCAATAGAGCCCGATTCGCCAGGGATATTCTGGAGAACATCAATCGCCTCTGTGAGCTTGTGTTGACCAATTAAACGCTCAGCCTTCAGATATAGTCCCAATTGAGGGTCATCCACATCTCCGTTCCCTTCGAGCAGGGTCAGGAATTCAAGTCCATCGTTAAAAATTGGATCTGAAGGAGCTGCTGCGGCGCTGAGATTAAGCAATTCTTTTTTTAAAGCAGGAATATCCCCCACATGAATTAGGATTTTTATCCTTGAGGCGATAATCTGCGGGTCGTCCTCATCCATATTTAATTGTCGGATAACCTGATCCAGCGCTTCCATCGCGGCCGTCGTATCTCCCCGCACCAACCAGGCATCCACCAGGCGCGTACCGGCAGCTAGTCTGGCTTCCCGGCGCTGGGCATTTTCAAAAATATTCTGGAAGCCACGAATTGCCCGATCTACATCCCCGCTGACCATTAGCTGAATTTCAGCAATGTGGTAGGATGCCAGAAAAGCTTCATTGGTTTTGGGTAAAAGGGTTTGCAAACTATCGTAAAGTTTGAGGGTACGCTCAAGGGAGATGTCCTCACCAGACAGGATGCGAACATCCAGATCCAAAAATTGATTCCCTGGGAAATATCCACTGAGTGAATGATATGATTCTTGGCCTTTTAACCGGTATTCATAGGTTGCAGCAAGTCTAAGTAACGCTTCACCAACCTGTTTTTTATCCCTACTTTTGGCAGAGATAAATAGATACAAATCAGCAGCAGGAACCCAGGCTCTGTCCGCTGCCAAATCGTTGGCAATGGAAAAGACCTTAGCCATAGATTTACTCAGATCAGAAGCAAGGACGATGGCAGCACACTCATCGTAACGCTGTTCATGGAGGTATACCTTGGCTCTGGCTAAAACGAGAGCGGAATGCTCACCTGGTGTTTTTAGAACTGCTTCAAAGCTCTGGCTAATTATTTCGGATGTGCCCTCATTTTCCAACATTTTTACCAGTTGATTGCTGATATGATCCAGCATGCCGGGATTCATATCCAAGTGGGACAGGTATTCCCTACTCGCCATTTCAAAATTCTGTTTTGCCTCATAAATGCGGGCAAGTTCGAAAGCAAAAGCCTGAGGGTCTTTTAGATTGATGCGCCCTTCCTGTAAGATCATAATGGCTTCGCTGGTCGCTCCAGCCTGGAGCATGGCATTGGTTATGGTAGAATATAAAAACCGGTCCCTGGGATGTTTCTGAAGCAATCTGTTCCAATCGACAAGCGCTTCCTGTTTCCTGTTCAGAATGTAGAGTAAGCGACCCCTGTCAGCGGAAAGTCGTGTATTTTCTGATTGGGTTTTAAGTATATCCTCAAGAATCTGAAGTACTGTGGGCGCATTTTCTGGTCCTGGCAGGAGTGCCGTCACCCGGAAATAGAAATTAGCATTCCCCGGATTTTTATAGAGCAATTCCAAATACAAGTCCACAGCCTCTGGAATACGGCCAAGACTGACCAATGATCCGGCTCGTTTTTCCAGCACTTCATCTACGGATCTAGACCTGCTGGGCATGCTCTGGGCATTCGCATTGTCATAGCCCACAGAGGGCAGCGTGACCAAGGCCAGGAGGGCAATAATACTCAATCTTAGTTTATTCATTTATTTCGGCTTCCAGACGATTGAAATATTCTCGAATGAGGGCTTGCTCTTCCCTGCTATAACTCTGTTTTAAACTGAAGATTAACTCCTCGTACAACTGGTTCCGTGCATCCCCCAGATCTTCAGGTAAACTATTGCTACCCGTCCATTTCAGATTGTCAGCTGCAGTCTCAGACTTACGCTTTTTGCTAAAATCCTTTTTCGTGGCGGATCTTTGGGCATCAAGCAAACGATTAAGTATTCGTTCCTGTTGCTCATGAATCTTTTGGGAAGGACGCTTGCTGCGAAGTTCTTTAGCCACGGCTTCCATCTCTTCACCAATCTTGCCCAGATCTCCCAGCATTCGGGAGTCTGAACCCACCCCATTTTCAATCTGAGACAAGGCCTCTCTCAGTTGCATTTGTTGTTTCGCTAATTGCTGCATCATGGAAGGATTGCCCATACCCATTTGCATCATCGTTTGACCGTTCAAGCCCTGTTGCTGGCCGGCCATCTGTTGCAGTTGCTCCATGAAATCACCAAAACCACTGGATTCACCTGATTGCTGCAATGACTCCATTGAGTTTGCCAATTGGCGGGCCATCCGGTTTAAACTTTCACGAGCGGCTGCTTGCGCTTGAGACGCTTTCCTGGGATTCCTGGCTTCCAGCTCATTGATAGCCGCCTGCATCTGAGCCTGTACTGATCCCATTGATCGCCCCATGGCAGGAGAAACTGCGAAGGTTTTATTCCCCAGTTCTTTTACATCTGAAGCCAGCTGTTGCAAGCCTTGCATCAGGCTCATTTGCGAATCAGCATAATCTCTCAATAATGAGCTTTGACCGGAAGTATTCTGTGTGGGATGTTCCAGATCCTCTTGAGCCTGGGACAATCTAAGGGTCTTCAACAATGCTGACCGAAATTCAGACATGACTTCATCCATCATTTGTTGCTGTAGCTCGGATTTCATTTGATTCGACTGACTCGCCATTTTCTGCAATGACTTCTGAGCCTGCTTGGATGGAGATGCAGCCTGGGACATCTGACCCTGTTCCATGAGCGCAGCAGCTTGCTCCAGATTTTCACTAATCTGTTCCTGATTCATCTGCTCCTGCAAATCTTGAACTGCTTCTGACGAAAGGCTCTCAGATTGATCCAGCAGATTTTTTAAGGTTTCAGCCAACTCCTTCGTTTTGTCAAAATCATTGGCAATCTTTTCTTCCTGTTGTGCAGCGTCTGTAGATTCGCCACTCTCTAAATCTGTGTTGAGTGATTCCTGACGCTCAGCCAAATCATTTAAACGGGTGGCCAGCTCATCGATTTTTTGTTCGATCTCAATTTGTTTAAAAATTTCAAGGGTTCTTTCAACACTCTTCTGGAAGTCTTCCATGGCGGCCTGGAAATCTTCAAGAGCAGCTTCCATTTCTCTCGGGTTTTCCTGTTCCATGGCCTCTTGTAGACGCTCCATGGCTTCCTGAAGCTCAGGCGTGATGAGCTGCTCCATTAATTTCTGAAGCTCTGCATACTTATCAAGTGTCTCTTCACTAAAAAGGTTCTGCTCATCGGCAGAGGTCACCATCTGATCAAGTTGTTGGCTGATGTTTTCCAGTTGTTCCTTAAGCTTATTGACCTGATCAATCGCTTCAGTTGCTTCCTGTTGTTGTTCCCACGATAGATTGGGATCTTTTTGGACTTCAAGGGCCAATTCTTCAACCTTCTCGCGAATTTCTTTTACCACGTCGAGAACATCTTCCTGTTCTTTTCTGACTTGCTCATTCCCCTTGGCAATCTCTTCAAACATTTCGTCCATTGAGGGCAGCCTGGCCATCCATTTCTCAGTTGATGCCGACCGTGGACCATCGACACCATTGTTGTCCCAGACCGTAAACCAATATTCTATTGCATCCTCTGGCATGATGCTGAGGCGATTCAAATCCCAAGTATAATTAAATTCCAGAGATGCATGATCGCTTCCCGGAAGATCAACCTTGATAACATACAGGCTCGTATCTTCCATAAGATAGTCTGGATGTTGAACACGGTATTTCAACTCAAGTTTTGAGAACCCAAAATCATCGTCCATTTTCAAGCGGATGGGAAGCAGCATGTTCTCACCCAAAATAACATCCTGGCCAGGGACTGTAACTCGAATTACTGGAGCCACATCGTAGGCAACAAAAATTGGATAGATTAAGGGATCCAGGTTGGAGACCCCTTCAAAATCAATCAGACTAAACCAGGTTTTATCTGCCCCGTGGAGCTTGAAACTGGTTTTAAATCGATGGCCATCCATTTGAATTTCAACCGACTTTGAATTTTCAAAAAGGAGTGTCGCTGACTCAATTTCTTTGGATGTTAAACCTTCAAAACTGACCCTTGAACCTTTATAACCACTAATATCCATGATGTTGCGAGTGAATATCTCCACAGGCAATCTGGTGTAGGCAGGCGGACGAATCCGAACTGATAAATCCTGAACCAGGGGCCGATTGATGACCTGGACGAGCAGGGGTTCTGAATCTATTCTTTTCCACGGTTCCCAGGGTCGGGCATTGGTCACACGAACCAGGGCGGTAAAACTGTTCATAACATGATTAAGTGGCATACTAAAGGTCTGATCATTTACCAAGAGTGGAAAGATATTCGTGTCTTTCCGAGTCTGAATAATGAGCTCCACCCGCTCAGCTTTGCGACCCTTTACACGGCCTTCAATGATGAGACTATCGCCAGCCAAAACCTGAGTCTTCGTGACATTCAAGTGTAGGCTCATGGGTAGGGGATATTCGAACTGAACTTCAGGTTGGCTTAAACGAAGAATCGCTGCGTTGGTATCTTGAAAGTTGGCGACGTACAACACTGCAAGGACTCCCAGACCAATGCCGGCCCGCTTCAAATAGTATTCTATTTGCTGCTTTGGAAACAGCAAATCCTCGGGCACCAGCTCGATAAGCTTTGCACCAGCCTGAATGGCGGCTTCGTGTAAACTGTTCGAGATACCAGCACTTGACTTCATTTGATTCAACTGGACAGCATTGAGAATGCGGTCACCAACTTCAGGGAGTTTTTCACCGATTACTTCTGCCAGTTTTTCGGGTCGTGTTGCTTGAAGTTGCTGACGTTTTAATATCCAGTAGGTCGTCAGAATACCCGTCAAGGTGATAAAACCGAATATTCCAAGTCCTCCGAGGAGCAGCGCTTTGAAATGGGGTTCGAAATATCGAAAACTCTCCAGCCAGATAAACAGACCCAGTAAGGTCGAAATCACAGCAAAAGCGAGTAGTCCCAGCAGGGCACCCTTTCCCCGTGCATTGCTTTTTGCATGGATAGCCAGTTTGAAAAGGTCGTTTTCAATTGCCCTATTCGGGGAATGTCTCTGATTTTGTGTAGGAGTCATTAGATCAATTGGTGAAGGCGTATATTAATATGTTAGTACCCATTTCAAGCGCTTCACGATGTTTTTCCTCACCATCATCATGGACTTCGAGATCTTCCCACCCATCCCCGAGATCACTTTCATAAGTATAGAGCACGATGATGCGCCCATTGTGGAATAAAGCCAGAGCCTGGGGTGGTTTCCCGTCATGAACATGAATTTTTGGTAAGCCTTTAGAGAAGCTAAAGTAGCTGCTAAACAGGGCATGATCGAAGGGTAATTCCACCCAATCCTTCTTAGGGAAGACCTTCTTCATCTCGCGACGAAAAGATTCATCCATGCCGTAATTATCATCTCCATGGATAAATCCACCTGAAGTCAAATAGTCTCTTAACTTATATATCTCTTCCTTGCTGAAATTCACATTGCCATGACCTGTCATGTATAGGTAAGGGTGATTATATAAATCCATGTCCGTAATTTTTACGCGATGTTCTTCAGGGTCTACTCGGATATTGGTATTTTCACTGATAAAGTTTATCAGGTTGGGTAATGAGCTGGGGTTGGCATACCAATCGCCGCCCCCATCATAATGCAGGCGGGTAATGTGTATATCCTGGGCGCACAGGTTTGTCCATCCAAAGCAGGTAACTATAAATAGCCAGAATATTTTTTTTCTGCTCAAACAACCTCCCTTATCATCCACACACCAATTATTATCGTCATTGAACTTTTTATTATTTTTGCAGCCAAATTCCCTAGCAGTGCTCCTACAGCAGCCCGTCTTGCAGCTTGCTTATTTTTGCCAAGTTGCCGTTCACTCCAATAAGCGCCAAAATACGAACCGAGAAACAACCCAAGCAGTGCACCTACAATGAAGAACAAACTTCCCAAAAGTATTGTTCCCAGAAGTCCACCAAAAATTGCCATCAGCGCCGATCTTTTCTCAGCTCCACCATATTTAGCACCCCACCCACTGAGGGCAAATTCGAATATTTCCAGGAACAACATTATTCCCAGGACTATCAATATTTCGGTGACAGAAATCAATGCAAAGTCACCAATCCAGGCCCAGATAAAGATAAATATCAACATGAGGAAACTACCGGGCAGGTTTAACCAAATGGTGACCGCAGATATGGCAGTAATGGTGATGATCAGGAGTAGAGTTAATATTTCCATAATCTTTTAAAGTAATGGACTCACGGGCTTAAGTCAGTCTTTTTAAATAATGAAGTTCACTAAGATTGATGATTTTGGGTTGCGGTCAGCATTGCTTGCCAAGCGAATGCGCTAAATATATATTCACGCGCTTTTTTAATGCCACCCTAGCTCAGTTGGTAGAGCAACGCATTCGTAATGCGTAGGTCAGGAGTTCGACTCTCCTGGGTGGCCCACCCCCTCTCTAGACTGACTTATCGATTACTTTGGTAGCGCTTGGACCTGGACAATCAGCTTCCAGGGTCTTACTCGAAGTTCCGCTTTGGGGAACCATCAAAGGCTCCTTTCTACGATCATCGATGAAATGGAAGACCGTTAAAATGGGATGTCTTAACATCATCCGTGGCCCGGCATAGCGCATGACCCTCTTCACGTCATCCTTGATCCCTGGTTTGTAACAGTGAATCGGGCAATTTTTGCATGAAGTCTTCCCCTCGTGAAAAGGACAATGATGGAGACGGTCAATAGCATAATTCTGCAATTCGGAACATTCAGGACAATCCACGACTTTTAAGCGGTGGTGATGTTGACAATAAATAGCAATCATTGCTTCCACCGTTTTTGATTCCCGGTGTAGTCTGTCGTTGAAGATTGACATTCTAGCTGGTTTCCTCTTGTAGTTCCAAATATTTTTCTCTCTCTAAGCGGTATTTAACGACGCCAAAGCCATCAGTTTCCGCATATTCCTTTTCATAAGTCAGGCCAACTTTTTCCATCACTCTTCGAGATGCGCCATTTTCAGGATCAGCAATGGCAACAATCACCTCCAGGTTCAGCTCCTCAAAACCTTTATGAATTAGCGCTTTGGATCCCTCGCTGGCCAATCCGCAACCCCAATATTGGCGTTTGAAGCGATACCCTAATTCGATTTCATTGGAGTCCAGATGGTAGGGCCGAAAATGAAACCACCCCATAAAGGCTAAATCCTTTTTGTCTAAGGCAGCCCATATCCCCAATTGAGAATTTGTTTTATAATAATTAAGTATTCTTGGCATGACTTGTTCAACGATGTATTCTTTTGCAGTCGGTTTACCCCCGTTGATATAGAGAGTGACCTCAGGGTCTGAATCCAGATCCACCAGCAAGTCCACATCATCCTGAGTAAATTCTCGCAGGATCATTCGTTCGGTTTCCAGATATATTTTCATCTTATCTTTATTTCCTGAATTCATTTACCCCTCATAATAAGGTTGAGTTGCCTTCCATCCATGGAAAAGCGCAACATCTGGTCTATTAATTTCCAGGTATCAACGGAGAAATTCAAAATAGTCTGACAAATTTTCATTTTAATTTTTTTTGGGTTGCACATCCTGCTATAAAAGTGACATTAGGCTTTAATGAACAAGCCCGCCATCCTGCTTCTGGAAAACGGACACCACCTAAAGGGATTTTCTTTTGGCGCTATCGGTACCACCGGTGGTGAAGTCTGTTTTAATACCAGTATGACTGGCTATCAGGAAATTCTGACCGACCCCTCTTACTGTGGTCAAATTGTTACCATGACCGCCCCTCAAATTGGCAACTACGGGGTAAACCCTGTGGATGTTGAAAGTAATAAAATTCAAGTCCAGGGTTTTGTTGTCCGCGAGGCCAGCCCTATTGCATCCAATTACCGTTCAACCCAGAGTCTAGATGACTATTTAAAACAATCAGGGATTGTTGGCATTCAAGGAATTGATACGCGGGCTTTGACCCGAATGCTACGCGACGAAGGATCCATGAACGGTATCATCAGCAGTGAAATCGACGATCTGGATGCGCTTCGAAAAACGCTTTCAAAAGTCCCTTCGATGACGGGTCAGGACTTGGTCAAGCAGGTTAGTTGTGTAACACAATGGCAATGGCCCCGGCAGGGTGACGCTGCTTATCGTGTTGTAGCAATTGATTTCGGAATCAAGCACAACATCATTAGACAGCTTGTGGCCCATGATTGTGATGTTATCATTGTCCCGGCAAACACAGCAGCAGACGATATCCTAGCCTTGAAACCTGATGGCATCTTTCTTTCTAATGGTCCTGGAGATCCGGAACCTGTTGACTATGCAATTGAAACAGTGAAATCGTTGGCCGGTAAAAAACCAATTTTCGGAATATGCCTCGGTCATCAGATTCTCTCCCTTGCCCTGGGTGCCAAAACTTACAAGTTGAAATTTGGTCACCGAGGTGGAAATCATCCTGTAAAAAACCAGATAACTGGCAAGGTGGAGATCACCAGTCAGAATCATGGTTTTGCTGTGAATCCAGAAAGCCTTCCAGATGTGATTAAGGTAACCCATACTAATTTGAACGATTCGACTCTTGAAGGTTTTAGCTGTACCCACATCCCCGCCTTTTCAGTGCAATATCATCCTGAGGCCAGCCCAGGACCCCACGATTCGAGATATTTGTTTCAAGAATTTACGGCCATGATGGATGCCCATGCCAAAAAGAACTGACTTAAAATCCATTCTCATCCTTGGGGCAGGACCTATTGTGATTGGGCAAGCTTGCGAATTTGATTACTCTGGGACACAGGCCTGCAGGGCCCTCAGAGAAGAGGGCTATCGAATTATTCTGGTGAATTCGAATCCTGCGACGATTATGACGGACAGGGATTTGGCAGATGCAACTTATCTGGAGCCGCTCACGCCCGCCATCGTTACTGCCATTATAGCCAAAGAGCGACCTGACGCCATACTGCCCACCGTGGGTGGACAAACTGCCCTGGATCTGGCTATCAAACTGGATGAAATGGGTACCTTGAAAAAATTCAACGTTCAGCTTATCGGAGCGGATGTAGAGGCCATTAAAAAAGCCGAAGATCGGGAAAAGTTCAAGACAATTATGGATAGCGTGGGCATTGATACTGCCAAGGGTGGCTTTGCTCATAGTGTTGAATCCGCACTGCAAATTGTGGAAACCACTGGATTTCCTGCCATTATCAGACCCTCTTTCACCATGGGTGGAACGGGTGGAGCAACCGCCTATAATCACGAAGAATTTCGTGACCTGGTTGATAAAGGATTGTCAGCCAGCCCCATTGGGGAAGTGTTGATAGAGGAATCCTTACTGGGCTGGAAAGAATTTGAGATGGAAGTGGTTCGGGATAAGAATGACAACGCTATCATCGTCTGTTCCATCGAAAATATTGATCCCATGGGTGTCCATACAGGTGACTCAGTCACCGTAGCTCCTGCAATGACGCTCACGGATAAAGAGTATCAGAAAATGCGCAACTGGTCTATTCAATGCCTCCGCGTCATTGGGGTTGAAACAGGAGGATCAAACGTCCAATTTGCAGTCGATCCAGCCAATGGCAGGATGATTGTCATTGAAATGAATCCACGGGTGAGTCGCTCCTCGGCCCTGGCTTCAAAAGCCACTGGTTTTCCCATTGCCAAGATAGCAGCCAAGCTGGCTGTTGGATATCTTCTGGATGAGCTGCCAAATGAAATTACTGGTAAAACTCTGGCTGCGTTTGAGCCCAGTATTGATTACGTGGTCACCAAAGTTCCCCGTTTTGATTTTGAGAAATTTCCATCTGCCAGTGGGGTCCTTGGTGTTCAGATGCAATCTGTCGGTGAAGTGATGGCTATTGGCAGAACCTTTAAGGAAAGCCTGCAAAAAGCATTTCGTTCTTTAGAGGTTGGTCTCAATGGTCTAGAGCCCAAAAAAGTCATTGGCAGGGATTTGGATCTGAATAAAATGCGTTTTGCTACAGCATTCCGACTGGTAAAGATCTGGAAAGCATTCGAGAGCGGCGTTGATCTGGAGACCTTGCATAATATTACTCAAATAGATCCCTGGTTTTTACATCAGATCCAGGAACTTGCTCTGGATCCAACGCCTATGCTACAGGCCGATGATATCCTTCACTTTAAACGCCGTGGCTATTCGGACATTCAGATTGCCACCCGTCTCGATAAAAGTGAATCTGAGATTCGAGAATTCCGCAAATTGAACAACATTCTTCCAACTTTCAAGGAAGTTGATACTTGCGCTGCAGAATTTCCTGCCAGAACCTCATATGTCTATTCCACCTACGAGACCGAAAATGAAGTCAGTCCTCTTGCGGGTAAAAAAGTGATGATTCTAGGCGGTGGACCCAACCGAATCGGCCAGGGTCTGGAATTCGACTACTGCTGTGTTCAAGCTGTTTTTGGTCTTAAAGAACTTGGTTTTAACACGATCATGGTGAATTGTAATCCCGAAACTGTCTCAACAGATTTTGATATATCAGATCGGCTTTATTTTGAACCGCTCACCTTTGAAAACGTGATGAATATTGTTGATCTGGAACAACCAGATGGGGTGTTGGTCCAGTTCGGTGGACAGACACCGTTGAATATTGCAAATCGTCTTCAAGAGGCTGGTGTGAAAATCATTGGGACGAATCCCGCTGCCATTGATCTTGCAGAAAACCGTAAGAAATTTGGAGCCATTCTTGATCAGTTGGATATTCCAGCGCCAGATTACGGAACTGCACTATCGACTGAGGAAGCCATTAGCGTTGCCAATAAGATCGGTTACCCCGTGCTGGTGCGACCCTCTTATGTTCTTGGCGGTCGAGGTATGGAGATCGTTTACACGGAAGCATCTCTCAAACAGTACGTCACCCAGGCAGCCCTGGTGAGTGGTGACCACCCGATCCTCGTTGATGCCTTTCTGGAGGACGCCTTTGAATTTGATGTGGACGCGCTTTGCGATGGTGAAGATGTTTTTATTGGTGGCATTCTCCAGCATATCGAAGAAGCAGGTATTCACTCAGGCGATTCAGCCTGTGTTATTCCTCCCTACCAATTACTTCCAGAACATAGAGTTCTGATTGAACGCTATACGCGTAGTCTTGCGCTCACACTAAAAACGGTGGGACTGATTAATATTCAGTTTGCCATGAAAGATGGCATTGTCTACGTACTGGAAGTCAACCCGCGTGCAAGTCGGACGGTCCCATTTATCAGCAAGGTTACAGATGTTCCATTGGCTAAATATGCAGCCCAATTGGCAGTCGGGAAAAAGTTGAAAGATTTAGATCTCAGCCGGGAAAAGCATGCTTTGATTGCTGTCAAAAAGCCAGTTTTTCCTTTTAACAAGTTCCCCAATCAAAATGTCTTCCTCTCCCCTGAGATGAAATCTACTGGTGAGGTTATCGGTCTAGATTCAAGACTGGGCGCTGCCTTTGCCAAGGCAGAAATTGGTGCAGGAAATCTCCTGCCAACCAAGGGCACTGTCTTTATTTCCGTGAATGACCATGATAAAAACGCAACTATCGATATTGCACGGGATTTTCAGGAGATGGGATTTCTCATCATGGCCAGTCACGGAACTGCACAAACCTTACGTGAGAATGGATTAATAGTTCAGGCTGTGCATAAGGTGAACGAGGGACGTCCACATGTTGTTGACCACATAAAAAATGGCGCCATCCACCTGGTGATCAACACACCTATGGGCGCTTTGGCACGGGAGGATGAATACGCAATTGGGCGAGCTGCCGTCAGACATAAAATCCCGGTAATTACAACACTTTCAGGAGCCAAAGCAGCTATTCGAGGCATTCGTCGTCTGGGATTAGACGATTTATCTGTTACCAGTCTGCAAGATATTTTTAATTGATTTACTGCGCTATAAGCGCTTACTTTTTTGCGATCACAACATGTTAACTTAAATTTGGGTTTTTATTGCAACGCTGCATAGTGCATGTCATCCTGAGTTTCTTGACTGTATTTTTCAAAACGTGTTTATAAATAGGGGATTCAATAATGTTAGTAGCATGCGTTCCGAGCGAAACGACATTCACCACAGCGGACAATTTCACTGTTTTTGAACAAACCTGGAAAGCTGATACGCCCAGGGGTATCGTAGTAATTACCCATGGCATTGCAGAACACTCAGGCCGTTATGACCATGTTGCCCAATCTTTAGTGGCTGGTGGATTTAGCGTCATTGGCTTTGATTTACGGGGACACGGAAAATCTTCAGGAAGGCGAAATTACGTAAATTCATTTCAAGAATATTTAAATGACCTCCAGGATGTGTTAACTCGCGCAAAGAAAACCTATCCTGACCTGCCTCTGTTTCTGTTTGGCCATAGCATGGGCGGAGGCATTGTCGCTCTTTACACGATTGAACGCAAACCTGATGTTAGCGGTATTCTCCTGAGTGCTGCCTCAGTCAAAGTCAGTGATGAAATTTCTCCCCTGCTCCAAAAACTTTCTGGGATTATTAGCGCTATCTTTCCCAAACTTCCCGTTGTCAAATTGGAAAGTAAAGATATTTCCAAAGACCCAAAGGTCGTGGAAGCCTATGATACAGATCCGCTGAATTATCGCGGCGGTGTGCTTGCTCGCACAGGAGCTGAGCTCTTGAATTCAACCAAAAAGATTTCGGCTCATGCTGCTGCTATCTCACTCCCCATATTAATCATGCACGGGTCTTCCGATAAACTGGCTGATATCAGTGGCAGCGAAATGCTCTTTGAAAAGGTTAGCTCAAAAGATAAAACGCTCAAACTCTATGATGGTTTGTATCATGAAATTCTCAATGAACCAGAGCAAGACCAGGTTAAAGCCGATATCCTTAGCTGGCTGCTCGCACATATTTAGAGTCCAATGGCAATCTTATCAATAGATCAGGGGACAACAGGAACCACGGCAATTCTCGTGGATCACGATGGTGAAATTCTCGCTAAAGCCTACCGCGAATTCACGCAACTTTACCCACAGCCCGGCTGGGTGGAGCATGATCCTTTGGAGATATGGCAGACTGTGATTGAATGTATATCAGAATTGAAAACCAGCTATGGCGGGGTTATAGAAGCGCTGGGCATCACGAACCAACGCGAAACCACTGTTATCTGGGATGCTGATACTGGCGTACCAATATATAATGCTATCGTCTGGCAATGCCGCAGAACGGCTTCAATTTGTAAGGCGTTAGAATCAAAGCGAACCCTGATAAAGCAAAAAACAGGCTTAGGGCTGGATGCGTATTTTAGTGGCACCAAAGCTCAATGGATTTTGGAGAATGCAAATTACCAGCAGGGTCAAAAACTTAAGTTTGGCACCATTGATACCTGGCTGATCTGGAAACTCACAGCAGGTTTGGTCCATGCTACAGATTCCACCAATGCTTCAAGAACCATGTTGTATAATATTCATGAAAAACGCTGGGATTCCGAGTTGTGCGAGCTCATGCATATTCCTTTGAAGCTGCTCCCTCAGGTTAAAAATTCGGCAGATGATTTTGGTAAGGTTACCAGTGTAAAAGATATTGAAAATGTACCCATTCGAGGCGTTGCCGGTGATCAACAAGCTTCGCTTTTTGGTCAGCAATGTTTTCTACCAGGGGAAGTGAAAAATACTTACGGTACTGGTTGCTTTGTCATGATTAATACTGGCACTGAAGCCATCAACTCCAAGCATGGCTTAATAACTACCATCGCCGCAGATCCATTTGGAAAACCCTGCTATGCCCTGGAAGGTTCAATTTTTATTGCCGGAGCTGCCGTGCAATGGTTGCGAGATGAATTAGGGTTAATTGAAACTGCCGCCGCTAGTGAAACAGCAGCACTCATCGTTCCCGACAATGGTGGTGTTTATTTAGTACCGGCCTTCGCAGGGCTTGGGGCACCTCACTGGAATATGGATGCCAGAGGTGTTCTTTGTGGGCTGACCCGGGGATCCAATAAGAATCACATTATTCGGGCCAGCCTGGAAGCCATGGCTTACCAGACCCATGATGTACTGCGAGCCATGGAGCAGGATGCTGGATTTGAAATCCACTCCCTGGCAGTGGATGGGGGTGCTACTGAAAATGGATTTCTCATGCAATTCCAGGCCGATATTTTGAAGATTACAGTTGAGCGCGCCCATAAAATCGAGACGACTGCCCTGGGAGCTGCTTATCTGGCTGGAATTGATATTGGATATTGGACTCAGTCCGAACTTAAATCATTCTCAGCTAAGAAAACAACTTTCTCACCTGCGATGTCGGAGGAGTTACGCAGCAAGAATTTAGCTGGCTGGTCCGCAGCCCTTGAGAAGGTGTGATTTCATGACAAACGCGGCCGGCTCATTTGCTTTAGATTACCCCGATCACGCCTTTGTGTTCTATTCTTCACCCCATTGGCTAGCGCTGCTTGTGTTGTTGGCCAGTTATTTGGCACTGTGGTATTTCAGGTCCTGGTTTTCAACACCTCGTATTGACCTCAGGGCTCGCTGGATTATCGCGTCTGCCCTTATTGTTCAGGAGCTAAGCCTCAACATCTGGCATCTGAGTATCGGTGACTGGGATGCAGGTTCCACCCTGCCACTGCATCTTTGCGGTGTGGGCATAGTGCTGGCAGCCTTTTTATTGATTAACCGTAGTTATCTACTGTATGAGCTGGTCTTCTTTTGGGGATTGGGTGGCGCAATTCAAGCGCTGTTAACACCGGATATTGGTATTTACGGCTTTCCCCATTATCGCTTCTTCCAATTCTTCGGGTCCCATGGTTTGCTTATATTCGCCAGTTTATACATGACATGGGTTGGAGGTATGCGGCCTACCCATCGGTCCATCTGGAAAGTTATGGGCATTACAAATATTTATTTAGTGTTCATTGCAGGATTTAATCTTCTCGTGGACGGAAATTATCTGTTTATCTGTTACAAACCAGAGAACGGCTCAATCATGGATGCTATGGGACCCTGGCCCTGGTATATTCTTGTTTTGGAATTGGTAGCGGTCATATCGTTTTATCTCTACTACCTACCTTTTGTACTCAACGATATTAGACTCAGAATAGTTAATAGAACTTGATCAATTCAGCATGCGATCAACTTGATAGTCCCTTGTAAGATTCTCTTTTTGTTCGCTGCGATCTTGATATAATGCTGTTTCAGCAAAATTAACCTGAGATTCCTGTTTCAAACTGTTATTGGAAATAAACCAGGAAGGGAATGCGGCAGGCGTCAACAGAACCTGTTTCCAAGCTTTCAGGGGAACCACCGGTTGAATTTGTGGCTGATCCATGAGACCCTCCTCATGTCTGAAATCCAAATATACTTGTTGCGGATTCAATTGGTAATCTCCGAAATGTGAGGAACAGGCGTGGGTTAGGATCGAGCTTTCAACATGGATTCCTGAGCGGAAGGCGGCCAGGTAGAATACTTCATCGTAGGGCAAAATCATTTCATAAGTCTTATTCCGCGCAAATCCTAAAAAAGCACTATCAACATTTAAAAATTGAAGTCCGTCGCCAATAAAGGTTACTCTGTTAAAGTTCTCATTGAGTAGTTCGCGTATACGTGGTAAAACATCCTTCCCGAGAATAGTGACTGTAATCATGTTTTCGTTATTCCCATTATCATGAACCCGTAACGAGTAATTTTCCCAATCATAATGAATCGGGTAGGGTAAATTAGCAAATATCTGTTCATGAATGAGCTCCCTCACTTCCTGACCAGATGCATATGAGGGTATGTACATAGTTGTCGTGTGTATTTCAGGGGGGTATAGCATAATCCATATTTCAGTATTGGATCTGTTGACCCCTGCGTTATCTAAAACTGCCTGGATTCGGAGATTCATGGCAGCATCTCCAGGAGATCGCCGATAAATCATCTCGCTCCCAGACGTACCCTGGGGTTTCACATACAATAGCAATTCAGTTTTGTCCTTGAGATAAGTAAAAAATAACCTGGCCTTAAAATCTGTTGACTTATTCATTGTAGCTCCCCTTCGCTGAGTGTATCCCCCGGAGTAACATGCGATGACTCTTGTTGTGATTGTTGATTGGGATAAAAATAGGGATGGAATCACAGAAATCAATCATAATTTATGATATTTTTAATATAATATTAACTGTATCGTTTTTTGAGTAAAAAAATCAATTATCAGCTCTCCCTTTTAGGGAAGCCTCAGATCCTAGGGGTTTTCACGCTGTAAATGAATAAAGGAGACCAGATTTCATCCTGATTCCCATTGGAGAGGACCTCAACCTGGAATACTTTTAATCATGAAAAATATTGAAGTCTTAGATTGTGAAAGCTCCCGCCCATTCCGACTCAAAAATAAAATCCAGCACTACAATTGGGGAGCCAGAAATGACCAAGCTTTTATTGCCCACCTGCTGGGTATACATCCCGAACTTGACCAACCCTATGCTGAATTGTGGATGGGTGTGCATCAAAACTCTCCATCTCAAGTTCTGGATCTTCAAAATGGCTCGACGGATCTCTCAGACTGGATTGCAGAAGATCCTAAAACCAGGCTATCGCTTCACCATTCCCCAGCCTTTTCAAGTGGATTGCCTTACTTGTTAAAAGTGCTTTCAGCAGAACAACCTCTCAGTATTCAGGCCCATCCGAATAAAACCCAGGCCGAAGTTCTTCATCAACAAGATCCAATCAATTATCCTGATGCTAACCATAAACCTGAAGTGGCTATAGCAATTGACCACCTTGATGCGCTTATTGGCTTCATCAAACCTGAACAGTTCCATGACCTACTCAAAAATACCCCTGAGCTAAATAATCTGCTTTTCAGTCAGAACGCGGGGGTGGTTAATCTTGAATTGGGAATATTAGGATTATTGCGACAGGGAGAGCAACAAAAAGACCGAGTGGAAGCATGCATCAAAGCCATTCATGAACGCTTGCTCAAAAGAAATGAACACAGTGAGACTGAGCAGTTATTTCTGGAGCTCTTTGAAGCTCATGGGAGTCAGGATATTGGACTCCTCTTTATGTTTTTTTTAAATAGAGTTCATCTGGGTCCAGGAGAGGCCGTCTTTCTGGCTCCCGGTGTCCCGCATGCTTATCTCCGGGGGAATATCATCGAGTGCATGGCGAATTCAGATAATGTTGTCCGGTTGGGTCTCACAGGAAAATTTTGCGATTCGAAGACCTTATCAGTAATACTGGACTTCGACGCAAATCGGGAACACCGAATCGAAATACTGAGCGATGGTTACCTAAGCGAGTATCTTTCCCCAACCAGGGAGTTTCGGTTAAAATCTTTAAACTTACTCCAGGGGGAATCCAGAGCGTTTTCCTTCAGATCAAATCTCACGATGTTTTTACTGCTAGAGGGTGAAATCAGCCTTCGTTGGCGTGGTGGAAATAATTCCTGTACCAGTGTCTACCGGCGTGGTGATTCATTTGTTGCACCTGCAAACCTAAATGAATTTACTATCCAATCCAGAATGCATTCCAAATTGTATCTGGTTGATCTCCCCACCAATGAGGACTAGGTCGCTCGCGCTTCTAATTTGAATTTTTCAGAAACAATGGTTGGTTTGACACTGGCCCAACGCAACATAAGATTCACAGATTCACCCATATCATCGAGCTTAATGGGGTCAAGGAAAGCCGTGACTCTGACAAAATACTCCCTATCGCCAGAGAGTCCCTCTGTGTTAACAATCACAAGCTGTGTCACGGTGATGTAGGTATCCTTTGCTGCTTCAATTGTAAAAAACCGCTCTATCTCTCTACTTTCTGAGTTCACCAGATAATAGACCTCAGCTTCTTTATCAAATCTAAAGCCATTCACGACTTCCTTGGTTTGTAAGGGAGTAGCATCTCCAGTCGCAAAGAGTTCAAACTTAAAGTGCAGCGTAATATTTTCACCGGAAAGCAACACGGCATCTAATGTTTCAGTAAAAGAATTGGCGAGTTTGGTATCACATACGATTTCATGTTTGATCCCGGAATATTCCAATTCAAGTGTCTCGAACCAGGGATTGCTCGAGATGACTGACGAGAGAAAAAGTTGGGTAACTGCTATTAGCGATGCGTTGAAGGTTTGGGCAATCAGATCAAACATAATTCAGTGCTCTCATTATCCTGAGTTTCCCAGAAAAAAACCAATGGCCGTGGCTGCCAGCGTTAGCGTCATCACTAACCCGATCGTTATTCCATAGCTGACCAGCAGAAGCAGCATTTTCGATAGTGTTTTAGAATGTGACTGTAAATAAAAGTTTTTCAAGGCCAGATAAAGATAAATGAGACTGGCAAGAATAACGGCCCACATGATGAGCTTAAAGTCAAATATGACTGTCAGAATTAAGAGGCTGAAAATAACTGCGTGAACATGCAGGCTAAAAATCAGATGCTCCATGTATAATTTTTTACGTCTCCAGTAGAGTACTTTTAATTGCAGCGCAGCGACTGGGAGCAGAAAAAACATCATTTTGGCAAAGTTATCACTGAAGTTGGACAAAAAGTCATCCTGTTGAACGTTAAAACGACTCTCCCCCACGCTCATGGAGATGGGCGAGGTAGAACTATTGTGATCGGCTGCCACGAGACCGGCACCCTCTTTAAAGGATTCATCACCTTTGAGTTCTTGTACTTTGGATTCTACAACCTTTTCGAGAGCTCCATCGATATGGCCTGACTCAGTAAATTCTTTTAGAAATTGATTGTTCTGAAAACTGGGAATCAGGGTTTTCAATGAAAGGGACAGGAAGAACAAAACGCTGGCAACCAAGTAGATCCGAACGGGCGGCAGATAACTTATTCTCCGACCGAGCACATATTCAGTCGTTAAGAAACCAGGTTTTAAATAAAGAAATTTCAGGCTACGTAGCAAACGCGAATCAACATCCAACAGCTCGTCCAGGAAGTCAGCAAAAAAATCTTTGAACGAAATGTGGTATGCCCTATTCTTTTGCCCGCATTGGGGGCAGAAGTTTGAGTCACCCACGGTTCCGCAGTTGCGACATGGCCCATTCACGTTCGGTATTGACTTTTGTTTAAGCATCATTGAAGTCTAAATTTAGCAGTTATTGTGGACAAGGTTAGTCTTTTTTCATATTAGCAACTATTAATACGAGGAACAGTGCCATCAAGTCAGTCGATATCAGAATATTGAGTGTTGAAATCGAACGTGTACACAGTCTCGAGCGGATGATTTTTAAAAGTGTCCGATCGACTGAAGAAAAGTTGAATTATGTGCGAAACAATCAACCTGTTCTCCTCGTAGCGTTCAAAGAAAATAAGCCAGTTGGGTTTAAGCTGGGGTATGTGATTCCAGGTACCCAAACCCTTTTCTCATGGCTTGGGGGTGTTCATTCTCTGCATCGTCGAAGCGGTATAGGTCAGCATTTATTGGAGCGCCAGGAAGCGTTAGCCAGGGACATGGGGTTGGACAAAATTTATTTCACAAGCTATGATCGCTACAAACCCATGATCAGGCTTGGGGAAAAAAATGGCTATGAATTAATAAAAGCTGAAACCGATGCAGGCGAAATGAAGTATTGGTACCAGAAGAATTTGTGCTCAGGCGTTTTAGGCTAGCCCCCAAGACCCTGGAGTATTTGTAGCCATTTCATTCTTTCTCAGATTTGCAATCAGGTTAGCTTAAGCGCAGTGTTATAGGAGAATTGGGATATGTCAAACATGCTTAGGAATCTCACTATCAAATCATTATTGCTCATATTGCTTTTTACATTTCCATCCATGAGTCTGGCTCAATCACGATCCACGGATGCCAAAAGTTTGCATCAAAAGATTGATAAACTCAGCCAAATGTTAACTGAGCTAAAAACAGAGCAGGATCGTTCACAAAGCATCAGAACCGAAATTGAAACACCCAATAGCGGCTTTACAAAGCGAGATAGTCTTCGCCTTCTGGCATTGAGGCGGAAACAGGCCGAATCAAGTGCCATGATTGATGCACTCACTGAAGACATCATAAAAATCAGCAAAGAGCTGGAAGACCCCAGAAAACGATATGCACTGGCAAAACGAATGCAAGCTACCCGTGAACCTGAAACAGTACTTGTTGATTCCGCAGTTTCGAAAAAACACACTATTTCAGAAGCGATCTCTGCTCGATCAATAGATCTTGCTGCTGTGAAATTGGTTCGTCAGGGAAATTCACTTGACCAAGCCCGGCTACTTACTATTGATCAACTCTCAGATGATCAGGTACTAGCATTTTATCGCGGTTTAGCCAAAGTTGATCGCTATGAACTCTACGATATTGCAGATGAAATCTCTATCTCTGAAAAAGTCGATCCCATCAAAGCGCGCCGCTCTGCCATTTATTTCTATCTATATACCAGGTAATGCTCAAACTTATTTATTCTGCCCTCTTTGCCTTATTGTTCCTGGGCTGTAGTCGCGGACAGCTTTCATACTATGAACAGGGAGATCTCCACACGAGGAATTTTCTTAAGCATGTTTCTGACAGGGATAAACTTCAGGATGACTATTATGAAGTTCGACGTAATGATAAGGGTCAGATAACATCAGCTAGACATCTCTCCTCAAAGCGGCAGCTTGAAGAGAAGAGCTCCTACACCTATTCTCGAAAAGGTCAACTCAGCAGACACCATATGGTAACGTATTTTGAGAATGGTCCTCCTCGCATTTCCAAAGAATGGTCATATACAAACGGTCGTGTTGTCAAACGAGAAGAACAATGGTTTACCCGCTCTCACAACCTTGAAAAAAAGATGAGCATCTACTATGATCCAAACCAGCAAGTTTTTTTGGAGGAGACCTGGGGTCTTGCCAAAAATATAGAGAGCTCTACGGAATATTACTATGATTACGAACATAGACTGGATAAATCCAGACGAAACTTCTATCTGCCTGATGGCAGCCTGAGGGATTATTGGCTGACCATTTATAACGATGAGGTTCAGATTATTAATGAGGACCACTATTTGCCCGATAACTCGCTCATCGCTTTTTATCGTTATAGCTATCATCCTGTAAAAGAATTCAGGCAGCGCGAAGAGATTTTAGATGAATCTCGAGCCATTTTTATTTCTAGAATCTTTGATGAATACGGACTTATTCTCGTCGAAGAAGAGCGTGATCGAAATTTGGAGCTTCTAAAAAGAGTGGTCTACGAATATACCGAAGACCATAAACCAAAATTCGTCCATTATTATGGTCCTGACAGGAAATTATTGAATACTGCCAAATATACGCAACCGCGATATCTGGAAGCCTTCCGGACCCCAGGACTCTAGGAGAATCATATGAAAAAAATCCTGTTACCTCTCGCTGAAGGATTTGAGGAAATTGAAGCTATTACGATTATAGATCTGCTCCGTCGAGCCGGTGCGAAAGTGACAGTAGCTGGTTTGAAAAAGCGTAATGTACAAGGATCCCACGGTCTTAAAATTGTTGCAGATACAGTTCTGGCAGAAGTATTAAATGAGAGCTGGGACATGATCGTTCTCCCTGGTGGCGTTCCTGGTGCACCCAACCTCATGGATGATGATCGGATTATAAAATTGTTACAGGATCAAGCTGCTGCCAATAAGACCTCAGCTGCTATTTGTGCTGCTCCTGCTGTTCTTGAGAAAGCCGGCCTAACCGGCAAGAAAAAAGTGACCTCCCACCCAGCATGGGCAGATAGAATGACGACGGCAGTTCACACAGGGGAACGAGTCCAGGTCGCCGACTTACTGGTAACAGGCCAGGCTGCAGGAAGCGCCATGGAATTTGCCTTCAAACTAATTGAGACACTATTTGGCGCTGAAAAAGTTGCTGAAGTAAATGCTGGAGTACTGGCCAGACTTTAGTGCTTAATCAGCCCTAAGGCTATCGAACCATGCTTCAGAGAGTAACAGCGATGGGAAAAATCCCGTTGCGTGGGTTGCCCCCAGCAATGGAATCAAATCAACACTCAAACCACCATTCGCTAGCATAGATGCATAAGCGGTCGTGGTATTTTCATATGCCACAATATCATCTGAAGTCCCGTGAAATAACCTTACCGGGGCAATCGGTCCCCAGCCAAGTAAGGTGTTTTCTTGAAGGGCTGCTGCTATCGCTTGCTCTTCCCCCTGAAGAAAAGCTGTTCTAAATTCTGATTGAAATAGCGAGTCTAAATCGGTTGGGAGTTGGTCGTTTACATCCCCCACACTTTGGCTGCCATCAAACATGCCAGGAATCATTGAAGCATAGGGCTCCATGAAAATATCATCGAGACGGTTCCACTCATAAACATCATCATAGGCTGCCACGACGAAAGCAAGTAAGGCAGGACTGTTAAACGTTTCAAGTTGCAGCAAATTTCTGGTTGTACTGATTAAATCGTAGGGACCGGACATGGGAGCCACGCCTGTCAACTGAAATTCATCTGAATGGTCTGTTTCCATGATTTGATGTGCAGCCATGGTAACATATCCACCTTCAGAATAGCCTGCCAGAAATAGTTTTTCGCTAAGCGCCAGATCGTTTGTGCAGGCATATTTTCGAGTTGCTCGAATCAGATCCATAACGGCATTTGCTGAAAGCTGAGCATTCAGGTAGGGGTGCATCATATCTGAATTGCCCAAGCCTAAATAGTCTGGTGCCACAGCTAAAAATCCTTTCATGGCATACAGTAACGCATCGAATGCATAGACGGGGTTTTTTGAACCCACTTCATCACGTTTTAAAGACGTACCATGTTGGACGCTGACCACATCGTATGTATTCAGCCCCCGTGGAATAAACATGACACCTGAGGCTGGAGTAATTTCATTATTTTTATCCAAAGTTTTGTACTGAACACTATAAGCATCTACAGTGTACTCCAAATCAAAACCAATGGGTGCACCAAATTGAGTAAGGTAAGCCTGCACCAGTTCGGGAGTAATCGTAATGACCAGCTTTGCTTCAACGAGCGCACCCTGGACTCCTGACGGATTACAGGCATCGACTGGTTCTTCTTTTTCGCAAGCAATAAATGCAATTGATACTATGAATGAAAGTGCAATTAGCTTTATGGGGACCCAGAGCAGTCCAAATTGTTTTCTCATTAAAATTTCCTTAAAATTGACTCATTATTACAAACGCGTCATAGCGGTCATCCAGATCTGATTCTTCCAAATAAGTGATGCCATCTACTGAAAAATTCTCTACGCAAAAGGACGCCAGGACAGAACCAAATATCACAGCAAGTTTCATATTGTCAAATGAATGATCCTTGGATTGAGCCAGATAACCGATTAGGGCACCCACAAAGGTGTCCCCGGCACCCGTCGGGTCGATCACTTCCTCCAAAACCAGCCCGGGGGCAGAAAAGACTTGGGATTCATGAAAAAGTAAGGCGCCATGCTGCCCCTTCTTGATCACAATCCATTTTGGTCCCATGGCCTGGAGTTTTCTGGCTGCTTTGGCAAAATTACGCTCCTCGGTCAACATTCTGGCTTCTTCATCATTAATTACCAGCATATCAACTCGTTGGAACAGCCCGATAAGCTCATCCAATGCAGTGTTTATCCATAAATTCATGGTATCAAGAACGACGAAAGGTTTGGAATTCATTTGATCCAGCACATGATGTTGTAAGCCTGGGTGGATGTTTGCCAGCAGTACATAGCCAGCATCCTTATAGGATTCTGGGAGCGTTGGGTTAAAGCTTTCGAACACATTTAAATCCGTAAACAGGGTCGTTCTGTCGTCAAAGTTGTCGGCATAACGCCCGCCCCAACGAAAGGTTTTTCCCGGTTCAATGGATAACCCGGTCAGATCTACCCGATGATCTTTAAAAAGGGTGATCACCGATTCCGGGAAATCCTCACCGACGACGCCAACAATACTTGGATTGGAAAAATAGCTGGCTGCAATTGAACAATAACTGGTTGAACCCCCTGGGACATCTGTTACAGATCCTGCTGGCGCAACGATGGTGTCTAGTGCTAGTGAACCTACAATAATTAATGACATTCATACCTCAAATTTTTCGCATTGTCGCTCTGCCATCAAATTGCTTGCTAATCCACTTGACTCCAATGATTTTTCATTGAACCCCCTGTTTTATCGGCTAGATTCTCACCATGAAAACATTAATTATGATACTCTTGACAGCAACGGTGAGCATGGCAAATGCTCAGGAATACGAATTTTACAATAAAGAACTCAGCAAAGCGCAAAATGAGCAGGCGATCTTTCTCGAAAAAAACCTGATGGCCACGTGTTGCTTTGGTGGACCCATATATATGCATGGCAAAAACCAACGGACTGAAGAAGCCAAAATCACTATTCGACGCTTACTGGTTGAAGGTAAAACCACAGATCAAATATTAGATCATTTCAGGAATAGCATTGACCCCCGGACGAATCAACCCTTTGGAAATCGCATTTTGGCCTCGCCAAAAGCAAGCGAAACAGTAGGCAAAGTTTCTTATTGGATGGTTGTCGTTTTCAGTCTTATCGGACTTGGCTTATTGGGTTTTGCTTTAAAGAAGCTTAGCGTTAAAAAAATGAAGCCTAATACTAAAAAGCAACTCTCAGAAGAAACGCTTAAGAAGATCGAATCCGAACTTTCAGAAGAAAAATGATGTAAACTTCAGGACTCTCTGTCTGCCAAGGCGTGGAGTTTATCTCTGATAAGAGCTGCAAGCTCATAATTTTCTTGAATCACAGCGCTCCTCAAATCCTTTTCCAGATCGAACTGAAGTTCAGCCCGACGCGTAATCGCGTTGACACTTTCTGCCAGGCTGGGTTCTGACTCGCTTATAAGTTTTGAAGTAGCTGGAATTGTAATCGATGCTTCTTCAAAAACTTTCTGGGATACACGGATAGGGACTCTTGCACGCAGGGCTAATGCAATGGCATCACTGGGTCTTGCATCAATGGATTGTATTTCACTGCCATTTCTTACATTTAGCTCAGCGAAAAAGGTACCATCCCGCAGGCTTTTAATGACCACGCTATCCAAGCCTCCCGTCATGTGTGTAATCACAGTCGATAAAAGGTCGTGTGTCATTGGTCTTTCAAGTCGGATTTGCTCGAGAGCCAATGCGATTGCCTGGGCCTCAAACTGACCAACTACGATGGGCAAACTCCGTTCTTCATCTCCACGGGCTTGCAAAAAAAGGGTATAACCCGGGGCGGCCGCCTGGGCAAAAAAGAGAATATTCTTTACAATTACTTCAATCATTGTTTCACCGGGATAAACATACGGTCAAACACATACAATTGTCAAACACTCACATGCTTAATTTGAACAACTTCGCAAAATAGTGATGTTTAACACTTCTGATGGATTAGGAGGCGGGTGCTGTGACCTAAAACGGTCAATTCACACGATTGAGAATGATATCCGAGAGTGCTTTTAGCATACCTGAATTCTTAATCGAGCTGGAACTCAGCAAATGATCTGCCTCAGTGACCCAGGACTGGATCAAACTCTGTGCCCGCTTGATAGTCCCATTCTCTGACATCCAGGATTTGATTTGATCGCGATGAGCTTCGTTTAACTGACCCGTTCTCCTGATCCCTTCCCAGGTTTTCAATTCTGATGCAGACAGATTCTTTTTCAAGTCGAGCCAGATCCAGGTCTTTTTCTCATTGAGTAGATCACTTCCCAGACTTTTTCCCATATCCATAGCCGAAGAGGTGACTTCCAACAAATCATCCTGCATCTGAAAGGCCCTACCGAGAAGCAGACCAAATCGCGTGAGGGCGTTGATAGCTGTCTCACTACCATCCCCTATAATCCCACCCAACTGGCAGGCAAGTTTGATCAGAGCACCCGTCTTGAGATCAATCATCTTTACATACTCGTCAGGTTCAACATCCTGACGCTGCTCAAACTCCATATCCCAGCCTTGGCCTTTACATACATCCATGGCGCCCTCGTTAAAAGCACGAAAGATTTGAGGAAATTTGCTGGAATCAATCTCAGAAAGTAATTGGTAAACATAAATCAGTAAGGTGTCACCACTCAGCAAAGCCCGATTACGATCGTAAGCCTCATGTAGCGTTGGAAGCCCTCGTCGTAGAGCATCGTTATCCATGATATCATCATGAATCAATGAAAAGGTATGGAATATTTCAAGAGCAGCTGCCACGATGACAGCCTCGTGCCAATCCCCCCCTACAGCCTCGCTGGCAGCCAGGCAAAGCGCAGGTCTCAGCATTTTACCTTCAGCCTTTAGAGCGTACTTCATGGGCTCTGACAGATAGATCGGTTCTTCAGCAAAGCGGGGGTGGCTTAAGTGTTCTCTGACCGCTGCACGCCACTCAGCTAGCTTTATCTCTAATGCTTGATCCATACTTGCGCTTAATACACCTTTCTGCAATATTCAGTTTAATAAGTTTTAGCTAATAATTTTCTATTTCCAATAAAATTTTCGAGTCGATCAACACCAGTGCCAAACATAGCCATTTTAAGTGTTTCTTTCCAGACCAATAAGGTCTGTACCAGCCCATCAAGATCACCACTGAGCCCTGGTTTTAAAAAAGCTCCTGCCATACCTACGAGGTTAGCTCCGAGGGCCAAAGCCTTAGCCATGTCCAGGGGCCGACGTAAACCACCACTTGCGATGATCACCATTTCGGTGTTTAGATTCTCCAACACTTCAGACGTTGGTTCACCCCAATCGGCAAACTCATAGGCAGTATTCCTTAAAACCATTTGATCTGCCGGGAGTCGTTCTCTCTCGATGGATATCCAATTACTCCCTCCAGCACCTGCAATATCGACAACCCTTACACCAACAGCTTGAAGTCTTTTTATAACATCTATTGAGAGCCCTTGACCAACTTCTTTTACGATGATAGGTAAACCGAATTCTTTCACCCACAATTCTATGGCATTAAGAGCTCCCTTAAAATTTGGATCACCTTCTAATTGAAAGGCTTCCTGCAATGGGTTCAGATGAATAATCAATGCGTCTGCTTTTAGCTCATTACAGAAGGTCGCAACCTTATCCATGGAATTTGACTCAATAACCTGGGCGATTCCCAGATTTGCAAAAAGAGCAGCTGAAGGTGCCTTTTCTCTGGCAATAAGGAAACTGTCCCTGGACGCTCCGCTTTCCAAGGCGGCACGAATACTACCGAGACCTAAAGCGCAGCCGAGCTTTTCGGCGGCGGCGGCCAGTGTTGCATTCATTTTATGGCTTTCTTTAACGCCACCACTCATGGAGCTAATTAATAGTGGAAATTGCAGTTTTTTACCAAGGAAGGTGAGACTGGTATCCACATCCTTAAGATTTATCTCTGGGAGGGCATTATGAATAAATCTCCAGCGGTCAAAGCCAGCCGAGATTGAGAATTTTAGAGCCTCATCTTGCGCGAGGATCAGATGATCGCGCTTGCGTTGCTCAATGTCCCTCGTCAAGATGGACCTCGCCAAACTCCGCGATTTTATTCATCACCAAGGCTTGAATCTCTTCCATCCGCTGGGCAGTTTTTGCTTCAAAACGAACAACCAGCACGGGTTGTGTATTTGATGCCCGAACCAGCCCCCAGCCATCTCCAAAGCGAATCCGAACGCCATCAACATCAATGCAATCGTAATTTGCTTTAAAATAAGCAGCTGCATTCCCGGCTATCTCGAATTTTTCAGCATCAGAATTACAGGTCAATCTGATTTCAGGTGTTGAAAAATATTTTGGCAGTTCATCAATCAACTCAGAAAGATGGCGGTCATTCTTGGAAAGTAGTTCGAGCATCCGACCACCATTATAAAGAGCATCATCAAAACCAAAGTATCTGTCTGCAAAAAAGAGATGTCCACTCATTTCACCGGAGAAGGGCGAATTGAGTTTTTTCATGTGGGTTTTGATATGGGAGTGACCGGTTTTATACATTACGGGCGTCCCACCAAATTCGATTATTTTTTCCTCAAGAGCTTGTGAACATTTGACATCAAAGATAATGTGATCGGCTTTTGATTTTATCACATCCTGGGCAAAGAGGATCATTTGATAATCTGCCCAGACAACATTTCCTTTTTCATCGATAACACCAAGGCGATCGGCATCTCCGTCAAAAGCCAGGCCAACATCGTAGCCCCCACGTCTCACTTCAGCTTGAATATCCTTCAAATTGGCAGCAACGGTTGGATCGGGATGGTGATTAGGAAAAGTCCCATCAACGTCGCAAAAAAGAGCAGTTACTTCGCAACCCATGCGCTCATAAATTTCAACAGCACAAAGCGCGGCGGCTGCATTGCCAGCATCAACCACGATGCGCATGGGTCGCTTGAGATCAATTCCGTTCACCACATTATCCACATACTCTGGAAGTAGATCGTATTCTGTGGCCAGACCCGAGCCATTGTCAAAATCATCACTTTTAATCAGCGACAACATATCTTGAATATCCTGACCAAAAAAAGCAAGCTGGTTAAAAGTGAGTTTAAACCCATTAAACTGCGGTGGATTGTGCGATCCAGTGATTTGACAGGCTCCGTCAACATCGTTAAAATGAAAGACGCTGAAATAATTCCCCGGGGTTGGCAAGATCCCGATATCCACGACGTCGATTCCTGTGGAAAGCGCGCCGACTTTAAAATATTCTTTTAACTGAGGGGTGGTCAGTCTGACATCCCCGGAAAGTGTAATTTTTTTTCCACCGCGACGTTTCACAATTGTGGCAAAAGCTCTGCCCAGTGCAACCACGACCTCTTCTGGAAAATCTACAGCAACTTCACCGCGGATATCATATTCTCTAAAAATAAACTCATTAATATTCATCTAATTCTCCTGTGACCCCGAGATCAGTCAGGAGTCTGTGATTTTTCTAATTCGTCAATTGCCTGGCGTACATCGCCGGCAAAGCGCTCCAAATATACTCGGCTTTCGGCTGCTGAGGCATGGCTTTTATGCATGACTAGAGCCACTTTAACATAGTTTTCTGCTTGAGCTAAAAGATCAACGGCTTCTGCGTAGCTACAGCTTGTGATCGTTGATATTATGCGGCGGGCACGGTCTTCCAACTTCACATTGGTTGCCTTCAGGTCCACCATCAGATTTTCATAAACCTTGCCACGTTTGACCATTGCCGCAGTAGAAATCATATTTAAAACCATTTTCGTCGCGGTTCCAGCTTTCATTCTGGTAGAGCCGGTAATAACCTCAGGGCCTACAGGAACGGAGATGATTACATCCACATTGATAAGAATGTGATTTCTTTCAACACAGGTAAAAAGCACTGTTGCAGCGCCTAACTTTTTTGCTCGTTCCAGGGATCCCAGCACATATGGAGTAACGCCACTCGTGGCAATTCCCATTACCACATCATGCTTTGTCACACCTATCTCGTCAATCAGTTCACCCCCATTTTCTGGAAAATCCTCTGCTCCCTCAACCGCTGTTCTGAGAGCAACATCGCCACCGGCGATAAATCCTTGGACTCGTTCACTGCTTGCGTTATAAGTTGGTGGAATCTCAGACGCGTCAAGCACACCTAGCCTTCCAGATGTTCCAGCGCCAACATAGATGAGGCGCCCATCGTTTTGGAATGCTCGATCAACAAGTCTGGCGGCTGCTTCGATATCGTCCATTTGCTCGGCAACCCGTCCGGCGATTATTTGATCTTCCCGATTGATAATTTCTAGTATTTCCCTGATGGAGGCCGAATCCAACTTCATGCTGTTGGGATTCCGCTGTTCGGTAAGCAGATCTCCCAGTTTAGCTACCATAAATATTTTTCACTCCCCAATTATCGTCCTGAATGTCCAGAACTTCGTTCCTCACCTCTCCAAATGCGACTTTCAAGTCGTCAGCAATAATACATACAAAGGTGTTTGTAAACCAAATGGTATCAACCTTGCTGACACCCGCATATAATGCCCCACGGATATGGGCCTTGAATTGGTGAACCATCCCAGATGCCATCAATGATGCTATTACAGCAAGCTCCCGATCCTTAATACTTAAACCGGGTCTTGAAAGCACTCTACCATAACCATCTTCTATCATCCAACGTGTCAGATCAGGATGCAATTCATCCATCACCTGGATAAGTCTGGAATGGTGTTTCCCATAAATTAGCTTGCTGGTATCCAGACCAGTCTTTTGATGGTCTGACGCCTGCTTCCCAGCGCTACTTTGTGGATAATGTTTTCGTAACTGTTTCAAAGCTTCTATGGTCTTGGGAAATCCTGCGAAAAGGAGAGTCTGGAGTATGGTTTCCTCCACGGCTTCTTGATGCAGTACACCTTTACATTTCGGAAGCCACTCGTTTAAAACGACAGTATCGTTCAACGTGGTTCCAGCACTAATAATTCCCAAAAGCAGCATTCGTTTTTGGTCAGGTGTGGATATTTCGGCCCACAGGTCCGTAAAAGTTGAATTGCACATTGTTGCCAGGTGTGAGTGGTTCATCGCCTATAGAATACGCTCAGTAAGCCTGGATGAAACCAGTATTTTGACCAACCTAAAGACTAATGTGGAGTTCTTTTCCGTCCAAAACCCTTAGGAAAAACTGCTGCCACAAGATCAACTCCAATCTATCGTTCAAGCTTGAATCAATTCAAATTATGAGTATGTTGGACGTGATAATGAGTAACAACCACCAGGCTGAAATTTTACCACCATGTTAGAGATTATACTCGCAGTTCTCGGTCTCATCCTGAGTTTTATATTCGCAGGCGCGGAGATCGCCCTATTATCATCTAATAGACTTCAATTAGAGGTCTGGCAGCGCCGAGGAGTTCGGGGGGCGGGGTCAGCTTTGAAAGCAAGCCTGGATCCGGAAACCTTCCTTACAGCGACACTCATAGGCAATAATGTTGCGAATATAATGACGACCTCTTTTGCCACCATCATGTTGATCCGAATCATCCCCAGTGAAGGAGTCATCCTGCTGATTATATCTGTTTGCGTTTTGATCTTTGGTGAAATAATTCCCAAAGCACTTTTCCGCGAATTCCCCAATGCTTCCATGTTATTTTTTGGCCGTTTTGTCCGCATATCTGAAATATTGCTCTACCCGTTTACTGTCCTTCTGTCATTTTACCGGAAAAGAATTCTGCATAGTGCAGAGGTGGAGAGTCAAACCAGCCTAGACTCAGAGGAACTGCATCTCCTCTTCAACGACCCGCGGGAAGAGAGTGGTGTAGACGTCCATGAGCGTCAAACAATAGCACGCATCTTTACTTTCAAAAATACATCAATCAGCGAGGTTATGACCCCCAGACCAGATATGACTTCCGTTTCTATACATAGTAGTATCCAAGAGGTTGAGACTGCCTTTATGGAATCGGGTTTCTCAAAACTCCCTGTTTATGAAGAAACAGCAGATGATATCAAGGGGATCGTCTTTCTGCATGACATTTTCAGGGGTGCCACTGATCTCAGAGAGGTTATGCGTGAAGCCCATTTTGTACCTGAAACCAAGGCGGCGGACGATTTAATGGGCGAAATGCAGTCCAAAAGCATCTCCATAGCAATTGTTATCGATGAATATGGTGGTACTGCAGGTCTCATCACCATGGAAGATCTTACAGAAGAATTATTTGGAGAGTTTACAGACGCCTTTGATGAAAAAGAATCCCCGGTTCAATTACTGGACAAAGGGTTTTTAATCAAGGGGAATGCTGAGATTGACATGCTTAATGATCAGCTTGATTTTTCTATTCCTCCAGGTGATTATGAAACCCTGGCTGGATTTCTTATCGAAAGTCTCGGACATATCCCCCAAAAAAATGAACAATTTCTGTCTGAGACCCATCGTTATGTTATTTCATCATCTACTTCTACCCGTATCGAAACCATTTTTGTTCAGGAGCGCTGATTAGCGTAACAGCTTGGGCTTTCTTCCACTCATCGATCGATATCTGATCCGGGCATTTTTTTCTACCATGTGGCCAGTACTCATCGGTCTGGTGGGGATATTTACGATTGCTGATTTTGTGGAAAAGATTGATAATTTTGTTGATGCCGGAGCAGGCGCAAAACTCCTATTCGTTTATTACGGTTATAGCCTACCCTATTTTATCGATATGGCGCTTCCAATGAGCATGCTGCTGGCCACAGTCTTCTCGCTTGGCACACTCAATAAACATTACGAAATCGCGGCCATGCGAGCTTCAGGTGTCAGTATGCTGCGAATAGCTCGCCCCCTTATTATACTTGGGGTTTGCTTTACCATCTTTCAGTTTGTATTTCAAAACCTGGTCGTCATGCCATTCAATCATCAGCAAAAAGAGATTACTCGAAATATTTTGAAACCTGCTCGTAGCCCAAAAACCCTGAATGAAGTGGTTCGCCAGGACATCAACGGAAACATCATTGTAATCAAATCCTATGATGTGCCAACTAATGTTGGAAAAGATGTTTCCATATTGGCCTACCGGGATTCAGGGATCACTGAACGGTGGGATTATGGAATGCTTATCTGGGATGATTCTCTGCAGGACTGGCAGAAGAGTGAAGGTTTAAATCGCCGTTTTGATGCATACGGAAAACTACTCTTTTCTGAGATTGGTCTCGCTGACTATCTACCCATTACAATTACTCCTGCGGACATCGGAAAAGAACAAATCAGGCCGGATGAGATGAATATTTTCCAGCTCAGGGATTTCATAGAGAAGAAAAAGACTTTAGGACTGAACCCGCACCGCTGGGTTGTGGATTTTCACTTCAAGCTTGCTTTTGTGATGACTGGATTTATCGTCATTTTTTTGGGGATAAGTTTCGCACTACAGGGTACACGGGAAAATCTGGCCGTTGGCGTTGGTAAAAGTGTAATCGCCCTTTTTGTTTACTATATCCTATTAATAGGTGGGCAGAAAATTGCGTACAACAGTACTATGCATCCGGGTTTTGCCGTATGGTTTGGCGACATAATGTTGTTTATTGCAGGAACCTGGCTCTTCTTTCAGACAGCAAAAAAGTAATAAACCCAGGGTCCTGCAGCAAAATAATCGTTACGACTTGACTTTCAGCGTGCAGGTGCTTACTCCACAAATGCTATAAATGGGACATCTATTGAAGAATGCCGTAAATAGAGGTACCAACCCTACCAGAGCCCAATACCGGGCATTTCCCTCTAGAAAAAAGAAAAGGCTAAAAAGCGCTACCGCTAGAATAAAGCGGACTATTTTATCGATTGTACCAACATTAATTTTCATTTCATCTCCTGTATGGTTAATTCCGATTAATTACAGGGACAATTTCAATTATTTCTAATCGTTGTTCAGTGACAAGGTCACACAAAACCCATATTTATTGAAATATCTTATAGCATTCAGAAAAAGTTGATTGAATCAGAGTGGCATTAATTTGTGAGGAGCGACTCGGTTGGGTAGATAATTCCGCGGCTTTGTCGGAGCAGGCCTCTACGTTCAAAATCCTTTAGGAGTCGGCTGATAACTTCTCGAGCAGAACCTAATTCGATGGCAATTTCTTCATGAGTCATTTTTATTTCAGTTTTTGCCCGGTTTGGAATCAGCTTTCCCTTTAGAAAATCAATCAAACGCTCATCGAGCTTCCGAAAGGTTAATTCCTCTATAAGGCCCATGATGCCTGCCATTCTGGTGGATAAAGTGTAAAAAACGAACTGGCGAATGATCTCATTTTGAGCGACCCAATCTCGGAAAATATCTGCAGGAAAGAGGACGGCTGTTGCCGGACTGTCCACAACCGCCGTGGCAGGATAGGCAGATTGAGCCAGAATACAGGAGGCAGTCAAAATACAGGTAGCTCCCCGCTCCACATGGTAGAGCGTGATTTCTCTACCAGTCTCGCCGCGCTTAAATACCCTGATGTCCCCACTACCAACCAGGGCTATTCCAGCACAAGTATGTCCTTGCTCAAAATAACGAGTACCCGTTGGCAGCGACACAAATTCTGCGCTTTGAATTAATTTTTCTTGAAATGAATCGGATAGTTTCTGGAAAAAGGGGAATAGCTGGAGAATTTCCAGTGTCGGATCCATGATGAAAGCCGGTTTATTCACCATTGGAAAACTTGAGCTTAACGTTTGAATTGAAAACTAATTCCAAACTCAATACCTTCCGCTGTAGCGAAGGACAATCCACCCAATAATTTCAGAGCCAGATCCGCATCAAACCAGATGAGATGTACACCGGCACCTAGTGAAGCTTCCCGACCATGGCGTCCGCCAAAGGCCATGCCAGAGCGAATGGGGACCATTTTAAACCGAATCCACTCAGCAGCCAGCGCCAGCCTCCAGGATCTATCGGCAAAATAATAATCATCCAAACCAGCAGAAAGATCTCCCATGAGAATAAAATCATTATTGTATTGGTAACTGGCTCCCATCCTGAATATGGCAGGATAATTTAATCTCAGACTATCGGGCGTCGCTACGTCGCGCTCCTTGAATTTGAACAAGCTATCAGAATTGGCAAAAGCACCGGTAACATTCACATCCTGCATATCCATGGTGTAAAGCGTGCTGGCTGAAAATGCAGCGCTATCCACGGAAATCTGGAGCAGATCGCGGATGGGAACAAGCCCTTCAATGAGGTTAATATTTTTAGCAATAAAATTATCACTATTACCCCAGTTGATAAAGCCAATGACATTGGTTATGGCTACACCGAATTGCCAGTTGTTAATTTTTCGAGTATTGAATCCAAGATCTATACCTAAACCGTTGCCACCTATAGCTCGTGTGAAGCGGTAAAAACCATCCGACTCCAGACCTGTAGCCCGTGTATTTAAACTACCGCCTGAAGAATCCACTCCGGCAAACCCTATACCTGCGAGATATTTAATGGTAGCACCCACATTGTATTTTTCAAATGGGATAGCAAAGGAAAATGCAAAATTTGTGACCATGAGGATATCTTGAGCCAGAGCTAAATCCAGTGATTTTCCGATTTGGTTTCCATCCATTGCAAATTCAAACAATCCCCGGGGCAATGAATTCTTCATATAGTATTCAACACCCGAAGTAAATGCATAATTCCCAAAAGATAGGTTAAGGAGAGGAATTGGCACACTGACTCCTAACCCCACGGCGAAGCCATCCTCAGGTATTTCAGATAACAAGTATTGTTTATGGGTTTGATCCGTGCCTGGCTTTTTGGACTCCAGATCAAATGGATCACCATTCCGATCACCTGTGAAATACTGATTAAACAGGGCCAACGACATAAAATTATTGTAAGCCTTAATTCTAAAATCCAGCAGGTTTGCACTAAAGGTCAGGTCTTCAGTATACCCTAAATTTGCCGGGTTATAACCGATTGCGGACACGCCTCTAGACGTCACTGTATAGGCATTGCACAAACCCAGGCCGCGGGCATCAATATGCGCCTGACCAAAAACAGCCGTAACCATCATAAGAGAAACGGCAGCGTTGAATATCAGTCGCCTCACTGAGTTGTATCTTCCGGGCTACTGTTAAACATCGGTCCAGAATTTAAAATGAATTGCATATAGGCTGTGACATCTATGCCCGCAGAGAAGGGAAGCAAAGCTGGATTTGGAGTCTCTGAGATCAAGAATTTTGTAGCAAGGTAATGGGTTTTTGGATCGATCAACCAGCCCAATTCGCCATAAGGAGTGGCATCCAACATGAGCCATAATTGAGAGTTATCTTCACTCAGTGTTAAATTGTAAAGACTATCAGGTACGGTTGGATATGCCAGGCCTGCAATGGCCAGAGCAGAGGCAACATCAGTAAAACCAGAGTCAGAACGCCCAATAATAAACGTATCGAGAAGTGCATATTTATGATGCTTTAGGGTTCCATAGGTGGAATCCGCATCGACCTTCAAGAGATTAAAATCGGCTGAATTGCTATATTGTCCGAATCCTTCCTGTCCCGGAATGGCCAATCCTGTGGCTGGATCTGTGATGGCTGCAGGCACCATCAATTCCAGCACTCGCACCACCGGGTGCATGATCAGTGTATCAAGGTTAAGACCGATCGTATCTATGGTTCCATCAAGATCCCGATCAGCTGCGATGAACACTTTATTTTCAACTGAATTATAGAAAGGGAAATAGGGAATATCTGAGACCAGAATTCGCATTTCAAACTCCAACCCTATATCGCTGTAGATGATTGTGTTTATGACGGAACTAAGCAGCAGATCTGATTCGTCGGGAATACCATTTGACCCCACCAACTGTTCCACCGTGCTTGAATCCAGGGCATCCATGGTTGTGAATGAAGGTGATAAAAATTGTACACCCCTTGGGGCAATCGACAGTAGAAAGGGTATTTCAAACCGCCAGGTGCCTGAAATTTCTGCACCTGCCGTTATTGAGGTCAATCCATCAGGAGATATTTGAGCGTCTCCACCTACGGAGACTATATCTGGCATCATGGCCATTAAATCTACAATGTTATTCTGTGAGTCGAAGTGTTGGACAACGGTGGAAACATCGTCAATAGTTCTACGAACGTAGTCGCGACTAATCCGGATTTCTGTGGAGACGGGAGCCCCAGCAGCCCCGGCTTCAAAGTTAACCGAATCCGGATTCAAGGCCACCACGATACTATCGCCATCTCGAAAACCTTTGACTTTTAGACCCAAACCGGGAGCTACTCCAAATTCATTATTCAGGGTGATAGCAAGAATGGCTTCTCCAAAAGTGACTCCACCAACAAGTCCGGGTAAACTCAGGGGTTGTTCCTGCGCACTGATCCCAAAATTTAAATCGAAAACACCCGTTAAATTTTCAATCTTCAGCGTGGTCATTTCTACATTTACATCTATGCCCATTTCAGCGGGTGGCGGGTATGGGATGGTCGTTGGCCCACCTGTGGAGTTAAATTGAATTTCAGTTTCAATAAGCAGGGAATCCAAAGGCATGTTGTCACCGGTAAGATTGCTAATCAAGTGACCATCTAACACCACAATAGTATCAGCAGAACCTCCATCTGGCAATGCGAATTCGAGAATTTCATATTCACCGGCATCCAGTTTTGCCTGACTCTCATAAAAATTTCGCAACTTGATTCGCATGATATCAATATCCAGACCCATCCTATTCGCGACATGGATGGTGAGATGATTTGTATCTGGATTATCAACATTGTCCTTAAAACTTGCAGAGACGATTTGGACGCTAAATGAAGTATCTGGAGAAGTTGTATTGAGTTCCTGATAAACGGACATGCTCGTGTCCCGCATATTCAATTGAACACTTTCGAACCCATCTATATCCAGCGAAAAATTGTAGTGAAAGAATGGATTGATGCCTCTGGGAAAAAGCAGGGTCTCTCCGTTGGATGCATTGATAGTTCCGCCAAATTCAAAGACCAGACTGTCATAAACAGAGACCCCGTCCAGCGAGGAGGTTTTAACACTATCCTCACCATCTCTCATGTATTGAGATAAGGTGTTAAAAAAATGATTGTGTAAGGTATCAATTAACCCATTTGCCCGTTTGGTATACACAACGAGCCCAATATTTGATGAGGTCAAAGGCAGTTGACTATTGATGGTTGAGCTAATGGAACCGGTGGATATCGTAACCGATTCAAAACTCTCGATGGGAATACCTGGTGGTAGTGTTGAAGCATCGGGCAAGAGTGAAAAGGCTTCGCGGATTCTAGGGAGTGAGGATTCAGGAATCTCAATCGTCCCTGTCATTTCGTAGGTATATGAAGAGTCGCATATAAAAGCTGGCTCAGGGGGCGATGCTGTACACGCAACACAATTGTCTCCCCCACCATCCAGTGAAGGAATTCGGGCAGTGATGGTTCTTGAGTAGCCTGGGATATTTACATCT